>Ga0315286_10004911_pt1 | contig 12861 bp, 6 predicted proteins | sample YL17G10_0_MG_FD_205038 | JGI IMG/M metagenome (GOLD analysis project Ga0315286, IMG submission 205038) | Sediment microbial communities from Yellowstone Lake, YNP, Wyoming, USA - YL17G10_0 | ecosystem: Environmental > Aquatic > Freshwater > Lake > Sediment | place: USA: Wyoming | collected... | reverse complement strand
CCAACTGTTTGGGGTTTTCGGTGATCTCGCAGGTCGCGGGATCCAGGGAGGCGGCGTAGACATCTCTCATCATGATCATGCTGGCATAAACCAACCCGCTCTTCGTCCAATTGAGCAGGGTACAGTCCTCCATCCCCTCCCTGATTAGGAATTGCTGCCCACCGGCCGAACCCTCCTTTACGGGGATTCCCCATAATCCCCAATTCCCGTGACGGTTGCTCAAGAAGATGACATTTTTCCCGTCCGGAGACCAGCGGGGCTCCTTATCGTCGGCGGGATGATCCGATAGGACGGTCAGTGATCGGCCGTCCGTGCCGATCACATAGATATCCCGCTTTCCGTCTTGAGCACCGTCCTGAAAGGCGATGTACCGCCCGTCCGGTGAGACGTCGGCGGGCGCGGCGAGGAGTCTGTCGGCTTCGCCTTGCATGGAGTGAAGTGTCTTAAAGCTTCCCCCGGATGAGGCAACCAAGCCCAGCGAGGGACGTTTGTCCTTAGGTACCATCAGCACAACGATGGCATTGCCGTCCGGCAGCCAATTGCAGGGGATGAGGCCCGCCTGTTCGGCCCTAAAGAGAAGGCGCGATTTTCCCTCCAGAGTAGAGACCCACAATTCGGTGGCATCCTGGGTTTGGTAGTTCGATTCCCAGCATCCTATTGAATAGACGATTTCCCTTCCGTTGGGAGAAAAGACAGGGAAATACGCGAAGCAACTGCCCGCCCTCCAAGTATGGTGAGTGACAAGCTGGAGGCGTTTGGCCGCCAAATCATAAAGGGCGACGTTCTGCCCGACTGAGAAATCGATTCCGGCAATCTTAGTTCCATCAGATGACAGGCATAGGCTTTCTAGATAAACGTCCTGGGGAAGGATCCTCTCCGCCGTGAACTCGGAGGCTTTCTCCCCCCGTAATGCCGCCAGGCGTTCGCGGGCGACGGCGACCTCTTCGGGCCGGTCGGCGAAGTTCTTCAAAACCAGCTCATAGGCCTTGACGGCCTCGGAATTCCCCAGTTTTTCATAGCAAAGGCCAATGTAGAGTTGCGCCTTGGCCGCGTACTCCTTCTCCTGGGGATACTTGGCCACGATCTCCTGGAAAAGCTTGATGGCACCCTGGAGGTCGCCCTTGGTCTCCATGGCGAACTTGGCTTTCTCGAAGAGCAACTTGTGGTCGGGTGTGTACTGAATGCCAAATATTACGCCGACGCATAGCGCCAATCCCACCAAAGTCCCAAGCGTTTTTCTTCTCATGATGCTGTCTCCCACCTAAGGCTTTCCACTCCTCCGCCCTCGAGCACATCTCGGACAATCGGCCAAGTTGTCCAGTCTTTCTACTCCTTGTTCTTTGAGATGACGTTTTTCATCAGAAAGAGCTCTTCCTTGACGGATCGGGCAGTGAAAGCTATCTGTTTCCCGTCCGGTGACCAGTCGGGCGAAACAAAGCCGTGTCTGAACCCCAGCCCCGTGGACCAGTTTATATCGATCTTCAACTTCTTCAGCAGGCCGCCAGCTACCGGGATGATCCCCAATTCCCGGCCCATGCCTTCACCCTCTATCGAGGGCTTGATGCCGCTGAGGACCAGGAGATTCCTTCCGTCCGGCGACCAGACCGGTGCTCCAACTCCATCCGTCCCGGAATAGATCTTTTTTACGTCGCCCGTTTCTATCTCCAAGGCGATGACATCATAAAAGGTCATTGAACTCGGACCGTCGCGGTTCTCCTGGTGGAAGACAAGCCGTTGATGATCTCGGGAACATCTCAGGCTCGAAAACCTGAAGTTCCCTTCTTGCTCCGGCCGATAGACATATCTCTGCTTTCCCGTCTCCAAGTTCCGCTCGATGATCCCAGGATCGGTGACTTCCCCACGATTTTCATAAAATACCGACATCCCGTCGAGACTCCACTCGATGTGCGGGGGTGAATATGGAAAATCGGAGAGCAAATATGTCTTCCACTCGCCGCGGTCGATATCAAGGATCAAAATGGAGGCCTGTTTTTTATCCGTGTTCATGCTAAATGTGGCAAAACCCAGGCGCCGACCTTCGGAATCCCAGGATAATGTATGCGTCGAGGGATCCCAGATGTATACGGGAACCAGGAATTCCCGCGCCTTTCCGCCCTCGGACGGTTGGATAACGATGTGCACCTGCCCAGGGCGATCAAGAGTGGTTGTTACAAAAGCAATGGACTTTCCGTCCGGCGACCAGCGGAGACATGAATTATTGCCTGGCGACATATACGGTATGAGCCGGGGTTTTCCCAACAGCACCTGGGTCTCAGGATCAATCGATTGGATGAAGATATCGTTAATTTCGTTTAACTTCCAAAACGCAAGTCCTTGGGACGTCCAGTTCAGCAGATCGGTTCTCGGCAGCATCTCTTCGATCATAAAAGGCTCCCCTTCAGCCTGCCCGTCCTTCATGCCCAGCCCCCAGAGCGCAACGCTGCCCTGCCGGTTGCTCCTAAACACGATATATTTTCCATCGGGCGACCACAGAGGGTGGTCGTCGTTTGCGGGGTGGTCGACGATAATTCTTGACCACTCGCCGTCGATGCTGATGACACGGATATCCTTTGAACCTGGCTGCCCTTCCGTGAAGACGAGATAGCGCTCATCCGGGGAGGTACTGCCCCAAGGTCCCCAGGGGCCTCCAACAACAGGGCAGAGAGTCCTGAAAGAGCCGCCCCTCAAGGGGACGAGGCCAAACGCATAGGATCTGTCTTGATGCTGCCGGACACAGATGAGGGCGCTTCTCTTGGGCAGCCATTCGAGAGGCCAGATTTCCCCATCCTCCGTCTTGAGAAGGAGCCTGGATTTCCCTTCGAGATCTGCAATCCTGAGCTCTGCTCCCTGCGCGCCCGACTTGTTGGGGTACTGCTCGTAAGCGATCTCCTTCCCATCCGGCGACCAGACAGGAACGTCTGCCCAGAATGACCCTTCACTAAAATCAAGATGCGTCACGAATTCTGTTCGGTTCGTGACCGTATCGTAGACAACAATATTTTCCCCAGTGTCGTAGTTGAGGCCGGCTATCTTTGTTCCATCCGGGGAAACGCCGAAGGCCTCCAGAAAGACGACTCCCTTGGGAAGAGTTGTCATGGAGCGGCCGGAAGGCATCCCTGATTTGAGGGCCGCCAGGCGCTCGCGGGCGACGGCGACCTCCTCCGGCCGGTCGGCGAAGTTCTTCAGAACGAGCTCGTAGGCCTTGACCGCCTCGGAATTCCCCAGTTTTTCATAGCAAAGGCCAATGTAGAGTTGCGCTTTCGCGGCGTATTCTTTCTCCTGGGGATACTTGGCCACGATCTCCTGGAAGAGCTTGACGGCTGCCTGGAGGTCTCCCTTGGTCTCCATGGCGAACTTGGCTTTCTCGAAGAGCAACTTGTGGTCGGGTGTGTACTGAATGCCAAATATTACGCCGACGCATAGCGCCAATCCCACCAAAGTCCCAAGCGTTTTTCTTCTCATGATGCTGTCTCCCACCTAAGGCTTTCCACTCCTCCGCCCTCGAGCACATCTCGGACAATCGGCCAAGTTGTCCAGTCTTTCTACTCCTTGTTCTTTGAGATGACGTTTTTCATCAGAAAGAGCTCTTCCTTGACGGATCGGGCAGTGAAAGCTATCTGTTTCCCGTCCGGTGACCAGTCGGGCGAAACAAAGCCGTGTCTGAACCCCAGCCCCGTGGACCAGTTTATATCGATCTTCAACTTCTTCAGCAGGCCGCCAGCTACCGGGATGATCCCCAATTCCCGGCCCATGCCTTCACCCTCTATCGAGGGCTTGATGCCGCTGAGGACCAGGAGATTCCTTCCGTCCGGCGACCAGACCGGTGCTCCAACTCCATCCGTCCCGGAATAGATCTTTTTTACGTCGCCCGTTTCTATCTCCAAGGCGATGACATCATAAAAGGTCATTGAACTCGGACCGTCGCGGTTCTCCTGGTGGAAGACAAGCCGTTGATGATCTCGGGAACATCTCAGGCTCGAAAACCTGAAGTTCCCTTCTTGCTCCGGCCGATAGACATATCTCTGCTTTCCCGTCTCCAAGTTCCGCTCGATGATCCCAGGATCGGTGACTTCCCCACGATTTTCATAAAATACCGACATCCCGTCGAGACTCCACTCGATGTGCGGGGGTGAATATGGAAAATCGGAGAGCAAATATGTCTTCCACTCGCCGCGGTCGATATCAAGGATCAAAATGGAGGCCTGTTTTTTATCCGTGTTCATGCTAAATGTGGCAAAACCCAGGCGCCGACCTTCGGAATCCCAGGATAATGTATGCGTCGAGGGATCCCAGATGTATACGGGAACCAGGAATTCCCGCGCCTTTCCGCCCTCGGACGGTTGGATAACGATGTGCACCTGCCCAGGGCGATCAAGAGTGGTTGTTACAAAAGCAATGGACTTTCCGTCCGGCGACCAGCGGAGACATGAATTATTGCCTGGCGACATATACGGTATGAGCCGGGGTTTTCCCAACAGCACCTGGGTCTCAGGATCAATCGATTGGATGAAGATATCGTTAATTTCGTTTAACTTCCAAAACGCAAGTCCTTGGGACGTCCAGTTCAGCAGATCGGTTCTCGGCAGCATCTCTTCGATCATAAAAGGCTCCCCTTCAGCCTGCCCGTCCTTCATGCCCAGCCCCCAGAGCGCAACGCTGCCCTGCCGGTTGCTCCTAAACACGATATATTTTCCATCGGGCGACCACAGAGGGTGGTCGTCGTTTGCGGGGTGGTCGACGATAATTCTTGACCACTCGCCGTCGATGCTGATGACACGGATATCCTTTGAACCTGGCTGCCCTTCCGTGAAGACGAGATAGCGCTCATCCGGGGAGGTACTGCCCCAAGGTCCCCAGGGGCCTCCAACAACAGGGCAGAGAGTCCTGAAAGAGCCGCCCCTCAAGGGGACGAGGCCAAACGCATAGGATCTGTCTTGATGCTGCCGGACACAGATGAGGGCGCTTCTCTTGGGCAGCCATTCGAGAGGCCAGATTTCCCCATCCTCCGTCTTGAGAAGGAGCCTGGATTTCCCTTCGAGATCTGCAATCCTGAGCTCTGCTCCCTGCGCGCCCGACTTGTTGGGGTACTGCTCGTAAGCGATCTCCTTCCCATCCGGCGACCAGACAGGAACGTCTGCCCAGAATGACCCTTCACTAAAATCAAGATGCGTCACGAATTCTGTTCGGTTCGTGACCGTATCGTAGACAACAATATTTTCCCCAGTGTCGTAGTTGAGGCCGGCTATCTTTGTTCCATCCGGGGAAACGCCGAAGGCCTCCAGAAAGACGACTCCCTTGGGAAGAGTTGTCATGGAGCGGCCGGAAGGCATCCCTGATTTGAGGGCCGCCAGGCGCTCGCGGGCGACGGCGACCTCCTCCGGCCGGTCGGCGAAGTTCTTCAGAACGAGCTCGTAGGCCTTGACCGCCTCGGAATTCCCCAGTTTTTCATAGCAAAGGCCAATGTAGAGTTGCGCTTTCGCGGCGTATTCTTTCTCCTGGGGATACTTGGCCACGATCTCCTGGAAGAGCTTGACGGCTGCCTGGAGGTCTCCCTTGGTCTCCATGGCGAACTTGGCTTTCTCGAAGAGCAGCTTGTGATCGGGGGTGTTCTGAAAGCTGAAGACAAGCCCCAGACAGACTGCCATCCCCATCAAAATATAGATCCTCTTGCGTTTCATGATGCTACCCCTTTTCAGCCAATTGCCATTTCGCCTATAAGATAGCCTAGACAACCGTCAATGTTGTCAATCAATTGTCAAAGATTGTAAAAGATTGTCCTCACTCGATGAAACGGTACCCCCCGCCATAAACCGAGAGAATGTGCCGTGGATGATTCGGGTCGTCCTCGATCTTTTTCCTCAGCTTGAGGATATGGTTGTCAATGGTCCGTGTCGTAGGGAACTTCTCAAAGCCCCAGATCTTATCGAGCAGGACGTCTCGGGTGACCACCTCGTCGCGGTGGTCTGTCAGGTATAGGAGAATATCCATCTCCAATGAGGTCAGTACGTGAACTCCATTCTTCTTCGTGACCTTGTATTGCGCAAAATCGATTTCCGTATCGCCGATCTTAAGCACCTGGGGACGATCTGATCGGACCTCTCTCCTATCTCGCCTCAGGTGGGCCTTGACCCGCGCTAAAAGCTCCCGGAGACCGAAAGGCTTCGTCATGTAGTCGTCAGCCCCGACCTCAAACCCAACGACCTTGTCGATCTCGTCTCCCTTAGCCGTCAACATCATGATGGGAACACGGACGTTTTTCTGGCGTAGCTTCTTGCAGACTTCAAGCCCCTGCATTTTAGGCATCATCAGGTCAAGGATGATGAGGTCCGGAGCCGCGGCTACGGCCTTGCGCAGCCCCTCCAGACCGTCGCTCGCCCAATCCACCTGGTACCCTTCGGCCCGCAGGTTCAGCCTGAGGCCTTTGGCCAGGCTTTCATCGTCTTCGATGATCAATATCTTGTCGCTCATGATCACTTCCCCCGGCTGGCCGGCCGCTCGACCGGCAGGATCACAGAAAAGGCGCTCCCTTTTCCGGGCTCGCTTTCGACCTGGACCTCGCCTCCATGGGCCTCAATGACGTGCTTGACCAACGAAAGGCCCAGGCCGCTGCCCCCGGCCTCTGTCAACCCTTCATTCTTGACCTGATAGAACTTTTCGAAAATCCTCCCGCTCTCCTTGGCGGAAATGCCGATGCCCTTGTCCTCGACCTGAAAAACAATGTTCGCCCCCTTCTGAAAAAGACGGACAGTGACCTCTTTTCGGTCCGAGGAAAATTTTGTGGCGTTGTTCAGGAGATTGATCAGAACGCCGGCTATAGCTTCCTCATCGAATTCCATGGGAGGAACGTCCGCAGCGATCTCCGCGTGAATGAGGAAGCCTTTCTTTTCGAGATGGTAGCGATAGGAGTTCAATGTGGTGCGGATGATCTCAGGGAGATCACCCGACTTGAAATTAAACTCTTTTCGGCCCATCTCGATACGCGAGAAATCCAGGACGTTGTTGATCATATGCGTCAGCCGCTCCGCCTCTTTGGTGATGATCTCGTAGGCTTCATTTTTCTCTTCGCGGCTCAGGTCTTCTTGGCGCTCCAACGTCTCGCTGTAAAGCCGGATGAGGGTCAGGGGAGTCTTAAACTCGTGGGAGATGTTATTGACAAATTCAGACCTTTGGCGCGTTGTCTCCTTCTCCCTGGAGATGTCGCGCAATATGAGGATTGCACCCAGGAACATCAAGGTCACGATGACGGCGAGAAAGACGCCGTAAAGGACATTGTCCCGCCGGACTTCCCGTTCCAGGTCGTGGCGGGCGAGCTGGGAGGCGACGAGTTTCCAAGGGAAAGGAAGTCTACCGAAGGGAAGTGTCACGGTATTCGTGAAGACAGCTCTCCCTTCCCCGGTGATGACATCCCGGCCGCTCTCACCGATGAGCTGCAAACGTAACCCGGAATCATGGCTGATGGCGTCAAGGATCTGGGGCAGTGCGCCCTCCTTCAGAGAACCGGGCTCCCAATAGAACCCGCCGAGGCAAGTTCCCTGATTTTTAAATTCGGGAAGGACACTAAAGGAGATAAGGGTTACATCGTTTCCGGAACCGACCACAAAACGGCCCTTCTGGCCGGCCCCGATCGTGGGGAGAGTTGCCACCTTTCTTCTAATTTCGGTGAGCGCCTCCGTTCGCAATAAGTCCGTGAAAATCAAGGCCTTGAGATGGGGAGAAGATTGGCCCCGCAACTCCTCCATGGACGCCCGGATTTCAGCCAATCGTCCCTGATCCCTGAGGGGGCTCAGCCGGGAATCGATCTCTGCGGCGAAGAATTCGTAGAGGGTTTGGTTGACAGGCCAAGTACCGTTTCTCATCTTTTGATAGAGCTCAAAAAGGATCGCCGCGCAATTTTCGTCTCCCCCCTTTTGGCGCTCGATCTCGGAGAGCTGAAGGCGGGCGATTATGGCGAAGGGGTGCCCGGCCCTGTTCTCTTTGTCGCTGTACTTGGCAACGAGTTCACGATAAGCATCAATGGCGGCATCGTATCTTCTGGAGAGCAGAAGTGAACGGCCTAACCCCTCGAGAGCGACCGCCCGCTCTCGCCGGGATGAAGCCAGGGCCGCGCTTTTCCGGTAGATGTCGGCGGCCTGGGAGTAAGCTTTGCCGGAAAACTCCAAGCTCTCGGCTCTCGCCAGGGAGTTTTGGAAGGGGCCACCAGCAGAGCTGGCGGGCCAGGGAAAGAACTCGGGCTCTTCGCGCGTCACTTTCGGGACGAGGATTTGAAAGGATCGGTCCACCAAGAAGAGTTTCCCGTGGACGCGAGTGCCCTGAAAAGAACATCGCTCGAGAGCCACCGCATTATCTTCGGCGTCGACCAAACGAGAAAAGTTCTCGGGCCGGAGGGCTTTACTTTCATCTTCCAGGAGCGACTCTTCAATAGACCGCAAGGCCGCTTCGGCAGAAACCCAAAGGCTGGAGGCGAGCAGGTTCTTGACGGCTTCACGCCGTTTCGCAAATGTGTTGTAACCCAAATAGCTCAAGACCAGAATCGGAAGCAGAATAGCAACTAGGAACAATAGGGAGAGTTTTTTCATCCCCTACCTCGACCCTTAACTTGCCTGCACCCATGGTATCAAAAAAAACGGCCAAATTGTCAAAGAAATGTAAAAAGTCCGGGAGAGAATCGGATCGGGGGAAGGCTTATTGCTTCAGCTTTAGCCCGAGCTCCTCGAGCTGACGCTCGGAGACGGCCGAGGGCGAGCCGGTCATCAGGTCGAGGGCGCTCGTCGTCTTGGGGAAGGGGATGACCTCGCGGATGGATTCCTCGCCGGCGAGGAGCATGACCAGGCGGTCGAAGCCGAAGGCGATGCCGCCGTGCGGCGGGGCGCCGAAGCTCAAGGCCTCGAGGAAGTAGCCGAACTTCTCCTCGGTTTCCCTGTCCGTCAATCCCAGCGACCGGAAAACGCGGCGTTGGAGGTCCATGTCGTGGATACGGATCGAGCCGCCGCCCACCTCTACGCCGTTGAGGATGAGATCGTAGGCCTTGGCCCGGACCTTGCCGGGAGACGTCTCGAAGAGGCCCATGTCGTCCTCGTGGGGGGACGTGAACGGGTGGTGCATGGAGACGAAGCGCTTCTCCTCTTCGCTCCACTCGAAGAGCGGAAAGTCGGTGACCCAGCAGAATTCGAGGAGCCCCCGGCGCGCCGATTCTTCCATCGGCCAGGTCCGGCGGATCTCGCCGAGGGCCTTGAGGGCCGTCGCCTTCTTGTCGGCGACGAGGAGGGCCAGGTCGGAGTCGGCGCCGCCCAGGGCGGCCCAGATCTTCTCGAAGTCCGCGTCGGCCAGCTTGAGCGACGACTTCCAGCCGTCCTGCTTCTTGATCCAGACGAGGCCCTTGGCGCCGAGCGCCTTGGCCTTGTCGCCGAGCTTGTCGAGCTGGCCCCGTGAGAGGGTCCCGGCCCCGGGGACGAGGAGGCCCTTGAGCTCCCCGCCCGCGGCGATCGCGGCCTTGAGGACGTCCGACGAGCCGTCCCGGCCGACGGCCGTGAGGTCGCGCATCTCGAGGGGCACGCGCAGGTCGGGCTTGTCCGAGCCGTATTTCTCCATGGCCTCGGCGTAGGGTAGACGCGGGAACGGCCGTGCGAGTTTCCGCCCGGTCAGGGCGAAGACGGCCTCCATCAGCCCCTCGTTGAGGGCGAAGAATTCTTCCCGTTCGATGAAGCTCATCTCGATGTCGATCTGGGTGAATTCGGGCTGGCGGTCGGCCCGGAGGTCCTCGTCCCGGAAACAGCGGACGATCTGAAAATAGCGGTCGAAGCCGGAGATCATCAGGGTTTGCTTGAACTGCTGGGGCGACTGCGGCAGGGCGTAGAAGCGGCCCTTGTAGATCCGGCTGGGGACGAGGTAATCCCGGGCCCCTTCGGGCGTAGGGTTGGCCAGGATGGGTGTCTCGATCTCGAGGAAACCGTTGCGGCTCATGTAGTTGCGGACGGCCAACGAGGCCTCGTGCCGGAGACGGATGTGGCGCTGCATCTTAGGGCGACGCAGGTCGAGGTAGCGGTACTTCAGACGCAGTTCCTCGGAGGCCTGGGGCGGGTCGGCGATGACGAACGGCGGAACCTTGGAGGCCGCGAAAACACGGAGCTCGAGCGCCTCGACCTCGACCTCGCCCGTGGGGATGTCCTTGTTCACGGCCGAGCGGCGGCGGACGAGGCCGCGGACCCCGACGACGAACTCGTTGCGGAGCTTCTTGGCTTCCTCGGCGAGCTCGGGGCGGTCGGACTGGAAGACGACCTGGGCCAGGCCCTCGCGGTCGCGGAGATCGACGAAGACCAGATGTCCCATGTCGCGGGACTTGTGGACCCAGCCGCAGAGCACGACCTCCTGGCCTTCGTGTGCCGCCCGCAACTCGCCGCAGTACACGGTTCTTTTCAACATGGTGCCTCTATTCCGCACTCGATCCCCGGGGGATCGAGTGCTATTTGTCTCGGAGGAGCGCCAAGAGATCCTCCCGCGTTCCTTCGATTTGGCGGCCGGTCGCCATTTCTTTGAGCCCGAACCGGCCGTTCTTCATCTCGTCCTCGCCGACGACGAGGACCCAGGCCGCCTGGAGCTTGTTGGCCCGTCCGAAATGAGCCTTCATGCCCCGGTCCTTGAACTCGACCAGGCATTCGACCCCGTTCGCCCGGAAATAGCGGGCCAGTTCCAGACCTGATATTTTGGCCTCGTCGCCGAGGTAGGCGAGGTAAAGGGACTTCCTCTTCGGGACGTCGAGCTTGGCGACGGCGAGGACCCTCTCCATGCCCATGGCGAAGCCGATGCCGCAGATGTTGGGTCCGCCGAAATCCTTCATCATGTCGTCGTAGCGGCCGCCGCCGAGCAGGGCATTCTGGGCGCCGAGATGCGAGGAGACGATCTCGAAGGTCGTCTTGGTGTAATAGTCGAGGCCGCGGACGAGGCGGGGCTCCACCCGATAGGTGATCCTATATTGGTTGAGGAAGACAAGGAGCGCGTTGAAGTGGCTCAGGCATTCGCCGCAGAGAAAGTCCTGGATCACGGGGAACGAGCGGGCGACGATCTGGCAGGATTCCACCTTGCAGTCGAAAATGCGCAAGGGATTGGTCTCCGCTTTTCTCTGGCAGTCGGGGCAGAGGCCGGCCTTGCGTTTCCCGGCCGCTTCGCGCAGAGCCTGGCTGTAGGCCGGCCGGCACTCCCGGCAGCCGACCGAGTTGACCAGGGTTTCCGTCCCGGCGACGCCGAGCTTGCGGAGGAGGGAGTCGGCCATCTCGATGATCTCGGCGTCGACGGCCGCGTCCTTCTCGCCGAAGACCTCGATATCGACCTGGTGGAACTGGCGGTAGCGTCCCTTCTGGGGCTTGTCGTAACGGAACATGGGGCCCATGTAATAGTAGCGCATGGGCTCGACCTCCAGGTCGAGCCGGTGCTCGATGATGGCCCGGACGACCGAGGGAGTGTATTCGGGCCTCAGGGTCAGCGAGCGGCCGCCCTTGTCGGTGAATGTGTACATTTCCTTGGTGACGATGTCGGAGGTCGGACCGGTGCCCTTTACGAAAAGCTCCGTGGCCTCGAAAACCGGAGCCCTCAGCTCCCGGTAGCCGTAGAGCTCGAAGGTCTCCCGGGCCAGCCGCTCGAGGGCCCGCCAGCTCTCGACCTCTTTGGGGAGGATGTCCTTTGTGCCTTTGACGACGGCGAGATCTTTTTTGGCGGAGGCGTCTTCGGTCACCGTTCTTCGAAGACCCCCAGTTTGCGGATTTTCTTGTAGCGCTCGTCGAGGAGCTCGTCGACGGGCTTGCCATCGAACTTCTTCAGCGCTTGGTAGAGGTGCTTGTCGACGTTCTTGAAGGTCTGCTCGGGGTCGATGTGGGCCCCGCCGGGCGGCTCGGGGATGATCTTGTCGACGATCCCGAACCCGAGGAGGGTCGCCGCCCGGAGGCCCAGGTTCTCGGCCGCCGGCCTAAAGGCGTTCTGGTCCTTCCAGAGGATGGCGGCGCAGCCTTCCGGCGAGATGACGGAGTAGAAGGAATGCTCGAGCATGAGGGTCTGATCGCCGAAGCCAATGCCGAGAGCCCCGCCACTCCCCCCTTCGCCGATGACGACGTTGATGATGGGGGTTTTCAGGGTGGAGATCGTCTTCAGGTTGAAGGCGATGGCTTCGGCCTGACCGCGTTCCTCGGCGCCGATGCCGGGGTAGGCGCCGGGCGTGTCGATCAGGGTGATCACGGGAAAGCCGAATTTTTCGGCTTCCTGCATGACCCGAAGGGCCTTGCGGTAGCCCTCGGGATTGGCCTGACCGAAGTTCCGGTCGATCCGGGCCCGGGTCGTCCGGCCCTTCTGGTGGCCGATAACGGCCACGGTCCGGCCCTTGTAGAAGGCTAGTCCGGCGACGATGGCCGGGTCGTCGCCGAAGCGGCGGTCGCCGTGCATCTCCATGAAATCCTGGAAGAGGAAGGCAATGTAGTCCAGGGTGTAGGGGCGCTTGGGGTGGCGGGCGATCTGAACGATGTGGACGGTCGTGAGCTCAGGGACGATCCCGGCCCACTCTTGTTCGATTTCGCACCTGAGGGCGGCGATCGCGTCCTTCTTGCCGAGGTCGTCGGTCTCGGCCAGGGCGTCGATCTGGTCCTTGAGGGCCAAGATGCCTTTTTCCAGGGTATAATATTCCACCGTTTTTTCCATGCTCAACTCTTTCAGCACTTTACGGTACGGGCCTATTCTAAAAGGAGGGGGGAGCTAAGTCAAGCCGCGCTCCGGCGCTGGCGGACGATCTCGAAGAAGAAGACGGCCGCAGCGGCGGCGACGTTGAGGGAGCCGACCTTTCCGGCCAGGGGGATGGACAGGACTTTGTCGCACGTCTTGCGG
>Ga0315286_10004910_pt1 | contig 12862 bp, 12 predicted proteins | sample YL17G10_0_MG_FD_205038 | JGI IMG/M metagenome (GOLD analysis project Ga0315286, IMG submission 205038) | Sediment microbial communities from Yellowstone Lake, YNP, Wyoming, USA - YL17G10_0 | ecosystem: Environmental > Aquatic > Freshwater > Lake > Sediment | place: USA: Wyoming | collected... | reverse complement strand
CGGGAGATGGCGGCTGAGACAGACCTAGCCGGTTTTCTTCAGGAGATGCAGATAGACCCCCGCACAGTCGCGGTGGCCTACAACGGCGAAGTGGTGCCCCGCGACCGCTATCCCACCATCCGGTTGCGCGAAGGCGATGCTCTGGAGATCGTGCGCATGGTGGGGGGAGGCTAGGTCCCCAATCGATGAGCACTCAGCGTCCGCCAGACGTGGTGATTGTGGGTGGGGGAGTCATCGGCTGCTCGATTGCCTACTACCTAGCGCGAGAAGGCGTGAAGGCAACCGTTCTCGAAAAGGGAGAGATAGGCAACGAGGCATCGCGGGCGGCCGCCGGCATGCTCGCCCCTCTGGCGGAAGCGGAAGAGGACGGGCCCTTCCAAGAGTTGGGTTTGGCCAGCCTTCGCATGTTCCCCGATCTTGTGGAGGCCCTTAAGCAGGAGTGCGGCGTCGACATCGAATATCTGCGCTCCGGCATCCTGCGTGTTGCTCTGACGGAAAGAGAAGCGGAGCACCTAGAGGGCTTCGCTCGCCGCCGACCGTCGCCCGGACTGGAACTCCACTGGCTCGACCCCGGAGAACTGCGCGCTATCGAACCGGGGCTGTCGCCGGCGGCGCGGGGTGCGCTGTATTCGCCGGAAGAGCACCAGGTGAACGCCGACCGGCTGGTGCAGGCACTGGCGAAGGCGGCGGCGGGACACGGCGCCGACCTCCGGCAGAGCACAGGGGTCACGGGGTTGGTGAAGCAAGGCATGCGCGTCACCGGCGTACGCACCGCGAATGGTAAGCTTGCCGCCGGTCACGTCGTCCTCGCTGCGGGCGCCTGGGCGGCGAGGCTCGTCGAGGGCGTCGACACGATCAGATTGCCGATCTTCCCCGTTCGGGGGCAGATGATGGCTTTGCCGGCGTCGCGCTCGCCCCTGCGGCACATCGTCTGGAGTGAACAGGGCTATCTGGTGCCTAAGGCGAATGGTTTCGTCTTCGCCGGCGCCACCGTAGAGCGCGTGGGATTCCGCAAGAACGTGACTATTCGAGGGTTGGATGCGCTGAGGAGGATGGCGAAGTCGCTCTTGCCCCGTCTCGGCGGTCTGGACGCTGTCGACGCCTGGGCGGGTTTCCGGCCGGGGTCCGCCGATGGCCTGCCGATCCTGGGCCCGCTGCCCGGCTGGGAGGGGTTGAGCGTGGCGTCCGGTCACTTCCGCAACGGTATCCTGCTTGCGCCCATCACCGGCTGGCTCATCGCCCGCTCTATCCTCGACGGCTCCGCCAATGAGGCATTAGCCCCGTTCAGTCCTGCCCGTTTTCTGTAGCACTCACGTTCCCGACGCCTGCCCGAGCTTGGCCACAAGACGGCGGGCGGCCTCCTCCACGTCTTCTGCCCCGCAGACGGCACTGATGACGGCCACGGCGTCGGCTCCCGCCTCCAGCACCTGAGCGATGTTCTTCTCATTGATGCCGCCGATGGCCACCACCGGTATGCCCACCGCCTGCTTGATCTCGCGCAGCCGCTGTGGGCTGGCGGGTCGCGTCACCTCCTTGCTGCCGGTGGGGAAGATGCTGCCGACGGCGACATAGCTAGCGCCGCCTCTTTCGGCCTGGCGCGCCTCCTCTGCATTATTGGTGGAGACGCCGATGAGGACACCGGCAGGCGTCCAGGTCCGCACCGCCTCGACCGGCAGGTCCTTCTGGCCCAGGTGGACGCCGTCGGCGGCGCAGGCGAGGGCAAGGTCGACGTGGTCGTTGACGATGAACAGCGCATCGTGTTCCCGGCACAGCTCGCGGATGGCGCGGGCCTGTGCTAGCTGCTCCCCCTTATCGCGGGTCTTGTCCCGCCACTGGAGGATGCGGGCGCCGCCGCGCAGGGCTTGACGGGCTACCTCCACCGGGTCGCGTCCCCGCGTCTGTTGGGGGTCGAGGATGACGTACAGCCCGCTGATCCGCAAGCGACTACCGTTTGGCTTCATTCAGATGTCCTTCTGCAAGCATAGCTATGGCCACTGGAGCTTGCCGTCCTTGTATATCGAACGCAGAAACTCATCGAAGAAGGCGGCGTTCACGTCCACCGGCTCGGCAATCGCGCCGAACTCGACCAGAGCGTCCTGAAGGGCCTGCCACTGCTCTTCCGTCTGCCAACCCATCCCGTTCTCCCTCGTAACATCCGATTCCGCCGCTGCCAGTTCCGCGTCCAGCATGAAGCGCTGATGCTCGCGCTCCTCCCCCTGCGCGTACTTGAGGACGATGTCGGTTGCCTCGTCGCGGTTATCGCCTGCCCACTCGATGCCGTGGAGCACGGCTTTCAAAAAGCGCTCCACTATCTCCGAGTGCTCTCGCATGTAGTCTTCAGTGGTGACGTACGTGAGGCCAAGCGTCGGCATACCGTAGTCGGCCGCCTGGAAGACGTTGACCTCTTTGCCGAGCTTGCGCCGGATGATGTCCGGCTCGTTAGAGAGAAAGACGGGGTAGACGTCGACACGGCCTTCGACCAGCAACTGCGGCGGCTGGTAGCCGACGTTCACCTCCTCGACATCATCGAGGCCCATGCCCTGCGCCTTAAGGATGGCAAGCAGGTCGGGAGGGACGGTATTTCGGTAGCCGACCGTCTTCCCTTTCCAATCGCTTGGATCGTCGAGCCCGGAGTCTTTGAGCGTGACCCAGCCCTGCTGTCCGGTCTGGCCGATGAGGGCGATGGCGACCAGCGGCAGGCCGGGGTCAGCGATGCGCTGGAGGACGTTCGCGGCGTCGGCGGTGGTGAACTGGACTTGGCCGCTGACCAGGAGCTGGACGTGCTGGCTGCCCCCCGTCGAGTGCTGGATGTCGACATCCAGACCCTGTTCTTGGAAGAAACCCTTCTCCTTGGCCACGTAGGCTCCCACGAAGGGCAGGTTGGCCTGGGCCTTGAATCCCGCCATGAAGGTGATCTTCTCCAGCGGGCGTGGTGTGCCCGTGGTCGCCGGTGGCTGGCTGTTTTCATCGCTGCTGCAGGCGATTGCCAGGACGGTGAACAACGCGAGGAGGGTCGTAAGTCGTAGACTGAAACGCATCAGGCGCATTCCTTTATGGATTGATGGTTGACTCATGCCAGGACAGCAGCCGTCGCTCCAGAAGCGAGGTGATCAGGTAGAGGCCGATGCCCATCACAGCCAGAGAGACGATAGCGCCGAACGCGGTCGGCATATCCAGGTTGCTGTTGGACACCTGGATCACCCGGCCCAGCCCGTCCTGGCCGCTGAACCATTCTGCGACGACGGCGCCGATCACGCTCAGCGGTATCGATACCTTGAAGGCAGCGAAGAGATAGGGCAGCGAGCTGGGAAGTCGCAGCTTCAGGAAGACCTCCCAGGGCGACGCGGCGAGTGAATGGAGAAGCTCCAGGGCCCACGGGTTCACGGAGCGAAACCCGACTACGGCGTTCACCATCACCGGGAAGAAGACGATGAGAGCGGTGATGAATAGCTTGGGCATCAGTCCGAAGCCGAACCAGATCGCCAGCAGGGGCGCGATGGCGATGATCGGCGTCACCTTCACCATGATCGCCAGCGGGAAGAGGCTACGTTCCAGAAAGCGAGAGTGGGCCATGAGCACCGCCAGCGCGATGGCGATCGCTGCCCCCAGCCCAAAGCCGGCCAGCGCCCCATAGAGGGTGATACCACCCTGGCGAGCGAAGAAAGCAGGGTCCTCCGCCAGGCGGGCCGCAATCGCCGAAGGGGCGGGCACCAGGTAGTCCGGCACGTCGCGCAGGCGCACCCACGCCTCCCAGACGGCGGCGGCGAGAGAGAGCGCGACCAGCGGCGGCAGGAGGTCGCGGCCGGCGGCGACGAGCACCCTCCGCAGTCGCTGAGCGTCCCAGGCGCTACCGACTGAAGGGGAAGCCACAGCCATTTGCTGACCTTGATCGACGATGGGCTGACTCATACTGGTGATGGCTCCTTCAGAAGAGAGCGTAGCTGTGCCGTGTAGTCGAGAAAGACGCGGCTTGTTTCTACGCCCTCGCTTCGCGGCCGCGGCAGGGCGATCTCTACCACTGCTCGGACCGTGCCCGGCGCGCTCGATAGCACGACCACCCGGTCGGAGAGAAGGATCGCCTCCGTTATGCTGTGGGTTACGAAGACGACCGTCTTTCGGCCAGCCTCCCCTTCGCCGAGAGAAGCCTGCCAGATGCGCAGCAGCTCGTAGCGCATGCTCTCGCGGGTAATCTCGTCCAGCGCCCCGAACGGCTCGTCCATAAGGAGCAGCGACGGCTCGAACACCAGCGCCCGCGCCAGAGCGACCCGCTGCTGCATCCCGCCGGATAGCTCTCGCGGGTAGTAGTTCTCGAACTCCTCTAGGCGCACTAGCTCCAGGAGCTGCTCCGGCTGATTGTTGCGGCGGCTGCCGCCGTTCCGACGGTTGACCTCTAGGGGAAGGCGGACGTTGTCCAGGACGGAGCGCCAGGGCAGAAGCGACGCGTCCTGAAAGACGTAGCCGATCTCCTTGCCCCGTTGCGCGGCTCGGGGCTCCCTACCTGCCACCTGCACGACCCCTGCCGTCGGCTCCAACAGGCCGCCGATGAGCCGCAGGAGCGTCGTCTTGCCGCAGCCGCTGGGCCCGATTATGGAGACGAACTCGCCCCAGCCGATCTCCAGATTCACACCGTCGAGGGCGGTCAACGACCTCTCGCTGTTCCCAAACGTCTTCGTCAGACTCTCGACGGCTACGTGCGCCGGCCGGTCGTTCGTCATGTTCCTGCCCTCAATCGGGTCGTAGCAGCCTTGTTCTCTCTGTCGCCAGCCCCTAACATACAGGTGCCTTGGCCGTGAGTGCCGACAAGTCATTCTATGATCCGGCATCCAGGCTGGCAATCTTTCCGGCGACAGTGGAGGCTTAAGTGATCGGTATCGTCGGTGGGACGGGTCCCGAAGGCATAGGCCTGGCGCTGCGGCTGGCTCAGGCGGGCGAGCGGATAATCATCGGCTCCCGGAGCAACGCTCGCGGTCGGGCGGCGGCTGACAATATCAAGGCACGTCTGCCCCAGGCCGATGTCCGTGGCGCCGAGAACGCGCAGGCTGCCCGCGAGGCCGACCTGATCATCTTGACGGTGCCCTATGAGGGTCACAAGGAGACGCTGGAGTTGCTCCGCGATCACATCGCCGGCAAGGTCGTCGTCGACGCCACGGTGCCCCTAGTCCTCGAACGGCGTCGCGTCAGCGTCCTCCCCGTCGACGAGGGCTCCGTGGCCCAGCAGGCGCAGGGGCTACTGCCCCAGGCGAGGGTGGTAGCCGCCTTCCAGACGATCCCGGCGGCGGCGCTTGCCGACCTCGAATCGCCTATCGACGCCGACGTTGTGGTCTGCGGCGACGACCCCGACGCCAAGCAGACGGCAATGGTTCTGGCCGAGAAGATCAGCGGCGTCCGCGCCCTCGACGGTGGTGGCTTAAGCAACGCCCGCTTCCTGGAGGAGACAACCGCCATCATCATTACCATCAACCGTATCTACAAGACCGAGTCTAGCATTCGCTTTACGGGTATTTGAAGTGACGAATGACGCAGCGGCAGCGCCCGAGATACGGATCATCGGGCTTACGGGCATCCCCGAGGTCAAGCCCGGCGATGACCTGCCCGGCCTCATCCTGGCGGCGGCGCAGCGCCAGAAGATGCCGCTCCAAGAGGGCGACGTGCTGGTCGTCACCCAGAAGGTCGTATCGAAGGCGGAAGGCCGGCTGCTGGAGCTGAGCGCGGTCGAGCCGTCCGATTTCGCCCGCCGGTTCGCCGCCCAATGGGGCAAGGACGCCCGGCTCGTCGAGGTGGTGTTGCGGGAGAGCGCCCGCGTGGTGCGGATGGACAGAGGCGTCCTCATCGTCGAGACGAAGCATGGCTTCGTGTGCGCCAACGCCGGCGTCGACGCCTCCAACACCGGCCGGCCCGACCTCGTGTCCCTCCTGCCGGAAGACCCCGACCGTTCCGCCGAGGAGATAAGGGCGCAGATAAGCGAACAAGCGGGCGTCAACGTCGCCGTCATCATCTCCGATAGCTTCGGCCGCCCCTGGCGCTCCGGCATCGACCAGGTCGCTCTAGGCGTAGCCGGGCTGCTGCCGCTTAAGGACTACGCGGGCCAGCGTGACCCCTCCGGCTACGAGCTGCGGGTTACCCAGGTCGCGGTGGCCGACGAGATGGCAGCGGCGGCCGAGCTGGTAACAGGCAAGCTGGCGCGGATACCGGTGGCTATCGTCAGGGGCTATGCCGCTCCTAGGGGACCCGGCAGCGGTCGCCAGCTTCTGCGCGAGGCGGACAAAGACCTCTTCCGCTAGGGAGTCCTTTTTGGTGTAGGGAGAGCGAAGAATGGGAGACAGCACAGAGCAGGAAGCGGTGGCGTACTCGGAAGAGCCATCCCCCGTACCGGGCGTTAGCCGCAACGTCTTCGCCCTGGGGCTGGTGAGCTTCGCGGCCGACGTCGCCAGCGAGATGCTCTATCCCCTGATACCCATCTTTCTCACCGTCACCCTGGGCGCGCAGGTGGCCGTCCTCGGTGTCATCGAGGGCCTTGCCGAAGGTACTGCCAGCCTGATGAAGGTCGCCTCCGGTTGGTACTCCGACCGCTTGCCACTGCGGAAGCCGCTCGTCGCTGCGGGCTATGGCCTCTCCGCCGCCGGCAAGCTGCTCCTGGCGACGGCCTTCGGCTGGCCGCAGGTGCTGGTCGCCCGCGTCGCCGACCGCTTTGGCAAGGGGGTACGCACCTCGCCCCGCGACGCCCTCATCGCCGACTTCAGCGACCCCGCACACTACGGTCGCGCCTACGGCTTCCACCGCATGGCCGATTCCGCCGGCGCTGTGCTGGGGCCGCTCATCGGGCTGGCGCTACTGGCCATCATCGGCGAGCAGCACCTACGGCCCATCTTTCTCGTCGCCGTCATCCCCGGCGTGGCGAGCGTTCTTCTTGTCGGGTTGGTGCGAGAGCGGCGGCGCAAGCCTCAGCCTGCCGTCGCGCGGGGAAAAGTCGACCTGTCGGGCGCCGGCCCTACCTTCTGGATGTTCCTGGCGATCAGCCTCCTCTTCGCCCTCGGCAACTCCAGCGACACGTTCCTGATACTGCGGGCGAAGGACCTGGGACTGAGCCTCACCATCGTCATACTGATGTACGTGGTCTACAACGCCTTCTACAGCCTGCTGTCGATGCCCGCGGGGATAGTCGCCGACAAGCTGGGCAAGCGGGTTGTTGTGACCGGCGGGTTCTTCGTCTACGGGCTGGTGTACATGGGCTTCGCCCTCACCGGCGAGGGGACGCATCTCTGGCCCCTGTTCGCCGTCTACGGCGTCTACATGGCCCAGACCGATGGCATGGCTCGGGCCCTTGTCGCCGAGCTGGCCCCCGCCGACAGACGGGGCGCCTTCCTGGGGCTATACCACACCGGCATCGGGATGATGGCGGTGGCGGCCAGCATTATCGCCGGAGTGCTGTGGCAGGCGATAGGGCAGCCGGCGCCCTTCTGGCTGGGGGCTTCGACGGGCTTCGCCGCCGCCGCGCTCATGCTCCTGCTGCCGCGAAGGCGCGAGAAGCCAAATAGTCATGGCTGACGCAACTCAGCGAACATCGCTTTCATGTTGGTGGCCCTGCATGTCGGCATATCCAACCGCTTGTGCGTCAAGATATTCAACGCGATCTCGTTCTCTCGGTTCAGGCGCTGCCGACCACGCACGAGATAGTTGTACCACCGGCCAGCGAACAAGTCGGCGGCCTGTAAAGCAGGCTTGTCTTTAGGATCGCCCATGCCGAAGCTCTTGAGTTGCTGAATGCGCGGATCATCTGGTGCTAACTGTTTTGTAAGGGTATATACTTCTCCGGCTCGCTGCTGGTACTCAGTCTGTTCCGCGATGATGATATGTAGTTCCGTACCGGGTGCGGCGGTTTTGATCGCGTCCGCCAGCATTAGACGAAAAGCAAGATGATATGGAACAGGATCACGGCTCTTCCGGCGGCTTGCCTTCGCGGCATAGCCGGCCAACACACAGCGGTCCTCATAGCTATACGCTTCAAAGGCGGGAACCTCCACGGCACAACCAACTGGATAGATTTTGCGGCCCTTAATCACGCCCAACAGATCGCCAAAGTATGAGGCCGCCTTCTTATCAGGCCAATTGAGATATGGGTTGCGCTTCGGGTCTTTGATCTGCTTTCGATTGAAGTACTGATTGCTATGAAAGGCGCCTACCCCATACTGGCCTAGGACAGCCTGCCACTCCGAATCGAATCTCTTCCACTGACCAGGCGATGCCCTGTATCCGGCGACAAGGCACCATGCCGAGCCGGAATGCGTTCCACTCTCATCTGTCCAGACGAACTCTCTCGTCGCCACGATCAGGTGCTTCCCTTCGTGATACGGATACTCGCCCTTGCTACCTGATAGGCGCATTTTGCACCTCGCAGGTTACTGAGGCAAGTATATTGTTGCCGATTTATCCCTCAGAACCGTTTCTCTGTGCAATGTAGAGGAGGCCTACCTGCTGGCGGGCACACCTCGCCCATGAGGAGCCGTCCTTTGTGTGGCGATGTGGAAGGCTAAGGGCTTCCGCTACGTTTCGATAAGCGGCGCACTACGGATCGCGCAGCACGGCGCCGGTGTTCGCGCTCGTCACCAGGCTGGCGTAGCGTCGCAGCCAGCGGCTCGGCAGATCGCGCTTCGGTGGCTTCGCCTCGGACAGTCGTCGCTCGATCTCCGAGTCCGAGAGCTCGACCGCCAGCCGGTGATTCGGTATGTCGATGTGGATGAGGTCGCCGTCGCGCAGCGCCGCAATCGGCCCGCCCACCGCCGCTTCCGGCGAGACGTGGCCGATGCAGAGGCCGTGACTCCCTCCCGAGAAGCGGCCGTCGGTGATGAGGCCCACCTTGTCGCCTAGCCCGCGGCCGACGATGTTCGCCGTCGGGGCCAGCATCTCCCGCATCCCAGGCCCACCCTTCGGTCCCTCATAGCGGACGACCACCACGTCGCCCGCCTTCACCGCGCCGCTAAGAATGGCGACACCTGCCTCATCCTCCGAATCGAAGACGTGGGCTGGACCGCTGAAGACCAGCATCGACGGCTCGACGGCGCCCGACTTGACGACCGCTCCCTCCGGCGCCAGGTTGCCGAAGAGGATCGCCAGCCCGCCGCTCGCGCTGTAGGGATTCTCCAGCGTCCGGATGACCTCGGTGTCGCGGATCTCAGCGCCGGCGATGTTCTCGCCCAGCGTCTTGAGGGTGACCGTCTTCTGGTTGAGGTCGAGGGTGCCCGGCTTCCGGCTTATCTCCTTGAGGATGGCGCTGACGCCGCCCGCCCGGTCGACGTCCTCGATGTGGACGTCGTTGGCCGGCGCCACCTTGCAGATGTGGGGCACGCGCGCCGCTACCTCGTTGAGACGCGGTAGCGGGTAGTCGATGCCACCCTCGTGGGCCAGGGCCAGCGTGTGGAGGACGGTGTTCGTCGAGCCGCCCATCGCCATGTCCAGGGCGAAGGCGTTGTCGATGGCCTGCGGCGTCACGATCTGGCGCGGCGTCAGGTTGGCCTCCAGCAGCTTCATGACTTGACGGGCTGTCTGTCGATAGAGCTCTTTGCGCTCCTTGCTCTCCGCCAGGATCGTGCCGTTGCCGGGAAGGGCGAGGCCTATCGCTTCCATGAGGCAGTTCATGGAGTTGGCCGTGAACATGCCGGCGCAGGAGCCGCAGCCGGGGCAGGCCAGCGTCTCCAACTCGCGGAGTTGCGCTTCGCTCATCCGGCCGGCGCTGACGCCGCCCACTCCCTCGAAGATGTTGATCAGGTCGACGGCGCGACCGTCAGGCAGTTGTCCCGCCTTCATGGGGCCGCCGCTGACGAAGATCGTCGGGATGTCGAGGCGCATCGCCGCCATCAGCATGCCGGGGCCGATCTTGTCGCAGTTGGGGATGCAGACCATCGCGTCGAAGCAGTGAGCGGCGACCATCGTCTCCACACAGTCGGCGATGAGCTCGCGGCTGGGGAGGGAGTACTTCATCCCGAAGTGCCCCATGACGATGCCGTCGTCGACGGCGATTGTGTTGAACTCGAAGGGTACGCCGCCCGCCTCTCGTATCGCCTCTTTGACGATTCGCCCGACCTCCTGCAGATGGGCGTGGCCGGGCACGATGTCGGTGTAGGAGTTGGCGACGGCGATGAACGGCTTGCCGAAGTCCTCCTCGCTGCGGATCACGCCCGTGCTCCGCAGCAGTCCCCGGTGGGGCGCTCGCTCGAAACCCTTCTTGATCTGGTCGGATCGCATGGTCTGTGCCTCTCTAGCTACCGGCGGCGGTTCGCTCTCCATAATGACTGCGCGGCTCAGATATGGATCGTACGCCACGACAAGCGGGCGGGCAAGGGTAGGGGGAACGGGCCCTCGTAACCTCATTCGAACTGTTGCGTTTAATAGTGAGTAGAAACATTCAGTGGCACTTGACAACCGCGCAGAGGATGCTATACTTGCGCCACTGGTGGCTCGTTTCTGAATCCCCGCCCAGAGAACATGCCCTGACCGAGAGGGCCGAGCGTGATCGCGGTGATCATAGCGTCGTCGATCATCGGTTGGTAGCTCTCGTTTATCCTGGCGGCAGTGTCACGTAGTCCAAGCCGGCGCCAGACTGGGCGCAAGGTTCAGAGATGACGCGTGAGCGTGTCCAGATGATCGCCCCAAAGCAAGTCGCCGCGCCCGTGTCGGATGCCCAGGGAGTCGTGGCTTCGCTCGAGAGGGAAGCACGTCCTCTGGAGCGTACTGACTCTCAGTCCCCGTCCAAGATCTACCCCGTAGCCAAGCGCGGCCTGGACGTTTTCGTGGCGCTGGTGGCGATCCCTCTGACGGCTCCGATCGTTCTCCTGTGCCTGGTCGCCTCTGCGTTGTCGACACGTTCCTGGCCCCTCCTGGCGCAGACGCGAGTGGGGCAGGATGGCCGCCTCTTCAAAATGTACAAGATTCGGACGATGCGCCCCGATGTTCAGATCCCCCCCGGGTCGTGCCCCAAGCTGCCGGACGACCCGCGGGTTACCCGAGTAGGACGCTTCTTCCGAAAGACCAGCATCGATGAGTTGCCGCAGCTCTGGAACGTCTTGATCGGCAACATGACGCTTGTCGGCCCCCGGCCTGCCCTGCCGGAGATAGCGGCCCTCTACAAGCCCTGGCAGTACGAGCGTCTTGCCGTCCAACAGGGGATGACAGGCTGGTGGCAGGTCATGTGGCGTTCCGAGAAGCCTCTGCACGAGGCCGCCGAAGATGACATCTACTACGTGAGGAATCGCTGCCTCAAACTGGACGTGCAGATCCTCTGGCGCACTGTCGGCTCGGTGCTCAGAGGACGCGGCGCCTTCTAGCTCACCCATCCCCATTCTTTTCGCCGGCATTGCTGCGGCTTCCTTCGCCGCTCAACGCGAACCGCACAGAAGTGTCGCCGGAGAAGGTAGACTGACGGCAACGGCGACCCCTCAGGCAGGAAGTGACATCATGACGGTGCAAGAGATCGAGATCCATCCCCTGACCCTCGACCGCTGGCCTGACCTGGAGGCGCTCTTCACCCAGGAGCGCGCCCCCAACGAGTGCTGGTGCATGTGGTGGCGCATCCCCCGCACCGAGTGGCAGCGACAGAAAGGCGAGGGCAACCGGCTGGCCCTCAAGCGCATCGTCGAGTCGGGCGAGGTGCCCGGCCTGCTGAGCTACGCCGACGGCCGGTCAGTCGGCTGGGTCTCTGTCGGGCCGCGGGAGGTCTTCCCCTCGCTCAACCGCTCGCCGCGCTTCCGGAAGATCGATGATAGCCCCGCCTGGTCCATCGTCTGCTTCTTCATCGACGGTGCTCACAGGGGCGTAGGCGTGGCGCCGCGGCTGCTGACGGCGGCCAGGGACTATGCGCTGACCCAGGGCGCACAGGTGGTCGAAGGGTACCCCAGCGACCCATCGCGGCGGCTGAACGACGAGTGGGCCTACATGGGTTTGCGCTCGATGTTCGAAAAGGCGGGGTTTGGGGAGGCGCTGCGCCGCTCGCCCGGCCGCCCGATAATGCGCTTCCTCGCCTAGCTTCAGTTAATCTCCCCTTGCGTTTGAGCCCTTGACAATCGCGTCGAAGGCGATATAATGGCGGAACTGGTGACCTTTTTCTGAAACCCCGCCTCAACGTGTCATTCTTTAGGGAGCGCGACCGTGTCAAATCGGAGGCTTCTTCCTTCTTGGCTACTCGCTGTGCTGGCGGCTGCGGTGGTGTCTGCAATCGTGTTCTGCCACTTTGGGCATGGTGCGGCGGCGGGAACGGGAAAGATCGTCGTCTGGAATGGGACGCTTATCGACGGCACTGGCGCTGCTCCCCTACCCGATGCTGCGGTCGTCATTGAGGATGGCAGAATCACAGCAGTTGGGAGTGTCCAAGAGCTTCTGTTACCGCCGGATGCGAAGTGGGTGGACGCTCATGGTGGAACAATACTGCCTGGCGTCATCGATCCTCACACTCACTTCACCGGGCCGTTCTGGGATGGAGAAGACATACTGTCGCCGTGGCTACAGACAGGCGTTACCATGATTCAGGACCTCGGCTGCATATGGTTCCTGGTTCCGTTCTATCGGGTGAAGTTTGCTGAGCTGCAGGAGCCGCCGCGTGTGCAGTTTGCGGGACCCATAATCGCACCCGAAGGGGGTTACCCAAACGACCCATTCTTGCGTGGCTACGGGGTGGACACAGTTGAAGAAGCGCGAGCGTTTGTTTCGCAGCTTATCGAGAAGCAGGGTGTCGACCTCATCAAGATCGCCGTAGAGACTGGATACGAAACGGACTACTATGAGCCCGGGTTGCCGGTGCTCACTCCCGAGCAGGTCGCGGCGATCACTGAGGAAGCGCATTCAAGAGGGGTTATCGTCGTTGCCCACGCAACTG
>Ga0315286_10004909_pt1 | contig 12862 bp, 14 predicted proteins | sample YL17G10_0_MG_FD_205038 | JGI IMG/M metagenome (GOLD analysis project Ga0315286, IMG submission 205038) | Sediment microbial communities from Yellowstone Lake, YNP, Wyoming, USA - YL17G10_0 | ecosystem: Environmental > Aquatic > Freshwater > Lake > Sediment | place: USA: Wyoming | collected... | reverse complement strand
GCTGGGTGGCGCGTCTCGACGGCCGCCCCGCGCCGGCTCTTATCGCCGACGCCTTCCTCCTGGCGACGCCGGTTCCCGCGGGCCGGCACCGCGTGGAGTTCCTCTACCGCCCGAAGGGCTACCTGGTTGGCCGCGCAGTCTCCGGCTTGGCCATCCTGTTGTTCGCCGGCCTCATGGTCTCGTTATTGCGGGGCCGGCGTGCGGGTGCCGTTGTAGCCTCCCCCCGTTGCGGGGGAGGCTAGGGTGGGGGGTCCGGAGGACGCTCCGCGCTTACGGCTTCGACACCGCGTGGAAGAAGCCCGTGACCTTGGCCGCGTTGGGGCCTCCGAACCACACCTGCAGCACGGAGCCGTCCCACACCACCGAGGGCCCGTAGGCCTGGCCCGTGGGGAACGCCTTGGGATCGGCCGAGGGCGAGAGCACCGGGTTGCCGGCGTAGCGCGTGAAGGTCAGCCCGTCGGTCGAGGTCGCGAAACCGAGTTGCTCGGTGATCCCCTGCGTTCCGGGCGGCGCGATGCCTTTGTAGAACATCAGGAACTTGGCGTCACGATACGCCACCTCCGGGTCGCCGACCTTGGAGTCCCAGGCCGCGCCGCCCGCGGATTCGAGCACCGGCCCCACCTTCGTCCAGTTCAGCGCATCGCTCGAAGTCGCAACACAGATCCGCCGCGCCCCCGCCTTGTTGATCGCATCGTAGTAGAGGTAATAGGTCACGCCCACTTTGGCGATGGCCGGATGGTTGATCGTGTCCTCATCATACGATCCCGGCCCGCCGCGCTTCAGCGCAATGCCGGCCGCCTTCCAATGCAGGCCGTCGCTGGAGGTCGCACAGCGCAGGTCCGTCGCGCCGTCCTGCCGCCAGGTGCCGTACCACAACTTGTAAGGCGCCGCCGCATCCTTCGGATCATACAGAAGGCATGGCCCGCGGCACTCCGGCCCCAGCACCGGGTTACCCGCATACCTCGTCCACCCGATGCCATCCGACGATGTCGCCATGCCCAGGCTGTTCGCGCCGTGGCCCGGTGCCTGGGCGCGGTGGGCGGAATAGACCATCAGGAAGTGGTCGCCCACGTGCTCGGTAGCACGCACCTGCACCACGCCGCCCATCTGGATCTCGCCGTCATCCCAGGCCCTCGCCGGGCCGACCGTGAAAACCGGCCCCGGCGTGACCTGCCAGTTCGTCTGGGCGAGGGCGGCGGCCGCGCAGGCAAGCACAGCGGCAGCGAACAGCAAGAAAGCGATCGTTCGGGTCATATCTGCTCCTTTCACCGACGGATCACGCACTGCGCTCGTGGCAACCACAGGATTTCCGGAAGCCACTTACGGCCTCCTGCCACAAGGCAGGGGCGGTTCGCCGACCGCCCCTACGGTCGTCTCGCCGCCGGTCGGCGTCATCAAGGCGGCGCAGGAGGGTGCACTCGGCGCGGCGTAACCTACCGCCATGGACGAGAAACTGCGCGACCTGCTGGAGCGCCTGCGCGCCGGGACGTGCTCCATTGACGAGGCGATGCGCGACCTGCGCGACCTGCCGTTCTCGGACCTCGGCTTCGCCAAGGTGGATCACCACCGCGCGCTGCGCACCGGCTACCCCGAGGTGGTCTATTGCGAGGGCAAGACCCCCGAGCAGGTGGTCGCCATCGTGCAGAGGCTGGCCGAGCGCAGCGCCGTGGCCCTGGCCACGCGCGCCTCGCCCGAGGTGTTCGCGGCCGTCAAGCAGGCGCTTCCCGGCGCGGCCTACCGCGAGCAGGCGCGGCTGATCGTGATCGGCGCGCCGCCCCAGCCGCCGCCCGACGCGCCGCCGATCCTGGTGCTCACCGGCGGCACCGCCGACCTTCCCGTCGCCGAGGAGGCCGCCGCCACCGCCGAGGCGATGGGGCAGCGCGTCGAGCGCATCTACGACGTCGGCGTCGCCGGCCTGCACCGGCTGCTGCGCTACCGCGAGGCGCTCGCCTCGGCGCGCGCGATCATCGTGGTGGCGGGGATGGACGGCGCGCTGCCGTCGGTGGTGGGCGGGCTGGTGTCGGCGCCGGTGATCGCGGTGCCCACCAGCGTGGGCTATGGCGCGTCCTTCCAGGGGCTGGCGGCGCTGCTCACCATGCTCAACTCCTGCGCGGCCGGGGTGGCGGTGGTGAACATTGATAACGGCTTCGGCGCGGGCTACTTCGCCTCGCTGCTCTGCGGCCTGCCCGAGGGGAACGCACCATGACAATCGGCTACCTCGACTGCTTCTCGGGCGTGAGCGGGAACATGCTCCTGGGCGCGATCCTCGACGCCGGGATCGCGCTCGACGCGCTCAAGGCCGAGGTCGCCAGACTCCCCCTGGCCGGCTACGAGATCCGCGCCCAGGAGGTGTTGCGGCGCGGCTTCCGCGGTGTGCACGTGGAGGTCACGCTCGCGGAGCAGCCCGCGCCGCGGCGACTGCGCGACATACTAGAGGTGATAGAAAGTTCATCGCTGGACGGCCAGGTGCAGGCCCGCAGCGCGGAGGTCTTTCGCCGCCTGGCGCGCGCCGAGGCCGTGGTGCACGGCGCCGATCCCGAGGAGACCCACCTGCACGAGGTGGGCGCGGTGGACGCCCTGGTGGATGTCGTCGGAGCGGTCGCCGGCCTTCGGTTGTTGGGCGTGGAGCGGCTCTATTGCTCGCCGCTGCCGCTCGGCGGCGGCTGGGCCGAAACCGCGCACGGCAGGATACCCGTTCCCGCGCCCGCCACGCTCGAACTGCTGAAGGGTGTTCCCACCTGTGCCGGCCCCGCGCAGGTGGAACTGGTCACGCCCACGGGCGCGGCGATCGTGACCACGCTCTGCGCGGGCTTTGGCGAGTATCCCGAGATGGCCATCCAGCAGGTCGGCCTCGGGGCCGGGACACGCGATCTCGAGACGCCCAACCTCTTGCGGCTGGTCGTGGGGCAGGCCGAAGGACTCGCGGCGGAAGAGCGCCTCGTGGCGCTGGAGACGAACATAGACGACACCAACCCGGAGCACTTCGAGTACGTCATGGAGCGGCTCTACGCCGCGGGCGCGCTCGACGTGACGCTGGTTCCGGCGATCATGAAGAAGAGCCGCCCCGCCACCCTGGTCCGCGTGCTGGCGCAGCCGCCCCTGCGCGAGGCGCTGATGAGCATCCTCTTCCGCGAGACGAGCACCCTGGGCGTGCGCTCGTGGGCGGTGCAGCGGCGCTGCCTGGAGCGGGAGGAGATCGCGGTGGAGACGCCCTGGGGCCAGGTGCGCGTCAAGGTGGCCCGGCTGGGAGATGACGTCACCACCATCGCGCCCGAGTACGACGACTGCAAGCGCCTCGCCGCCGCCACCGGGGCCCCCCTCAAGGAGATCTACGAGGCCGCGGGCGCGGCCGCGCGCCGCGCGGTTTCGCGGGCGTAGTGCGGCAACGCCTGCGACCGGGCTGGGCATGCGGCGCCAAATCGCGTACAATGGGAGCGAGAGCGGAGGTGCCATAACCCAGCGGGCCCGCACGAACACCGCGGAGGGCCGAGGCGTGCCGTCTAAACTGGTTTTCCGCGTCCACGCGATTGCATGCATGTTCGAGCGTGGCATCTCAGAGGAAGAGGTGCAGGCGGCGCTGGACAGCGGGAAGACCATAGAGCGCTATCCGGAGGACACGCCGTACCCGAGTCGCCTGGTACTGTGGTGGTGCCGCAGCCGACCGATCCACGTGGTGGCAGCCGACAACGTGCAAGAAGACGAGATCATGGTGATCACGGTGTATGAGCCGGATCCTGCGCTGTGGGAATCGGACTTCACGAGGAGAAAGCGATGACGTGCGTGGTGTGCAAGAGCGGACAGACCCGCCCCGGTACGACCACCGTGACCCTGGAGCGGGGTGCCATGACGTTGGTCTTCAAGGCCGTTCCCGCGGAGGTCTGTGCCAATTGCGGTGAAGCCTACGTGGATCAGGCCACCACCCGGAGGCTGCTCCGGGAAGCACAGGAAGCAGCCCGCTCCGGCGTGCAAGTGGATATCCGCGAATTCGCGGCCGCGGGCCCATAGCCAACCGGTCCGACCAAACGTGGTTCGGAGCGATGCCAGCGTCAGTTGACACTCTTGCCAGCCCGCCGCTACAATGTGCGGCGCCTGGGAGGGTGCCATGAGGCGACACGGTGCCGCCGCTGCGCTGGTGGTCGTGGCGTTTGGGCTGGCGGGCTGCCGGCGCAAGCCGCCGCCCCCGCCGCCGCGCCCGGCGCAGAGCGCCAGCCAGGCCGCCCAGGCCGGCAAGGCGGTCGTGGTCGCGTATCTGAACCACCTCGACAAGGCCGAGTACCGGGCGGCCTGGGCCCTGCTCAGCCGGGAGTCGCAGGCGCAGCACCCGTACGACACCTTCGCCGAGCAGGCCCGGAAGGGCGGCCCGCTCTACGACACCGGCGCCGCTGCGGCCAAGGCCGCGGGCAAGGGGCGCGTGGTCGTGAGCATCCCCCACGTGGAGGACCCGGCCCGCGTCACCTTCGAGGTCGCCCAAGAGGCGGATCGCTGGCGCCTGGTGTACCGCAGTGGGCGGCCCTGGACCCCCTATCCCTAGGCGGCTTCGCCGCGAGATGGGGATGGCGATGCGCAGCGCGGCCCGCCTGGCGGCGGGGGCAAGACGATGGCTGGGCGGGGTGTGGCGGCTGCTGCACCTCACCGGCTACAAGTTCGCCCAGGACCGGGGCTCCCTGCTGGCCGCGGCGATGGCGTTCTACGCCTTCCTGGCGGTCTTTCCCTTCGCCCTGCTGCTCATCGCCGGGCTGGGGCACTTCCTGGGCTCCTCCGAGGCCGCCTTCAGCCGGGTTTCGGACTACCTGGGCCAGGCCATGCCCGAGTTGAGGATGCACATCCACGGCCAACTGAAGCAGATCATCCTGCACCGCAAGGTGGTCGGATGGCTGGGCCTGCTGGCCCTGATCTATTCGGCCAGCGGCGGCTTCGGCACCGTGCAGACGGCCCTGGTGCAGATCTGGGAGATCCCCAGCCCGCACCGCTTCCTGGTGGCCAGGCTGAAGTCCCTGGGGCTGGTGCTGGCTGCCATGGTGTTGCTCATCCTTTCAGTGACGGTGACCTCAGTGGCCGCGATCACGGCGCGGCTTCCACTGAGCCGCCTGACCCACGTGATGCGCCACCTGGCGCCGCTGTGGGGCCCCAAGGTGGGCGTCGCATCGCTCATCTTCGGCTTCGCCATGTTCATGGCGCTCTACAGCATTGTCAGCAGCCCGCGCGTGCCGCGGCGATACCTGGCCCTGGGCGCGGCGTTCGCGGCGGTCGCGTGGGAACTGGCGAAGTTCGCTTTTGCGTGGTACGTTGAATCCTACGCCGCGTTCGACCGCATCTACGGTCCCATGGGCGCGGTGGTCATCCTCCTGCTGTGGATCTACGTGTCGTGCCTGATCCTCGTGGTGGGAGCGGAACTGGCCTGGGTGCGCGCGAGGCTGGCCGAAGAACGACTGGGCGGGACCAGGCGCGCCGGTTCAGCGTTCGAGAAGATTTTTCAGCCTGAGCCGCGGCCTGAGGGAAGGGCATAGGCCCACCGACGGCGCAATCAAGAGGCGCCGGTCCGGGGGCGAACGCATCCGGCAGGGGCGCTTCGATCTGTGGAGGTTTGAATGAAAGTCATCTTGCTTGAAGAGGTGCGCAGCCTGGGCGAACCGGGCACGTTGGTGGATGTCGCCGACGGTTATGCGCGCAATTATCTCCTCCCGCGCAAACTCGCGGTCGAGGCGAACCAGGGCGCGGTCAAGAGCCTGGAGCATCACAAGCGCATCGCCGCGCGGCGCCTGGGCCGCCTGCAGGACAGCGCCAAGGTGCTGGCCAAGCGCCTGGGCGAGGTGCGGCTCACCCTGACCGCCAAGGCGGGCGAAGCGGGAAAGATGTATGGCTCGGTGACGGCGGGGCAGATCGCCGACGAGTTGGAGCGCGTGCACGGGCTCTCTGTGGATAAGCGCAAGATCCACCTTGCCGAGCCGATCAAGGTGCTGGGCGAGCATACCGTGGAGATCCGTCCGCGGCCGGACGTGCGCGCGGAACTCACGGTCGAGGTCGTCGCCGAGGCCGAGGAGCCCAAGGCCGAGACGGCGCCCGAAGGGCCGGTCGAGACGCAGCCGGAGCCAGCGGCCGAAGCGCCGCCTGCGGGCGAGGCCGAAGCCGCGCCCGAATCATAGGGAGCAGGGAGTAGGAAGTAGGAAGCAGGAAGTGACGGCCGCAAGGCTGTCACCCTGAACGCGGTGAAGAGCCTGCCTTGAGCGAAGCGAAAGGGTCTCGTTCGAGATTCTTCGCTTCGCTCAGAATGACAACCCGCTCACTGCTCACTGCTTCCTTCGGCAGAGATGGAATCCACCACCCTGGCAGATCGAGTTCCGCCCCAGGACCAGGACGCCGAGCAGGCCACCCTGGGGGCGATGCTCATGGAGCGCGAGGCCATCGCGCGCGTGGTGAGCATCCTGCAGCCCGCCGACTTCTACGGCCAGGTCCACCGGCTCATCTTCGAGGCGATCATGGGTCTCTTCGACCGCGGCGAGCCGGTGGACGTGGTCACCCTGAGCACCCACCTGCGCGACCGCGGCGCGCTCGACGACGTCGGCGGCATGCCCTACCTGATGGCGCTGCTCGACGCCGTGCCCACCGCCGCCAACGTCGAGCGCTACGCCGGCACGGTGCGCGCCAAGGCCACGCTGCGCGGGCTCATCTCAGCAGCGCAGCAGATCACCGCGGTGGCCCACGACTCCACGCACAACGTCGAAGAGGCGGTGGACGAGTGCGAGCGGCTCATCTTCTCGGTCGGCGAGCGCCAGGTTGCCCAGGCCTTCGTCCCGCTCAAGCAACTCATCACCGAGTCCTACGACCGCATCGAGAAGCTCAGCCAGGTGCACGAGCCCGGCACCGGGCTCCACAGCGGCTTCTCCGACCTGGACCAAGTCACCTCGGGCTTCCAGCGCTCCGACCTGATCATCCTGGCGGCGCGGCCCTCCATGGGCAAAACGGCCCTGGCGATGAACATCGCCACCCACGTCGCGGTGCGCGAGGCGTTCCCGGTGGCGGTGTTCAGCCTGGAGATGGCGCGCGAGGCGCTGGCGATGCGGCTGCTCTGCTCGGAAGCCCGCGTCAACCAGCAGAACGTGCGCCTGGGCTTCGTGGAGGACGAGGACCTGCACCGCCTGGCCCAGGCCAGCGAGTTGCTCTACAACGCGCCCGTCTACATTGACGACACCGCCTCCATGACGGTGCTGGAGATGCGCGGCAAGGCGCGCCGCCTGGAGGCCGAACTGGGCGGGCTGGGGCTGATCGTGGTGGATTACTTGCAGTTGCTCTCCGGCCACGGGCGCTATGAGAACCGCACCCAAGAGATCTCGCAGATCGCGCGGGGCCTGAAGAGCCTGGCGCGCGAACTGCGCGTGCCGGTGCTGGCGCTCTCGCAGTTGAGCCGGGCGGTGGAGATGCGCACGGTGAAGCGGCCCATGCTCTCCGACCTGCGCGAGAGCGGCTCCATCGAGGCCGAGGCCGACGTGGTGATGTTCATCTACCGGCCCTCCTACTACGGCGAGGACGAGATGGTCAACGCCAAGTACCCCCGCGACGACACCACCGTCACCGAACTCATCATCGCCAAGCAGCGCAACGGCCCCACCGACACCGTGCGGCTGGCCTGGCTGGGCAGTTATGTCCGCTTCGAGCGCCGCGAGGAAATGCGCGAAATCCCGGAGGAGTAGGCGGTGGGCGACGTTTGGGAGGGGCTCCGGCGGGCGTTCGCCGTCTTCCTGGTATTGCTCGGCGTCTCCTCCCTCGTGGGGTGGACCGCGGCCTTTCGCAACCGGATCTATCTTGCGCCCATCGGGCTGTCGTTCATCATCCTGGGCGGCGCGCTCTTTGTTCCCAAGGACACCCTGGGCCTGCTGCGCATCGCCCTCTGGGTGCTTGCCGGGGCGCTCTTCCTGGCGGGCGCGGCCCTGGCGGTCGCCGAGGTGAGACGCGAACTGGAGGCCATCCGGGAGCAGCGCCGGGGCCTGGAGCGCCAGATGCAGGAGTACCTGGCCCAACTGCAAACGCAGCAGCCCCAGCCGCCCGAGGACTCCGACCAGGGATCAGGGAGTGGGCAGTAATGTCTTTCCCACTCACTACTCCCTGCTCACTGCTTCCTGATTTCTACGGGAGCGCCAAGTGAAGATCCTCGTCATCGGCTCCGGCGCGCGCGAGCACGCCCTTTGCTGGAAGATCGCGCAGAGTCCGCGGGTGACCAAACTCTTCTGCGCGCCGGGCAACGCCGGCACCGCGCAGGTGGCGGAGTCGGTGCCCATTCGGGCCGAGGACATTGACGCGCTGGCCCGGTTCGCGCGCGCCAACGAAATTGATCTCACGGTGGTCGGCCCCGAGGATCCCCTCGCCCGCGGCATCGTGGATGCCTTCCAGGCGGCCGGGCTGCGCGCTTTCGGGCCCACGCGGGCCGCGGCGCGCCTGGAGGCCAGCAAGGTCTTCTGCAAGGAACTGCTGGCCCGCCACGGCATCCCCATGGGCGATTTCGCGGTCTTCGAAGAGTCCCAGGCTGCGTTGGACTACCTCCGGGCCAGTGAACTGCCCATCGTGGTGAAGGCCGACGGCCTGGCCAAGGGCAAGGGCGTCACGGTGGCGGCCACGCGCGACGAGGCCGAGGCTGCGGTGCGCGCCGCCATGGTGGAGCGCGTGTTCGGCGACGCGGGCGGGCGCGTGGTCATCGAGGAGTGCCTGCAAGGCCCCGAGGTCAGCCTGATGGCCTTCGCCGACGGCAAGACCGCCGTGGCGATGGAGCCCGTCCAGGACTACAAGCGCGTCCACGACGGCGACCAGGGGCCCAACACCGGCGGCATGGGCTGCTACTCGCCGGTGCCGTTGATCGGCCCGGAAATGGTGGACGAGGCGATGGAGCGCGTCTTGCGGCCCACCATCGCGGCGCTGGCCGAGGAAGGCGCGCCCTATGTCGGGGTGCTCTACGCCGGGCTGATGCTCACCGATGACGGGCTGAAGGTGCTGGAGTTCAACGGCCGCTTCGGCGACCCTGAAACCCAAGCCATCGTACCCCGCCTGGAGACCGACCTGGTGGACCTGCTGGAGGCCTGCGTCGAAGGCCGCCTGGCGGGCGCCGGCGCGGCCTGGTCGCCCAAGAAGAGCGTCTGCGTGGTGATGGCCTCGGGCGGCTATCCCGGCGACTACGAGACAGGCATGCCGATCCGCGGCCTGGAGCGCGCGGCCCGTCTGCCCGAAACGGTCGTCTTTCACGCCGGCACCAGGCGCACCGCCGAGGGAGTGGTGACGGCAGGCGGGCGCGTGCTGGGCGTCACCGCGCTGGGCGAGACGTTTCGCGAGGCCGTGGACCGCGCCTACGCCGGCGCGCGGGAGATCGAGTTCGAGGGATCCCACTACCGGCGCGACATCGCGTGGCGCGCGGTGGAGCAGGAGGAACGCTGCGGATGCAAGACCCGCTGAAAATCTTCTCGGGCACGGCCAACCCCGAGTTGGCGCAGGAAATCTGCGAGCAGGTGGGCGTGCCCCTGGGCAAGGCGGAGATCTCGGCCTACTCCAACCAGAACATCTTCGTGCAGATCGGCGAGAACGTGCGCGAGCGCGACGTCTTCGTGGTGCAGCCGCTCTGGACCCCGCGCAGCATCGTCGAGATGTTCATCATGCTCGACAGCCTGCGCTCCGCCTCGGCCCGGCGCATCACCGCGGTCATTCCCTACTATTCCTACGCCCGCTCCGACAAGAAGGACATGCCGCGCATCTCCATCGCCGCCCGCCTGCTGGGCGACCTGCTGGTCACCGCCGGCGCCAACCGCATCCTCACCATGACCCTTCACTCACCCCAGGTGCAGGGGTTCTTCAGCGTGCCCTGCGACCAACTCTACGCCAAGCCGATCCTCTGCGACTATTTCGAGGCGCGCCTGGACATGGCTAACGCGGTGGCGCTGGCCGCCGACGCCGGCAGCGCCAAGCGGGCGGGCGCCTATGCCCAGCGGCTCAACATCCCGTTGGCCTTCGTGGACAAGCGGCGCGTGGACGACCTGCACGTCGAGGTCCGCAACGTGGTGGGCGAGGTGGCGGGCAAGGATGTGATCATCTTCGACGACGAGATCGCGGCCGCGGGCTCGCTGATGGAGACGGTGAAGGCGATCCAGAACTTCCAGGTGCGCAAGATCTACGCCGGGGCGACGCACGGCGTGCTCTCGGGGCCGGCGATGGAGCGCATCCGCGAGATGCCGATCGAAGAGATCGTGGTCACCAACACCGTGCCGGTGCCGCCCGAGAAGCGCGACAGCCGGGTGAAGGTGCTCTCGGTGGCCCCGCTCTTCGCCGAGGCGATCAAGCGCATCCACACCGGCGAGTCCGTCAGCGCGCTCTTCGAGTGAGTGTCTTGGTGGGCGGGGCACTCCTGCCCCGCCAGGCGCGACAGGAGTGTCGCGCCCACTGTAGGGGCGGACCGGAGTTTACCCTGAGCGTCAGCGAAGGGTGTCCGCCCAGGGTGTTCAAGGGTGTCACCCTGAGCGCAGCGAAGGGTCTCGTTGGGGTATGGCGTAGGGGCGGACGGCGTCCGCCCGTGATCCGGTGGGCGGGACACTCTTGTCCCGCCATGGCCCGCAAGGGCCACGGCATGTAGGGGCGGCCCGGAGTTTACCCTGAGCGTCAGCGAAGGGTGGCCGCCCAGGGACCCGTGGTCGGAGGGTTGGCTTTGGCGAGACGCGAAACGCCGCTGGTCGTCATCGTCATGGGCAGCGAATCGGACCTGCCGGTGATGCAGCCGGCGGCCGAAACGCTGCGCCGGTTCGGCATCGCGCACGAGGTGCGCATCCTCTCGGCGCATCGGACGCCCGCGGCGGCGGCGCGATTTGCCAAGGGCGCGCGTGCGCGGGGGGTGCGCGTGATTATCGCCGCGGCGGGCGGGGCGGCCCACCTGGCGGGGGCGATGGCCGCGCACAGCACACTGCCAGTGATCGGCGTGCCCATCATGACCAGGGCCCTGCGGGGCATTGACTCTTACCTTTCGACTTTGCAGATGCCCAGCGGCGTCCCGGTGGCGACGGTGGCGATCAACGGCGCGAAAAACGCGGCCATCCTGGCGGCGCAGATCCTCGCAGTGCATGACGAGCGCCTGGCTCGCCTCCTCGCCGCCGAAAAGCGCCGCATGGCCCGCGAGGTCATGCGAGGAAGCAGGAAGTAGGAAGCAGGAAGGCGGCAAGCAGTACACGGGTCTCCTACTCACTACTCACTCATAGGTGTGAGACACAATGATTGACCGCTACGCCTACCCCCAGATGCGCGCGCTCTGGGAGCCGGAGAACAGGTTCGCCAAGTGGCTCGAGGTGGAGTTGCTGGTGGCCGAGGCGCTGGCCGAGATCGGGCAGATCCCGAAGCAGGCTGCGCAGGCGCTGCGCCGCAACGCGCGCTTCGACGTGCAGCGCATCCTCGAGGTCGAGGGCGAGGCCCCCGGCTATGTCCCCAAGCCCGGCGAGGAGCCCGTGCGCCACGACCTCATCGCTTTCCTCAAGGCCGTTTCCGAGAACCTGGGCGATGAGGCCAAGTACCTTCACCTCGGCGTCACCTCCTACGACATCGAGGACACCGCGCTGGGTGCGCTGCTGCGCGACTCCGCCGACTTGCTGGACCAGGACCTGGCCGCGCTCGCCGAGGCCATCCGCGAGCGCGCCCGCGAGCACAAGTGGACGCTCATGATGGGCCGCACCCACGGCGTGCACGCCGAACCCATCACCCTGGGCTTCAAACTGGCGGTGTGGCTCGACGCGGTGAACAACGCACGCGAGCGGCTGCGCCAGGCGAAGGAGGACATCGCCGTCGGCAAGATCTCCGGCGCCGTCGGCACCTACGCCAACATTGACCCGCGCGTGGAGCAGCACGTCTGCGAGAAACTGGCGCTCAAGCCCGCGCCGATCTCGACGCAGATCGTGCAGCGCGACCGCCACGCGCGCTACGTCTGCACGCTCGCCGTGATCGCCGCCTCCATCGAGCAGTTCGCCACCGAGGTGCGCAACCTGCAGCGCACCGAGATCCTGGAACTCGAGGAGCCCTTCGCGGCCGGGCAGCGGGGGTCGTCGGCGATGCCCCACAAGCGCAACCCCATGACCTGCGAGCGGCTCACCGCGCTGGCGCGGATCATGCGTTCCTACGTGCTGCCGGCGCTGGAGAACGTCGCCACCTGGCACGAGCGCGACCTCACCAACAGCGCGGTCGAGCGCCTCATCCTGCCCGACGCCAATGTCCTGCTGGACTACATGCTGCGCAAGTTCACCGACGTCGTGCGCGGGCTGGTGGTCTATCCTGAGCGGATGCGCGAGAACATGGCGCGGCTCCAGGGCGTGGTGGCGTCGCAGCAGGTGATGCTGGCCCTGGTGGGCAAGGGCATGGACAAGGACGAGGCCTACCGCCTGGCGCAGACACACGCTCTGGCGGCGCTGGAGCAGGGGAGGCCCTACCGCGAGGCGCTCGCGGGCGACGCTGAGGTAACCCGCAGGCTGTCCTCAGCCGAACTTGACGCCTGCTTCGATGCCCAGTATCATCTGAGACGTCTGGAGGAAGTTTTCCGGCGGCTGGGCATCTAAGGTGGGCGGGGCACTCCTGCCCCGCCGGGCGCGACAGGAGTATCGCGCCCACCGTCGCAGAGGCCGCAATGTTCAAGGCACAGATCACCATCACTTTGAAGAAAACCGTGCTCGACGCCCAGGGGGCGACGGTGCAGCGCGCGCTGTACAACCTGGGCTACGAAAGCGTGGATCACCTGCGCATGGGCAAGTACGTCGAATTGCTGGTCAACTCGGGCGACGAGGCGTCGGCGCGCCGGCAGGTGGACGAGATGTGCCGGAAGTTGCTGGTGAACCCGATCATCGAAGAATACCGGTTCGAA
>Ga0315286_10004906_pt1 | contig 12865 bp, 8 predicted proteins | sample YL17G10_0_MG_FD_205038 | JGI IMG/M metagenome (GOLD analysis project Ga0315286, IMG submission 205038) | Sediment microbial communities from Yellowstone Lake, YNP, Wyoming, USA - YL17G10_0 | ecosystem: Environmental > Aquatic > Freshwater > Lake > Sediment | place: USA: Wyoming | collected... | reverse complement strand
CCTCGGCGCCTGCTACGCGACCATCGCGCCGGCCGCCGAGCCGCCTCCCCCCGCCGTCACGCCCAAGTCGGCCGTCCGCGTCTGGGTCGACCAGTTCGGCTATCGCCCGGCCGCCGTCAAGATCGCCGTCGTGGCGAGCGACCAGGCGCTCGGGGCCGACCTTGCCCTCGACCTCTGCGATGCCAGGACCGGCCAGGCCGTGTGGACCCTGAAAGACCACGCGGGCGCCCTCAAGCCGTTCAAGAACGGCCAGAAGGACGGCGAGTCCGGCGACTTCACCGCCCACCTCGACTTCACGGACTTCAAGGCCCCCGGCCGCTACTACGTGGCCGTCAAGGGCGGCGCGGGCGCCGAGCGGTCCTATCTTTTCAGCATCGCCGCCGACGTGTACCGCGCCCCCGGTTTTGCGGCGTGGAAGGCCTTCTACTACAACCGCGCCGACACCGAGAAGCCCGAGAAGTACGCCGGCCCGTGGAACCACAAGGCCGACCACCGCGGCCCGAACCAGGCGACCGGGGCCCGCGTGTACCAGTGGGTCAAGAACGCCCACTGGGACCCCGTGGGCACCGAGGTCGCCGACCCGGCGCCGCACGACGTCTCCGGCTCCTGGTGGGATGCCGGGAATTTCGATAAGTACATGGGCAACACCACGCTCTGCCACAACGAGCTCCTGCTGGGCGTCGAGCTCCTGGGCGCGGCCCCGAAGGACGGCGACCTGGCCATCCCCGAGTCGGGCAACCGCCTGCCCGACGTCCTCGACGAGATCCGCTGCGCGACCGCGTGGCTGATCCGCATGGCCGACTCCACCGGGGCCGCCTGGGGCCGCGTGTACGAGAAGACCGGCTGCCCGCCCGAGGCCGACCCCTCGCCCGTCATGCTCACCCAGCAGACCAGCGGGGCCACGATGAACCGGGCCGCCGCCCTCGCCTGGGCGAGCACCGTCTGGCAGGAGCGCAAGCTCGACCCCGCCTTCTCGAAGCAGTGCATGGACGAATCCATGAAATCATGGCAACTGCTCCAAACGAAGCCTCACCCGTGGCCCCCCGACGCCAAGGACCCGAAGAAGCCCGCCTACACCGGCGAGTGGTTCTTCGTCGACTTCGAGAAGTGCCGCGCGCTGGCGGCCGCGTGCTACTTCCGCGCCACCGGCAAACCCGAGTACGAGAAGATCGTGCAGGAGAGCGCGTCGAAGTGGTCCATCCCGCCGGGCGAGAACGTCGAGGTCTGGCCCGCCCTCTGGGTCTACGTGCACACGCCGGGCGCCGATGCGGCCACCGTCAAGAAGCTGCGCGACATGCTCTGCGGCGCCGCCGACGGCGTCGTGAAGCAGACGGGCGAGAACCGCGGCTACGCGGCCGGCGTCCGCGGGTACTGGTGGGGCTCCAACCGCGCGATCGGCCAGGCGGGCCTGCACTGCCTCGCGGCCGCCGAACTGACCGAGGACCCGGCCGCGCGGGCGCGGTACCTGGCCGCCGCCGAGGAATACGTCCACTACCTCAACGGCCGCAACCCCATCGGCCTGTGCTTCTGGTCGAACATGAAGGCGCTGGGCGCCGAGAACTCCGTCATGGTCATGTTCCACGCGTGGGTGGGCAACTTCTCGGCCAAGGAAGGCCAGAAGTACATCGGCGAGGGCGAAGGCAAGATCGGCCCGTTCCCCGGCATGGTGGTCGGCGGCGTCAATGGGGGCATGAAGAAATACATCAATAACCTCGACTGGCGCCAGAACCCGTGGGAATTCAACGAGCCGTGCATCACCTACCAGTCGTCGTGCGCGTCGCTCCTGATGTACTTCGGCCTGAAAGGCAGGTAGCGCCGACGGCGAAAGGTTGGTGCGCGGCAGGTCTCTCGCCACGGCGAGACCCCTCGACTCGCTGCGCTCGCTCGGGGTGACAGCATGAGGGTAGGCCGGGGCGAAGCCCCGGCACTCCGCCGCGCGCGGCAACAAGCCGGGGCGTTGCCCCGGCCTACTTACGTGCCAGCGCCCCCGTCGGGCAGGCCGCCACGCAGGCCGCGCCCGCCGTCGCCAGTCCCGCCGCCAGCGTCTCGTGGAAGGGCACGCCCACGCGCACGCTGAAGCCGCGGCCGAGGAACGTCATGCCCAGCCGCTCGTGCTCCCGCGCCGCCACCTGGATGCACAGCCCGCACGCGATGCACTTGCCCGGCTCGTACACGATCTGGGGATGATCGAGGAACAGTTCCACCGGCCGCCGCGTGCCGCGATGGCGGTGCGGACTCGAGCCGGTAGCCTCCGCCCAGTGCCGGAGCTTGCACGTCTCGGCCTTCCGGCAATCGCAGTGGAGGCACCGCGCCGCCTCGCGCCGCGCTTCGTCGGCGCTCAGGCCGCCCGCTTCGCCGGCCGCGGGCGCCACGCGCCCTTCCGCGCTCGCACCGGCGGCCATGCTCGCCATCTCCTCCTTCGAGAGGTGGCCCATCCGCGTGGTGAAAACTTTCGCCGGTGCCGAGACGGGCCTGCCCGCGAGGCGCTGGCTGATGCACCCGGCGGCCTCCTGGCCGTCGGCCACGGCGCGGACGGTCATCCGACGCGCATGGACCGCATCGCCCGCCGCAAAGACGCCGGCCGCCGGCGTCTGGAACGTTTCCCTGTTCACCTGGATGCCGTGGGTGGACGGCGCGACGCCGAGCTCGGCGGCATCGCCGGCCTTGAGTTCGCCGCACGCCAGCAGCACGGCGTCGAAATCGCGGGCCAGGTCGCTTACCTTCACGCCGTTGCCGACCCGCACGCCCAGGCGGAACTCGGCCCCGAGCGCGTGGACGATGGCGATCTCGGCATCGAGCACCTGCCGCGGCAGCCGGTCTTCCGGCATGGCGTACTGGAGGGCGCCGCCGGGCTTCTCGTGCTCGTCGAAGATCGCGACGCCGTGCCCGTCCTGGAGCAGCCGCCACGCCGCCGCCAGCCCGGCCGGTCCGGCGCCGACGATGGCCACGTGCCTGCCCGTGGCGGGCCGGCACGCGGGGAGCTTGCGCCTGGCGATCTCGAGGTCGGCGTCCGCGGCGCGGCGGTGGAGGGAGCGGATCGCCAGGGCCCCGTCGTGGGCCGCCCGCCGGCATCCCTTCTCGCAGGGGGCGGGGCAGATGCGGCCGAGCGTCGCGGGCAGGACGAGCCGGTCGCGGGCCGTCGCGATCGCCCCGGCCAGGTCGCCCGCCGCGATGGCGCGGATCATCCGCGGGATGTCCATGTGGGCCGGGCAGACCCCGTGGCACGGCGCGATGCAGTCGCCGGGATGGTCGCTCAGCAGCAGCTCGAGCGCCGTCCGCCGGGCCTGGCGCACCTCGTCGGTCTCGCTCTCGACCACCATCCCGTCCTCGGCCCGTGCGGCACAGGAAGGCGCCAGCCGGTCGGGGTTCTTCAGCTTCACGACGCACACCATGCACGACGTGGCCGGCGTGCAGCCGGGCAGGTGGCAGAGCGTGGGGATCTCGATGCCGAGCGCGCGCGCGGCCTCCAAGATCGTCGCCCCGCAGGCGAAATCGACTTCTTTGTTGTCTATCAGTAGTCTCGGCATCAGCCCGAAATCCTGTGCTCTCTGTGGTGAATGTCCGTTGCCTTACGTCACAACAACAGCCTTCGACGGGCAGACCTGTTTGCACGTGCCGCAACGGACGCACTTGGCCGGGTCGATGACGTGTTTCTCGTACGGCGTCATCGGGATGGCGTCGGCGGGGCAGTGCTGGGCGCAGAGCGTGCACCCGATGCAGTCGTCGGTGATCGAGTACTTGATGAGCGCGTTGCAGCGGCCGGCCGGGCACCGCTTCGCCAGGTGCGCCTCGTATTCCTCGCGGAAGTAGTGCAGCGTCGAGAGGACCGGGTTGGGCGCGGTCTTGCCGAGGCCGCACAGGCTCGCCTTCTTGATGAAGAGGGCGAGCGACTCCAGCTCCTCCAGGTCGCCCTTCGCGCCCTGGCCTTCCGCCAGGCGGTTGAGGATGTCGAGCATCCGCCGCGTGCCGATGCGGCAGGGCGTGCACCGGCCGCACGACTGGTCCTGCGTGAACTCCAGGAAGTACCGCGCGATGTCGACCATGCAGTCGTCTTCGTCGAGGACCACCAGTCCGCCGGACCCCATGATCGCCCCCACGCCGGTCAGGGCCTCGTAATCGACGGGCGTATCGGCGAGCCGCTCCGGCACACACCCGCCCGACGGCCCGCCCACCTGGACGGCCTTGAATCGCCTCCCGCCGGCGATGCCGCCGCCGATCTCCTCGACGATCTGGCGGAGGGTGACGCCCATCGGCACCTCGATGAGGCCGCCGCGGGCCACCTTGCCGGCCAGGGCGAAGACTTTCGTCCCCTTGCTGTGCTCGGAGCCGAGCGTCGCAAACGCGGCCGCGCCGTTGCGGAGGATCCACGGCACGAGCGCGTAGGTTTCTACATTATTGATGAGCGTCGGCCGGCCCCACAGGCCCTGCTCGGCCGGGTAGGGCGGGCGCAGGCGCGGCATGCCCCGGCGGCCCATGATCGATTCCAGGAGGGCCGTCTCCTCGCCGCAGACGAACGCGCCCGCGCCTTCCATGATCCGGAGGTGCAGCCGCCGTCCGGCGCCGAGGACGTTGTCTCCGAGGAACCCCCGCTCTTCGCACCGGCGGAGGGCCTCGCGCACGCGCCGCACCGCCAGGGGGTATTCCGCCCGGATGTAGAAGACGCCCTCTTCAGCGCCGACGGCGTACGCCGCCACCGCCATCCCCTCGATCACGCGGTACGGGTACGACTCGAGGATCATGCGGTCCATGAAGGCGCCGGGGTCGCCCTCGTCGCCGTTGCAGACGATGTACCGCAGGGGGTCGCGGGCCGCGCGCACCTGGGCCCACTTGCGGCCGGTCAGGTATCCCGCGCCGCCGCGGCCGCGGAGGCCGCTCGCGCGGACTTCCTCGATGACCGCGTCGGGCGAGCGCTCTTTCAGGGCCCGCCCGAGCGCCTTGAAACCGTCGTACGCCAGGTACTCGTCGAGGTCGATCGGGTCGATGTGCCCGCAGTGCTCGGTGGCCAGGCGGCGCTGGCGGCCGAGAAACGCCTCGACGGGCGGATCGCCCGGCCCGATCGTGCGGCGCGTCACCGGCTCCCACGACTCGTCGGTCAGGAGCACGTCGAGCGTCCGCGAGAACGAGCGGCGCAGGCGCCCGGCGATGCCGCGCGGCCGGAAGTGCCTCAGCACGATCGCCTTGGCATCCTGGGCCAGGACCTGGGCGTACAGGGCGGTGGGCCCGTCGGGCGAGAGGACTTCCACGAGGGGCGTCTGGTGGCACATGCCGACGCACCCGACGCGCTTGACGATTGCGCGGGCGCCGGCCTCGGCCACCGCCTCCTGGAGGGCCTCCTGCACGCCGCCGCTGCCGCGCGCGATGCAGCAGGACCCGAGGCCGATGCGGATCTCGCCCATGCCGTCGCGCGGGCCGGCGGTGTGCTCCGGGCGCGGGCCGGCGGCCCCGCGGCTGGCGAGGTCGAGGAAATCCTCGAGCACCGCCGGCACGCGGTCGGGCGTCATGTGTCCATACGTGACGCCGTCGATCTGCATTACCGGGGCCAGCGTGCAGCAGCCCAGGCACGCCACCTTCTGCACCGTGAAGAGGCCCTGCGGGTCGGTGTCGTCCGCGGCCGTGATGCCCAGGTGGCGATGCAGGGCGTCGTGCACCGGCACGGAGCCTTTCACGTGGCACGCGGTGCCGTGGCAGACGCTGACGAGGTGCTTGCCCATCGGCCGGTGGCGGAACTGGTTGTAGAAGGTGCCGATGCCCGCGACCTGGGCGGGGGTGATCTCGGTGAGTTCGCAGACGCGCCGCAGCGTCTCCTCCGGCAGGTACCGATAGTGGTCCTGGAGGGCCTGGAGGATGGGGATGGCGGCCTCGGCCCCGCGGCCCAGGCGGGCGACGGCGTCGTCGACGAATTGCAGGTCCAGATCAGCCACGGTTCATCCTGTTCTGCGCCAAGCTGTCACCCCGAGCGAGGTCGCCGCGGCGACCGAGTCGAGGGGTCTCGCCGTGTGGATGTCCAAACGGCAACGGCCACGGCGAGATTCCTCGACTCGCTGCGCTCGCTCGGAATGACAGCGTAAAGAAAAGCCCAGAGATGGTGGCGGTGGGTCTCATTTCTTCCCGATGCAGTACAGATTGTGTTTCCCTCGGATATAGATACGCCCATCCAGGTACGCCGGGTTCGAGTTCGCCTCTTCGCCGAGTTCGGCCTTGCCGAGCTCCTTGTAGCCTTCGGCCGAGGCGGCGAAGATAAACATCAGGCCCTTCTCGGTCATCAGGTAAATCTTGTCGCCCACCAGCGTGGGGGAGGACTTGAAGATATGGTCCATCTCCTTCTCCCACAGCTTCTTGCCGTCGGAGGCGGCGTAGCAGGTCAGCGTGCCGTCGGTGGTGACGAGGAGGACGATCTTGCCGTCGGTCAGGGGCGAGACGATGTCGGGCAGGTTGTCCTCGGCCGTCCACGCCAAGTGGGTGGCGGTGATGTTGCCCTGGCCGCCGGCACGGATGGCGGACAGCTTCGCGCCCGTGTTGACGGCGAAGATCATGCCGCCGCCGAACACGGGCGAGGGGGCGATGTCGCCGTCGAGCACCTTGGCCTGCCACAGCTCCTTGCCGGTGGCCGGGTCGTAGGCGCTGACCCACGGCAGCGCGCAGGTGATAAGCTCCTCGCGCTGGCCGGTGTTGACCAGGGCGGGCGTGGCCCACGAGTTCGGCACCTGCCGCCTCGCCTCCCACGCGGTCTTGCCGGTCCCCAGGTCGAGGGCGAGGAGGCTGGAGTTCATCTTGCCCGGCGTCCCCTGGTCGAGGAGCACCAGGACCGTGCCGCGGTACAGGTTGAGCGACGAGGCGTAGCCGTACGTGTTCTTGATGGGGCCGAGGTTGCGGGCCCAGAGGCGCTTGCCGGCGTAGTCGAAGCACGCGATGTCGCCGTTGGCGAACATGGCGACGACCCGCCGGCCATCGGTCGCGGTGGTCGGGCAGGCGAAGCCGGTGTCTTCGAGGACCTCGGGCGGCTCCATGGCGGCGCCGACGGGCGTCTCCACGGGCTTCTGCCAGAGAAGCTTGCCGTCGGCGGCGTCGAAGCAGTACACCTCGCGCTTCTCGGCCGTGGCGCCCGAGAGGAACACGCGGTCGGCCCAGACGACGGGCGAGTTCTCGCCGGGCAGCGGCACGGGCGTCTTCCACAGGATGTTCTCGCCGGTCTTGCCGTTCCACATGGCCGGCACGTTGGTGTAGGCCGCGATGCCCTGGCCGCCGGGGCCGCGGAAGCGCGGCCACTGCTTCGCGATCTCCTCGGGCTTCGGCAGATCGAGGGCCGGTGCGACCGCCTGCTCGCCGCCCGGCGGCGCCAGGTCGGTGGCGAACATGCCGCGGGTCAGGAGGATGAGGGCGGCGCTTGAGCCGATGATCGCGATGCCCAGCACGGTCACCGCCCACCGTGCGAAGGCGAGGGTGCGGGGGCCCCGCTGCCGCTGGGTGTCGGGCCGCGGCATCGGCAGGCGCTTGCGGTAGGCGGCCACGCGCGTGCCGGCAAGGACAAAGATCGCCAGGCCGACGACCAGGTAGACCCCGCCGGTTTTCAGGAACCGCAGGTGGCCGAAGTGCTCCTGGCGCAGCGCCAGGTCGCGCTGCCGGACCTCTTCCTGGAGCGCGTCGCGCGTCTGCGTGTCGGGCGCCTTGAGGAGGGCGGCGCGCAGCTCCGCGACCTCCTCGTTCTTGGCGAGGTTGAGGGCCTGGCGCTGCACGTGGACGGTCGCCAGGGCGCCGATCACGACGAGGCAGAACAGGCCCGCGACGATCGCGCTGGAGAGGCCCGCCTGGTAGCGGGCCCGCGCGATCGCGTCGGCGTGCGAATTATCGGTGGCGGCGGTCATGGTCGGGGCGGCGTCCTCCCGCGCTTCTTGATCCGCTCGCGCTCGATGGGGCAGTACGCGAAGCACCGCCCGCACGAAACGCACGCGGCCGGGTCGGCCTCGTAGTCGTCGCGCCGGCGGCGGATCGAAAGATGGATAAGCTTTATCAGGATCACAAGGCCCACCCAGAGGCCGAAGAGCACGCTCCCGCGCCCGATCCGGCGCTCGAGGGCCCCGGCGTCGGCGTACAGTTTCTCGCGGCTCTCGCCCGAGGCGTAGAAGGCGTCGGTCATGTCGACCGTGCCCTGGACCTGCCCGGCGTCCTCCTGGTGCACGCGGTCGGCCAGGCGCACCGTGAAGTGCATCCGCGCGAAAGGCCGGCCGAGCTGCCAGCCCAGGCCGGCGCCCGCGAGGAGAATGACCGGGGCGACGGCCAGGAGCATCGCCAGGCGCCGCCGGTCGATCGGGAGGCTGCCGTGCGGTTCCTCGACGGTGGGCCTGCGGATGGCGCCGAACGGGCAGGCGTCTTCGCACAGGCGGCAGCGGACGCACTCGTCGGGCGTGATGGTCACGCGCCACTTGGCCGCCCGGGCCAGCAGCTTGAGGATCGCGCCGTACGGGCACAGCCATCGGCAATATGGGCGGCCGATGAACATGCCGGCCACCAGGAAGCACCCGCCGAGGATCAGCATGGCGGTGCTCCCGCCGAAGGCGTCGACCGCCGCGCCGGGGCGCGTTACCGGCAGCAGGCGGAAGATGGAGATGAACGGATCATACTCGCAGATGATGAACGCCGCGCCCGCGGCCGCAAAGAGCACGGCCGCCCCCAGGTACACGTACGCCAAGAGGCCCAGCGTGTGCTCGAGCCACGCCGGGACCTTGATCGGCCGCACCACGACGAGCTCCTGGAGCGCCCCGAGCGGGCAGACGCCCGCGCAGAACGTCCGGCCCACAAAGAGCGCGAAGGCCAGCGGCAGCAGGAAGAACGCCGCCACCGACAGGGGGATGGCGTAGCCCGAGTCAAAAAGGGCCATCGCCACGTTCTGGACCGAGCCGACCGAGCAGACGCACCCGCCGCGCCAGAGGCCGAAGTACGCGAGCGACCCCGCCGCGAGCACCCACAGCCAGCGGCGCGACCGCACGCGGATCGCCAGCACCGAGGCGGCGATCAGCATCGCCGCCAGCACTGGCACGTCGAGCCACTCGCAGGCCGCGGCGCCGGGCGAGGGTGTGGTGGGCGTGGGCCGCACGTAGCCGGTCTTGAACTCGGGCAGGGCGAAACGCTCGGCCGCGAGCGCCGCCGTCGCGAGCGTTACCCCCAGGAGGGCGGCGATAATCAGGGCACGCTTCACGTCTGGCGGTCCTCGCCCTTCAGCAGGTAGGGATAGTCGGCCGGGACGCGCCGCCACGCCTGGGCCGGGCAGGCGATGGCAATCGAGCACTCGTTGCAGTTCACGCACCGGTTGTGGCGCGTTTGGAGGAAAAGCGACCCGTTGCCGAAGTTGCCGCACCCCTTGACGCACTTGCCGCAACCGATGCACAGATCTTCATCAATGGTGTACTCGAAGTGCGGGCCCTCGACCCACTTGCGGAGGATGGCCTGCGTGGGGCACAGCTGGGCCTCGGCGCCCGGCTCCTCGATGGCCGGGTCGGGCTCGAAGTTCGGCGGGAAGTAGCCGAAACACAGGTCGCAGTAGCCGCACAGGGCGAAGGCGTGGACCACCTTGACGGCCGACGGGCGGAGGACGCACTTCGTCGCGCAGTTGCCGCACTGGATGCACTTGGCGGGGTCGAGCTGCCAGACGTAACCGTTGCGTCCGCCGCGCGGGACCAGGAGCGCCGCCGTGCCGCCGACGCCCAGCAGGCCCGTGGCCAGGGCGCCTTTGCGCACCAGCGCGCGGCGGGTGATCTTCGTGTTGTTCGGTTCGGTCATGGTACAGCGCCCGTTCGCCCATGGGTGCGCGGCGGGTCTCCTGACCCGCCGCGCCGAGTGCTATTCTCGACGCCAAGTGCTTCGCTTTTCGGTGCGGTGGATCAGGTCGAAGACTCGCCGTGGCGAGAGACCCACCGCGCAGCTCTCTCCAATCAGTACGGCGCTTTTCGGGCCAGCGTGGCCGCGGGAAGTCCGCACTTCGGTATGGCGGCGCACCCCCGGCAGACGCCGCGGCTGATGCACGTCTCGTCCGGATTCAGTGGGCCGCGCGAGCTCGCGGCAAGGCGCCCGCCCAAGAGGCCGAGAACCGCGAGGAGCGGCCAGCGCACGGCGCCGCGCAAAAACTGGCGGCGGCGGTTCTCCCGGCCCTGCGGACTCTCGTGCTCCGTGCCTTCGGCCATGGCCTTGTTTTCCTCAAGTTTCTTCGCGGCGGGTCAGGAGACCCGCCGCGCGGTGAATTCACGCCTTCTTGTGTACAAACACCCGCACCGCCCGCTCGTGCGGGTCGAGGACCAGGATGCGGCCGCCGGCGTCCGCCGCCAGGTCCAGGCCGACCGTGCCCTCGGCGAACGCTGCCGGCGGCGCGACGACGCTCGCCAGCATCCCCGACGGTCGGTACACCTTGACGCGCGCCAGGCCCTTCTCGCTCGTGACGAACGAGCCGTCGGCCATCACCGCCAGGTGCGTCGGGTTGCAGCAGCCGCAGAAGCTCTCGATGCGCGGCGACGCCTTGCCCCACGCTCGCTCGAACTGCCCGTCATACGTGTAGCATTCCACGCGGCGCATCCCGGGGTTGGCGATCCACAAGGCGCCGTCCGGCCCCAGGGCCACGGCGAAGTACGGGCTGGGGATGAGAAATCCGTCCGCCCCCTTCTCGCCCGTCCTGCCGACGATTCGCGTCGCCACGCGCCCCGACGGATCGTACCGCACCACGGCCCGCCCGCCGGCGTCGGCGACAAAGATGTCCTTCGCGCCGGCGGCGACGCTCGTCAAGTACGCCTTCTCTCCGAGCGGTTCCCACGAGGCCAGCCGCTTGCCCGCGGCGTCGAACGTCTCCACGTGGTCCTTCATGGCCACGAAGATCGTGCCGCCGGGGCCGACCGCGACGGCGTGCGGCGGAGCGTCGGCTGCAAACTCGGCGCCTGCCTTGCCGGCGCCGTCGAACGCGCGGACGCGCTTGTCGCCCGCGACGAGCAGGCGGCCGTCGGCGCCGGCGCAGAGGCCGCGCGGCTCCTGCATGCCGGTGGCGATGCGCGCGGCCTCCTCGTAGTGGATGAGGCCCGGGTCGACCTTCTTCAGCGCGGTCAGGTCGTACTGGAACTCCGGCCCGAGATTGTTCGACTTCTGTCTTTCGGCGGGCGTCGCCACCGCCTACTCCTTCTTCAGGTCGAGGCACTTCATCTGCTTCAAGTCCCGCACGATCAGCCTGCCGCCGACGAGGACCATCGGGGCCCACGCCTCGTGCCCGCTGAGCACCTTGGCCTTGGCCAGGGGTTTGTACGCGTCGCCGCCCGCCTCCGCCATGACGAGGAGGCCGTCGTCGTTCATCACGAGCAGGCACCCGTCGGCGGCGATGTACGGGCCGAGGCCGAACTTGGCGCCGCTGCCGCTCGTCCAGGCCTGCTTGCCCGCGAGGTCCAAGCAGACGAGCTGCTCGCCGAGCGACCCCGCCTCCTTCGGCAGGACGGCGTAGATCCGCCCTCTATAGAACACGGGCGTCTGCTGCTCGGAGCCGAAGTCTTTGGATTTCGTGAGGCGCCACACCGTTTCGGTGGCCAGGCCCGCGCCCTCTTCCTTGAGGCGGATCATCATCGCCCCGCCGCCGTACCCGCCCGACAGAAGCACGTGCCCGTTGCCGATGATGACCGGCGTGGGGACGTTCGCGAAAGGCACCCGCCAGTCGGTCCGCTCCCACAGGACGTCGCCGGCCTTCGTGTCGCCGGAGTCCTCGGCGGCCACGGCCGTGACGCCGCCGCTGGCGCAGTATATGTACGTGCGCCGCCCCTTGAACTCCATCGGCATGACCGACGAGTGGGTCATCTTCCAGCCGTGCTTGTTCGGGGTCTTCCAGAGGACCTTGCCGGTCTCGCAGTCGACGGCCACGAGCAGGACTTCCTTGCCGGCCGGGGCGAGGATGGCGCGGTCGCGGTCCACAAGGGGGCACTGGCTGGCGTACCACTTCGGCCAGGCGGTGCGGTACTCGCGGGCCAGGTCGATGCCCCAGCGGAAGTTGCCCGTGGCCGCGTCGACGCACATGACGTGGCACTTCGGGCCGAACGTGACCACGTACTTCTCGGTCACGGCCGGCACGGTCCGCGACATGCCGTGATCGCTGTCGATGGGGATCTCGTACCAGCGGCGCCAGATCTCCTTGCCGTCGGCCAGGCTGAGGCACCGCAGCGCGTCGGCCTGCCTGGCCTCGTCGTAATCCAGGAGGTACACGCGCCCGCCCATCACCGCCGGCGCCGCGTAGCCGAGGCCCACCGCCGCGGTCCAGAGGACCCTGGGGCCGCCGGGCGGCCACTGGCGGGCCAGGGGCACGCTGTCGTCGGCGACGCCGTCGCGGTTCTCGCCGCGAAAGCCCGGCCACGAGCCGGCCAGGTCGGCGGCGGGCGTGCCGTCGCCAGCCGCAAACTGGCCGGGGAACTTGGCCTCGAAGAGCGCCGAGCCGGCCTTGGCCGCCCGCTCGGCCCGCTCCTTGACGTTCCACGCCGGGTTGCACGAGAGCCAGACCGCGATCGAGGCCGCGCACGCGATGGCCAGCAGCACCGGGATGGCCCGCCACACGAGGCGCATCAGCTCTCTCCGCAAAAAGGGGCCAGACCCCCTCTTTCCAAGGTCTGACCCCGGCAACCGTCAGAGGAATCTTATAGTCCGCGGGCAATAAAATCAACCGGCGGTTGTGCCCACATATTGAACCCGCGTCGAGGCCGTTCGTTCCGCGCCGGGTGGCAGGGCGTGACCTCGGAGAATGCACGGCCACGCAACGGCGCGTGACCGTGCCACCCGCCCCAAGCTGGCCGGACAGACCATCACTCGTTCCGCAGCGCCGCCAGAAGCTCGCCGCGAAGGGCCAGGCGGGTCGCCAGGT
>Ga0315286_10004904_pt1 | contig 12866 bp, 8 predicted proteins | sample YL17G10_0_MG_FD_205038 | JGI IMG/M metagenome (GOLD analysis project Ga0315286, IMG submission 205038) | Sediment microbial communities from Yellowstone Lake, YNP, Wyoming, USA - YL17G10_0 | ecosystem: Environmental > Aquatic > Freshwater > Lake > Sediment | place: USA: Wyoming | collected... | reverse complement strand
CGGGAGAACGCCGCGGCTTCGGCCGTCCTGGTCGCCCAGACGGGCGGCCCCCGCGTGCAGTTCCGCATCGAGCAGGCCGGCGGCTCCCTGTACACCCTGTTCCTGAACGAGGAGGGCTCCTCCTTCCCGATCGACGGCAGCGGCAGCTGGGTCATCAAGCGCAGCGCGGAGGACGGCGGGTTCGTGCAGGCCAAGGTGTTCTACCGCAGCGACCCGGGCTGTTTCGTGCGGCTGTTCCCCTCCGGGGCGAGGACCCTGATGGAGGTGTTCCTGTTCGGCATCCCGGTGGCCCGCCGCGCGCAGCTTCCCGTGCCTTTTGCTTCCCTGCTCACCGCCCCCTTCTCCCGTATCCTGGAGCTTTCCCGTCCCCTGGTGCGCTGGGACCTGCTGCTGTGGCGCGGGGAGCCGACGGCCGACCGCCGCTTGGAGGAGACCGCCCGCCGCATCCGCGCGGCCCTGGGTTCAGTGCGGGAAGCCGACGACGGCGCCCAGGACGAGGAGGGGCGCTACGTGCGCATCGCCGACGAGAGCGCGCAGGGGGCGGGGGGGGGCCTCAACTGCTCGGGGTTCGCCAAGTGGGTCGTGGACGGCTACTACGGGCCGCTGGCCGGCGGGCGCTACCTGGGCGTGGCCGGGCTCAAGGAGAGGCACCCGGGGCTGCGGGGCAACCGCTGGAGCGAGCGCTACGAGCTGGCCCGCGATCCCTACTTCGGCCTGGACTGGGCGCGCAACCTGGCCGCCGCGCTGGGCAGGGCCTACGGCGACCCGGTACCGGGGCCGGAGTCCAGCGACGTGCGCCGCCTGGAGTTCCTGGAATACCGCGAGGACGTGGGCTACCCCGTCGAGGAGCTGGAGCTGGCCCTGTTCTTGGAGGCCGCCCGGCACCCGGGCAGCTTCTATATCGGGTCGCTCAACCACGAGCTCGGCGGGCCGCCCGCGCTGCGACAGCATTATCACCTGGCGGTGTTCCTGCCGTATTTCACGACGGTGGGAGACTTCCAGGTGGCGGTCTTCGACCTGACGCGGGAGAGCTCGCTGGGCGACCTGCGCCGCCGCTTCGCCGGACACTTCGTGCACCTGGAGCGCCTGAGCGCCCGGGGGGAATGGGTCGCGCCGCGCTCGCGGCCTTAGCCGCGGAAATATTTTCGCGTTGACAACCCCGGGGGGGTAGGGGTAAGATATATCGTAGACTAAGGTTATTGCGGTTCCTGTTTGAGAAAATGCGTGGGGGAGGGGAACGATGATTTTCTCACTGGGAAACCTCGTTTCTATTTTCATTGTACTGGTAATCCTCATCATCTACCGGGCGTTGGACCGGAATAGCCGTTCTCTGGAGAAAGTCAAGCGCTTTTCCGACAAGGTGCGGGAAGGCCTGAGCGCGGCGGTCAACGAGAAAACCGCGGAGCTGAAGAACCTCTCGATCGAGCTCGGGGTCAACCTCAAGACCGGCAAGGAGGTGCTCAAGCGCGTACGGGAAGTGGAGGAGAGTCTCCAGCAGAAAGCTGGCGGGGTGGAGGATATCCGCGCCCGCCTGGACGGCTACGATAAAACCCTCGGGGAACTGGCGGACATGACCGCCCGAGTGGACGAGAACCTGAAACGGATCCAGGCCGAGTCGCTTTTCGTGGACAAGGTGGGCAAGCGCCTGGGCGAGGTCTCCACCCGCCTAGCCCGCCTGGAACAGGACGCGGACGGGGTGCAGGGCAAGCTGGCCGAGCAGAACCGCCAGGGCCTGGAGGCTCTGCGCGGCGAGTTTTCCAGCGCGCTCGTTGGCCAGGTTCGGGAGCTCGCCGGCTCGCTGGAGGTTTCAGAGAAGCGCGTGAAGGACTTCGGGGCTTATCTCACCCGCCTGGAAGGCCGCGCCGAGCAGATGGAGCAGGAGCGCCTGGCCTCGCTGGCCAAAGGGCTGGAGACGGCCGAGCGGGGGGCCAAGGGGAGGCAGGAGGCCCACCTCAAAGAGTTCCTGGTGTCGCTCGACAAGCTGCTCGCCGAGGCGGAAGCCCGCGGCGCGCAGTTCCGCTCCGCGCTGAGCGCGGCGGCCTCCGAGGCGCAGGCTCGGGGCAAGCAGCTGAAAGGGGAGCTCGCCGGGGCGGCCGCGGAGGCCAGCCAGCGCCTGGCGCGCGAGCTGGCGCAAGTCGCCTCCGACACCGAAAGCCGGGGCGTGCAGTTGAAGTCAGCCCTGGCGCGGGTCATGGCCGACGCGGAGGCGCGGGGTGAGGAGCTCAAGGCCGAGGTGAACGTCGCGGCTGAGGAGGCGGGCATTCGCCTGGCGCGCGAGCTGGCCCAGGCTGCTGCCGAGACGGAAACCCGCACGGGCGCGCTCAAGGAGGCGCTGGCCCGGGCCGCCGCCGAAGCCGGGGAGAGGCTGGCGGGGCACAAGCAGTGGGTCGAGGAGCTGGAGCGCCTCAAGAGCGACGCAGCCCGGAAGGTGGAGATGGCCGCCGGGGAGGTGCAAGCGGCGGTGCTCAAGCGCGTGGAGCAGAGCATGGAAAGCTACGAGCGCGAGATGGAATACCGTTTCCAGAAACTGGAGGGGGCAGGGCCGGATATCGAGGCCCTGGAGGCAAATCTACGCAAGGCCATGGAGGCCAGCGCGGCCCGGGTCCGCCAGGAGCTGGCCGCACACTCCCAGAAGCTGGCCGAGGAGCGCCGGGCGGAGCAGGAACGGGCTCAGGGCGAGTTCGCCGCCCTCCAGGCGGGGGTCGAGGAGCTGGGGGCGGGCTTGAGCGAGCTGAAGTCCAAGGCCTACGAGAACGTGTCTACGCAGCTGCAGGTGTTCGAGGACGACTTCTTCAAGGACTTGCGCCAGCGCAGCGTCGGCATGGAGGAGCGGATAGGAACCTTTCAGGCGGAGCTGGAGGGCCGGCTGGCGGAGATCGCCCAGGCGGGGACCGCCGAACGCCAGAGCCTGGAGAAGCGGCACAGCGCGGAGCTCGCCGCGGAGCTGGCCCGCCTGCGCCAGACGGCCGCCGCCGAGGCGGAGCGCCTGGAAAGGCGCGGCGCGGAGCTGGAGAGCACTGTCGACGAAAGGATCGGCTTCGCCGAGAAGCGCGTGGTCGAGCTCGCCGAGCTGCTGCCCGCGCAGCTCACGGCTATCAGCCGGGAAACCCGCGAGCTGCATCGCCGGGAGCTCGCCTCCGTGAACCAGAGCGTGGAAACCGGCCTGGAGGCAGCGCGCCGCGAGGCCGAAGGGGCCTTGAGCACCCTGAAGGCCGAGTTCGCCGCCCAGCGCGACGAGCTCACCGCCGCCTCCGCGGAGGAGAGAACCGCGCTGAAGGAGGAGTTCCGCAGCATCACGGAACGCCTCGGCCAGTTGGAAGCGGACCTGGCCAGCCGCGGCGAGAAAGCGCTGGAGAAGTTCAGGGCGGACTGGGAGTCTTTCCAGGCGGAATTCGTCCGGCGCACCAAGGAAGCCCAGACGGAAATGGAAGGGCGCCTGCGGGAGGTGAAGATTCGCCAGGCCGAGCTGCGGGAGAAGGCCGAGGGCCTGCAGGCCAGCCTCTTCACGAAGATCGAGGAGGGTCACAAAACACTGGCCGCCACCCTGGCGGACATGGACAAGCGGGTGAAGGGCTTCACCGCCCAGACCAAGCTGTTCGAGCGCTCCGACGAGCTGAAGGTGCTGCTGGAGAGCAAGGTCGAGGAGATGAAGCGCGACGTGGAGCGCCTGGCTGTACAGCGCAAGGAGGCGGAGGAGCTGGAAACCCGCCTGGCGGCAGCCAAGCGGGCGGCGGAGGAGCTGGGCACCAAGTTGAACCGCCTCCTGTCTGAGCGTGGCCGCGTGGAAGGCATGGATTCGGATTTCCGCAAGCTCCTTTCCCTTTCCAAGGACCTGGACCAGCGTCTGGGCACGGTGACCTCCAGCCAGGACGCGCTGCAGGAAATTCAGGCCAAAATCCGGGGGCTGGAAACGCTGGAGAAGGCGACCGAGGGCCGCTTTGAGCGCCTGGAAAAGAAGAAAGCCATCCTGGACAACACCATCATCGGGGTGGACAAGAACTTTCAAGCGTTGAGCGAGCTGGAGAAGAGCATCGATGGCTTCCGCGGCGAGGCCGGCAGCCTGTCCACCGCCCTGGTGGAGCTGCGGACTCAGACCGAGCTGCTTTCTGCAAACAAGGAGCAGGCCGATCAGGTGGTGCGCAAGGTCGCCGACCTGGACGGGGTGCTCGGCGACCTGGAATCCCGGATGGAAAAGCTGGAGAAGGCCAGAGAGTGGCTGGCCAAGACCGAAACGCGCTTCGAGCACATCGGCAAGCAGGCCCAGGACCAGGTAAAGCTGCTGGAAAGCATCCTGAAGGCGGAGAAGCGGCAGGCCAAGGAGGATGGGGCGGCCCCGGCGCTGGACAAGCGGGACACCGTCACCAAGCTGGCCCACCTCGGCTGGTCCGCCCAGGAGATCGCCCGCACGACGCGCCTGAGCCGCGGCGAGGTGGAGCTGATCCTGGAGCTGGCCCCGAAGAAGTAGGACCCCCCAAGGAGGCCTCATGGGCATCACCATCGACTTTAGCCGGATGATCCCGGCCATCGGGCTAGAGGCGGTGAGCAGCTACGCCGCCAAAGTCCGCGCCCTGCACGCGCGTCTGGAGGAGCGGCGCGCCGCGGGGCTGCTACCCTTCTACGACCTGCCCGGGCAGGACACCGGGGAGCTCAAGGACTGTGCGCGCCGCCTGGCAGGGAGCTTCGCCAACCTGGTGGTTCTGGGGATCGGCGGCTCGGCCCTAGGGCTGATCGCCCTCAACTCCGCGCTGCGCACGCCGTTCCGCTGGGCCGAGAAGGCGCCGCGCCTGTACGTGCTGGACAACATCGACCCCGAGCGCGTCCGGACCCTGCTGGACAGCCTTGAGCCGCGCGAGACGCTGGTGAACGTGATCACCAAAAGCGGGGACACCGCCGAGACCATGGCCAGCTTCCTGATCTTCCGCGAGTGGCTGCGAAACGGGGCGGGGGAGGCGGGGTACCGCGAGCGGATGCTGGTGACCACGGACCGCAAAAAAGGCGCGCTGCGCCGGATCGCGGAAGCGGATCGACTGGCCAGCTTCGCGGTGCCCGACGGGGTGGGCGGGCGCTTCTCGGTGCTGACCCCGGTGGGTCTCCTGCCGGCAGCCCTGATCGGCATCGACGTGGACGGCCTGCTGGCCGGGGCTAGGGCCATGGCGAAGCGGACCCGGGAGCCGGAGCTGATGGAGAACCCGGCCTACCTGGGCGCGGTTCTGCACCACCTGGGCTGGCTGGGCGGCCGGCGCATCTCGGTGATGCTGGCCTACTCGGACCGCCTCTACGATTTAGCGGACTGGTACCGCCAGCTCTGGGCCGAGAGCCTGGGCAAGCGCGCGGACCGGGACGGTGCAGAGGTGCGCGTAGGCCCCACGCCCGTGCGTTCCCTGGGGGTTACCGACCAGCACTCCCAGCTGCAGCTCTATAAAGAGGGTCCGGACGACAAGATCTATACCCTACTGCGCGTGCGGGCTTTCCCCGCCGACGTCCCCATCCCGCGGGCCTTCCCGGAGCTGGAAGCCGTCGCCTACCTGGGCGGCCACGGCCTGGAGGAGCTGTTCCAGGCCGAAGCGCGGGCCACCGAGGCGGCCCTGATCAAGGAGGGTCGCCCGCTCACCTCGGTCACCTTTTCCGCCGTCGACGCGGCCGCAGTCGGGGAGTTCTTCTTCTGGCTGGAGGTCGAGACGGTGGCCGCCGGGGACCTGCTGGGCATCAATCCCCTGGACCAACCGGGCGTGGAGGAAGGCAAGCAGTTCGCCTACGGCCTCCTGGGCAGGCCGGGGTATGAGGCCAGGCGCGCGGAGCTGGAGGCCATCCGCCCCGGGTCCGGCGGCCTCTCCTTCAGCTAAAAAAAGCACGAAAAATTTGACTGTTCTTCGAGCGGCATATTATCTTATGCCCTAAAAGACCTGTAGGGGTCCCCTCGAAAAAGAAGAAAAGAGAGGTTGCGGGAATAGGTATGTCCGCAGAAGATAACAGGAAACAGAAGTCCGCGGATCAGGCGCAGGGCGGGGGCAACGCCGGGGGCGCCGACGAGCCGAAGGCCCAAGCGGGGATTTCCCCCGGGGAGCAGGCCGGGTCCGAAAGGCCGGAGACGGACCCGCAGGAGCGCCTGGCCTCGCTTGCTGCGCAGAACGCGGACCTCGCGGATCAGCTGCTTCGCAAGGCCGCGGAGTTCGAGAATTTCCGCAAGCGCATGTTCCGGGAGCGGGAAGAAGGCGTGCGCTACGCCAACGCGGCCCTGCTCGCCGACATCATCCCGATCATCGACGACTTCGAGAGAGCTCTGCAGTCCGCCGCGGACTCCCGGGACTTCGCCTCCTTGCACTCCGGGGTGGAAATGATCGAGCGCCAGCTGGCCAGCGTGCTGGAGCGCAACTGGGGTCTGAAGCGCTTCTCGGCCCGCAGCGGTCCCGAGGGGGAGCTTTTTGACCCGGAAAAGCACGAGGCCATCGCGGTGGAGGAAACCCCCGCCGCCGGCGACCCGGTCGTGCTGGAGAACTACCAGAAGGGCTACTACCTTCATGACAGGGTCCTGCGTCCCGCTAAGGTGAAGGTATCTAGACCTGCGCAGAATGCGACGAATGGGAACAAGGAGTAAGCAATGGGCAAGATAATCGGGATCGACCTGGGCACAACCAACTCCTGCGTGGCGGTCATGGAGGGCGGGGAGCCGGTGGTCATCCAGAACTCGGAAGGGCAGCGCACGACCCCCTCCATCGTGGCGTACAGCGCCAAGGGGGAGCGGCTGGTCGGCCAGCCGGCCAAGAACCAGATGATCACCAACCCGGAGAACACCGTCTACTCGATCAAGCGCTTTATGGGCCGGCGCTATGGCGAGGTGCCCGAGGAGATCAAGATGGTGCCCTACAGCGTGGAGGACACCGGCAATGACGTGCGCGTGCTGATCCAGGGCAAGCGCTACAGCCCGCCGGAGATTTCCGCGGCGATACTCCAGAAAATGAAGAAGACCGCCGAGGACTACCTGGGCGAGCCGGTGAGCGAGGCGGTCATCACGGTCCCCGCCTACTTCAACGACGCCCAGCGCCAGGCCACCAAGGACGCCGGCCAGATCGCCGGCCTGGAGGTGAAGCGCATCGTCAACGAGCCCACCGCCGCCGCACTGGCCTACGGCCTGGACAAGGGGGACAAGGAGCAGCGCATCGCGGTCTACGACCTGGGCGGAGGCACCTTCGACATCTCCGTCCTGGAGCTGGGCGAGGGCGTGTTCGAGGTGAAATCCACCAACGGTGACACGCACCTGGGTGGGGACAACTTCGACCACCGGGTCATGGGCTGGCTGGTGGACAGCTTCAAGAAGGACTACGGCATTGACCTGTCGAAGGACCGCATGGCGCTGCAGCGTCTGCGGGACGCGGCCGAGAAGGCTAAAATCGAGCTATCCAGCACCCAGCAGAGCGAGATCAACCTGCCCTTTATCACGGCCGACGCCTCCGGGCCCAAGCATCTGCAATACACCCTCACCCGCGCCAAGCTGGAGCAGATGCTCGACGACCTGATCCAGAAGACCGTCGGGCCCTGCCGGCAGGCCATGTCCGACGCCGGGGTCAAGCCCGAGGACATCGACGAGGTGATCCTGGTCGGCGGCTCCACCCGCATCCCGGCCGTGCAGAAGCTGGTGAAGGAGCTGTTCCGCAAGGAGCCCAACAAGAGTGTGAACCCGGACGAAGTCGTGGCCGTGGGCGCGGGCATCCAGGGCGGCATCCTGGGCGGGGACGTGAAGAACGTGCTGCTGCTGGACGTCACGCCCCTGTCGCTGGGCATCGAGACCCTGGGCGCGGTGTTCACCAAGCTCATCGAGCGCAACACCACGATCCCGACGCGCAAGAGTCAGATCTTCTCCACCGCGGCCGACAACCAGACCGCCGTGTCCATCCACGTGCTGCAGGGCGAGCGCGAGATGGCCTCCCAGAACCGCACCCTGGGGCGCTTCGACCTGGTGGGCATCCCGCCGGCCCCGCGGGGCGTGCCCCAGGTCGAGGTGACCTTCGATATCGACGCCAACGGGATCGTGCACGTCTCGGCCAAGGATCTGGGCACCGGCAAGGAGCAGAAGATACGCATCGAGAGCTCCTCGGGCCTGAACCAGGAGGACATCAAGAAGATGGTCCGGGACGCGGAGGCCCACTCCAAGGAGGACAAGGAGGCTCGCGAGCGGGCCGAGGCGCGCAACGAGGCGGACAACCTGATCTATTCCACGGAGAAGTCGCTCACGGACTACGGCTCCAAGATCACCGACGCGGATCGCAAGAACATCGAGTCGGCCGCGGCCGAGTTGCGCAAGGCGCTGGAAACCCAAAACACCGCGGACATCAAGACCAAGAGCGAGGCGTTGAAGCAGGCCGCCTACAGGCTGGCCGAGGAGGTCTACCGGGCGAGTTCCGCGAAGAGCGGGGGCGCCGCCTCGGGCGCCTCGGGACCCGGAGCCGCGGCGGCGGGCGAGGGGCCGCAGCCTTCTGCCGGCCCGGCGGGGGAGACGGTGGAGGACGCGGACTACGAGGTCGTGGACGACGACGGCAAGAAGAAGTAAGCTCCCCCATACCGAATAGACAGCTTGGCCAAGCGAGATTATTACGAAGTCCTGGGCGTAGCGCGCGAGGCGTCCAGGGAGGAAATCAAGAAGGCCTACCGGCGGCTGGCCGTGCAGTACCATCCGGACCGCAACCCGGGCGACACGGAGGCGGAAGAGAGCTTCAAGGAAGCCACCGAAGCCTACGAGGTGCTGGCCGACGAGAAGAAGCGGCAGACCTACAACCAGCTCGGTTTCGCCGGCCTGGACGGCTCCGGGGGGCACGACTTCTCCTCGGTGTTCCGCGACTTCGAGGACATCTTCGGCGGTTTCGATTTCAGCGGCTTCTTCGACTCCTTTTTGGGGGGCCGCACCCGCCGCTCCTCCCGGGGCGGATCGCGCCGGGGAGCGGACCTGCGCTATGATCTAGCGATCGGCTTCCTGGACGCGGCCTTTGGCAGGAAGGAAGAGATCAGCTTCACCCGCCACGAGACCTGCGAGGCCTGCCGGGGCACCGGCGCCGACAAGGGCACCGGCAAGTCGGTGTGCCCGCACTGTCGCGGCAGCGGGCAGGTGCGGCGCTCCTCCGGCTTCTTTTCCATCGCCACCACCTGCGACCAGTGCGGCGGCGCGGGGGAGGTCATCGAGCACCCCTGCGCGGTCTGCGGCGGACGGGGGCTGGTCCAGAAGGCGCGCAAGCTGAAGATCACCATCCCCGCGGGCATCGAGAGCGGCAAACGGATCAGCATCCCCGGCCAGGGCGACGGGGGCACCGTCGGCGGGCCCGCGGGCGACTTGTACGTTTACGTGGCGGTCCAGCCGCACGAGTTCTTCGAGCGCAACGGCAACGACGCGTACTGCGCGGTCCCGATCTCCATCTCCCAGGCGGCGCTGGGCGCGGAGCTGCTAGTGCGGACCCTGGAGGAATCGCGCCAGGCCAGGCTGCGCATCCCCCCAGGCACCCAGCACGGCAAGGTGTTCCGGTTGAAAGGGGAGGGGATCCCCCTGCTGCATTCCCCCGAGCAGCGCGGCGACCTGTACGTCAAGATCCTGGTCCAGGTGCCCACCCGGCTTTCGGCCAAGGCCAAAAGCCTGCTCGCCCAGCTGGCCGAGGTCAACGGCGAGGAGGCCAGTCCGCACCCCATGCGGTTGTCCGAGCTGCACTAGGCGGGTACAATACCCCCCACGGGGAGGTGGGGGGATGCCCGCGCTCCTTTTCTATGGCAGGGCTGGGCTGGCTGCGTTGGCCGCTCTGGTGCTTTCGCTTCTCCTGTTACGTCTGCCCGGCTGCCGGCACCGCGGCGAGCTCGGCCGCTATTCGCTTTTTCTGGCAACCTCCGCCCTGGCCGGGCTTCTACCCAACCGGGAACCCCTCGCGGGCTTTTTCGCAATGCTCGTGCCCTGGGCCGCCGGGGCCTACGCGCAGAGCCTCCAGCGGCCGCGCAGCCTGCTGCCCTGGACCGCGGTCATGGCCGCCGCCGGGCTGGCCTCCGCCACACCCTTCCTGCTGGGCCTTGGCCACGGCCTGCCGGCGACGCTCTTGCGGCTTTTCCTCTGCCAGGCGGCCGCCGTCCCCCCGCTCGCCGCTTTCATTCGCGCCTACCGCACCGGCCGGGAGAGGTCGGCGCTCGCCGTCCTCCTGTCCTTCGCTCTTCTCGCCCCGGCCTTGGGGCTGGCCCTCTTGACCCGCGCCCGCCTTGCCCCGGAGCTCGCAGCGCCCCTGCCGGCCGCCTGCGCCGTGCTCCTGGTCGGGGCGTACCGGCTGGCGCAGGAAGGGTACCTGCTGGCCGAGGGGTGGTGGGGCGCGGCCCTCCGGGCGCGGGAGCGGGAGGGGGAACTGGCCGCCGCCCGCAGGAGGCTCCTGGAGGCGGAAGGCAGCCTGGACCTGGCCGACCGCACTGCCGCGACCGGCCTGCTGACCGGCGGGGCGGTGCACGAGCTGCGCAACGTGCTGGGTTTCGTTCAGGCGGCGGCCGAGTTCGGCCTGCAGCAGCGGGAGCCGGCGGCGATGGCTCGGTCGCTGGAGCTGGTGCTGGCCCAGGCCGGCGAGGGGCGCCGGGCCCTGGACGAGCTGCTGGAACCCCTGGCCCGGGGCCGCGAGGCGGAGCCGGAGAGGTTGCGCCTGCCCGGCGACCTGGAGGGCCTCCTGCGCCTGGCGCGCGCCGCCTTCCGGCGCGAGGGCATCCGCCTGGACTACAGCCGCGAGCCGCGGGCGGCGGTGACGGTGCGCAGAGGGGAGCTGGGGCACGTCCTGCTCACCCTGCTGGCCAACGCGGCGGACAGCGTGCGGCGTCAGGCCGGCGAGCGGGAGGTGCGCGTGCGCTTCCGGGCGGAAGAGGGCCAGGCCGTTCTGGAGGTCGGGGACAACGGGGCCGGGGTGGACCCGCTCCTGGCGGGGCGGATATTCGAGCCGGGGACGTCGGGCAAGGGCTCCACCGGGTTGGGGTTGTACCTGGCCCGAGCCTTTGCGCAGCGCAACGGCGGGAGCCTGGAGCACGTGAGCCTGCCGGCGGGGGAGGGGAGCCTGTTCCGCCTGAGGCTGCCCGCGGCCGAATGAAAAAGCCCGGCCGCCTGGCCGGGCTTCGAGCGAGCGTGCTGGCTTCAGGCCGCTGCAGCGGCCTAGCGGACGTTCCAGCTGAACATCGGCTCGACCACGTAGCTGCGGCCGGGGGCGAAGTCGTAGTCCGCGGCGAAGGAAAATCCGCCGGAGCTGATCCGGATATTGTGCCTGCCGGCGGGAAGGCTGAAGCTGAAGCTATTGTAGAACTGCCCGTCGACGAACACCTTGATCTGGGCCTGGGCGTTCCGGTTCTGCGGGTCCAGGAAGGCCTGGGGGATGAGGATCTGCACCGAGACGAAACTCGCCTGCAGCACGAGGGTCACGGTCTCGTTGCGGTTCAGGTTGATCACCGTGCTGGCCTCGGAATAACCGGGGGCGCTCACCCGCACGGCGTAGCTTCCCGGCGCGAAGGACCCGACGAAGGGGGCGGTGCCGACCAGGGCGTTGTTCACGTAAACCTGGACGCCGTTGACGTTGCAGTTGACGGCGAGCTGGAACAGGTTGGCCTGCAGCACGGCGTTCACGGCCGTGTTGCCCGCCACGTTGACCGAGGCCAGGTAGTCCTGGTAGCCGGGGGCCGACACGCGCACCGAGTAGTTGCCCCGGTCCACCTGCATGGCGAGGGGGGCCGTGCCCACCGGGGCGTTGTTCACGAACACCTGCGCGCCGGCCACGTTGGTGGTGACCGTGAGGTTGAAGCGCGCCGGCTGCTGTTGGATGCCGCCTTCCGGAATCAGGTTCACGGTCAGGTTCAGGGGGTTGGCGGTCATGTTAATGACCGTTTCGAAGGGCCGGTACTTGTCCATCGAAACCCGGACCGTGTAGGTGCCGGGCTTCAGCAGCGCGGAGAAGGTGGGCTTGGTGTAGCCGGCTAGCTCCCCGTTCAGGTGGACCCTGGCGCCGGTGATGTTGCAGACGATCGAAAACGCCCCCTTCGCCTGGGCGAACGCCGGCGTGACGCTCGCGGCCAGAAGCGCAGCCAGGAGCAGGTAAAGGACGATCTGTTTTTTCATACGCCTTCCTTTCGAGCGAGAATGTATCTAATGTAGCCTGTTTCGGACGGGATTTCCATATACCTTTTCCGGTGACACTTGGATTTATTCCCGGTGTTGTGTTATGTTAGAGAGCGAGACCATTCTCGAGGAGAGAGGAGTAAACGATGAAGAAGATACTAGTGGTGCTGGTGTTGTGCGTCCTGGGCGCCGCGGGGGCTTTCGCCGACCTGGCCCTGGGCCTGAACGGCGCATTGTATATCGACGATCCGGCTGACTACACGGCGGGTGACATCGGCGACGCCTTCCAAAACGGCGAGGGCATCTACTACGGCCTCATGGCCGAGCTCATGGGCAAGCACATGGGCCTGGGCCTGCAGGGCATGGCCAGCTGGTACACTTCCGCCTGGGGTGACGCGCTGAGGGACCTGGATGCCAATATTTACCTGTCCGCCCACGTGCTGGGTTCGCGCTTTATCGTGGATCCCATGGTCGACGTGGGTCTGGGTTACATCTCCAAGGACTGGGCGGATAGCGATCTGGACGACGACCCGGACAACCCCATTGCTGCCACCGCCTACTGGTATGCAGGTGCGGGTGTGGGCGTGAATATCTGGCGCCTGGGCATCTACACCAAGTTCATGTGGCACTTCCCCATGGGCACGGTACAAGGCACGGGCGATCTGAGTGGCTACCCTATCGAGGAGTTCGGCCTGAAGCCCTACAAGATCCTGCTCGGCGCCAAGTTCATCCTGGGCTGAAGCCGCCGACCACGAGAATCGGACTAACC
>Ga0315286_10004903_pt1 | contig 12866 bp, 10 predicted proteins | sample YL17G10_0_MG_FD_205038 | JGI IMG/M metagenome (GOLD analysis project Ga0315286, IMG submission 205038) | Sediment microbial communities from Yellowstone Lake, YNP, Wyoming, USA - YL17G10_0 | ecosystem: Environmental > Aquatic > Freshwater > Lake > Sediment | place: USA: Wyoming | collected... | reverse complement strand
GGACGTTACATTTGAGCCGGGTCCTTGTGGCCCGGCTCTCTGCTGTCCCTGAAGGCGCAGGAACGAAATCTCGCGAAGTATGATATTGGAGTCGGAGGACGCATAAGAAAAGTGAGTCGTATGCGGCCGAAGGAAGAAGAGATGCTCAACGGCGTGGAAGTGCTGATAGTCGAGGACAGCCCGGTACAGGCCGAGCTTTTAAGGCAGACCCTCGAGAAGAATGGCGGTATCGTCTCTCACGCGATCAACGGCAGGGAGGCTCTCGATATGCTCAAAGAGCATAAGCCGGACCTGGTAATAACAGACATCCTTATGCCGGAGATGGACGGGTATGAACTCACGAGGAGCATAAAGGCGGACGGGGATCTGAAGGAAGTGCCTGTGATGCTCCTGACTGTCCTGACCGATCCCCTGGGCGTCATCAAGGGGCTTGAATCCGGGGCCGAGGACTTCGTCCCCAAGCCTTACCATGAGGAACACCTGCTATCCCGGATAAAGCGCATGTTTGTAAACCGGGAGCTCAGGAAAAGCGGCAGGTTGGAGGCGGAGACAGAGGTTTATTTCGGCGGCGAGAAATACCAATTTACGGCCGGTCGCACGCAGGTAATCGATTTCCTGCTCTCCACCTACGAGACCGCGGTGATGAAGAACGAGCAGCTGGAGCAGGAAATCGAAGTGCGTAAGCGGGCGGAGGAGGAACTGCGCAGGGTGAACGTGGAACTCGAAGGTTACGCTCACACGGTATCCCATGATCTGAAGGGCCCCCTCACCGCGATCGAGCTGGCGGCGACTTTGTTCGAGGAACTGCTTAAAGAGCCGATCACGGACGAAACCCGCGGGAAATTGACTGAGATTGCCGAAAGTCTCGATCTCAGTGTGGTGGAGTCTACCGACCTAATCGAAGATCTACTCGCGCTCGCCGAGGCCGGGCAGGTCCCGAGAGACATCACGGACGTGGATGTGGCCGATGTGGTATCGAGAATACTCGAAGAGAAGGCGGGGGATCTCAAGGAGAAGAACATAAAGGTCAAAGTGAGTGAAGACCTCGGGCATGTCATGGCGAAAAGGACGCAAATATACCAGCTTTTCACCAACATAATCGGAAACGCTATAAAGCACTGTAGAAGCGAGGCCCCGGTGATAGAGGTGTCTCACCTCGGGGACGATGACGGGGCGCACAGGTACCTCGTTCGGGACAACGGGGAGGGTATTCCGCCCGGGGACCTCGACAGCGTCTTCGAGCCCTTCTTCAAGGGTAAGAGCGGCGGCACCGGGATCGGACTCGCGACTGTCGCGAAGATCGTGAACGTTTATGAAGGCAGCATCAGGGCTTACAATGAGGACGGCGCCTGCTTCGAGTTTACGATTTGTGACCTTGAGAAATGAGGGGAGATTAGGGGGCGCGACCCGTAAGACAAATCGGTTGCTCTGGAGTGTCTTGATGAGAGGAAAGAAATCTCGGAATCTCGCAGGCGTCCTTGCGGTCCTCATACTGGTGATGCCTCTCGTCGCGTCCTGCGGGAAGCAGACGCAGGACTTCGCGCTGACAGGCGGCACGAGCGTCGCCTCGCGGACGAGCGGGCGCTACTTCGAGGTATACCGGGACGGGGAGTGGCAGCGGCTGCTGGTCAAGGGCGCGAACATCGGCGCGTCGGTTCCCGGCCACTGGTTCGGGGAACTGGCGATAAGCAAGGACCAGTATCGGCAGTGGCTTGAAGAAATCGCCGGCATGAACGCCAACACTATCCGGGTCTATACGCTGTTGGACCCCCCGTTCTATGCGGCTCTTGCCGATTACAACCGCGGCCACAACGACAAAAGACTGTGGCTGCTCCAGGAGATCTGGCCTCCCGACACGATCCCGAACAACAACATGTTCGACAAGGCGTACCTCGACGATTACAAGAAAGAGATCGAGCTGGACCTCGACGCCCTCAAGGGCAACGCGGACATCGCCGTACGCAAGGGGAGGGCCTATGGCCAGTTCAAAGCGGATGTCTCCCCCTATCTCCTTGGCATACTCGTCGGCAGGGAGATCACCACCGATGAAGCGAAGGGGACCAACGACGCGAACAGGGACAAGACCGGATACGAGGGTCGCTATGTGCAGACGACTGACGGCGCAAATGCAGTTGAGGTCTGGCTCGCTGAGATGTCCGACTTTGTGGAGAGCCGCGCCCAGGACGAGTACAAGTGGCAGGTGCCGGTAGCGTTCGTAAGCTGGCCGACGCTCGACCCGATCGTACACCCGACGGAACTTACCCCTGGTGGCCAGAAAGCCGACGAGGTCGACGATTCCCAGGAGCTCAATCCCGCTCACCTGGGTGCCGGGCCCGATGCGAAGGCGGGGTTCTTCGGCGCCTACCACATATATCCTTACTACCCGGATTTCATGTACCGGGAGCCTTCTTACGCGAACTACGTGGACGAGCAGGGAATCCTTCGCTATGGAGGGTACCTGCAGCAGTTCATGTCCGTTCACCCGGAGTACCCCGCGGTCATAGCGGAGTTCGGCCTGTCGACTTCTCTTAACCCGGCCCACATCCAGCCCGAAGGGTTTAACCACGGCGAAGTCAGCGAGAAACAACAGGGAGAGATGCTTTCGAGGCTCATGCGAGCCATCGTGAAGGAGGGTTATGCGGGCGGCGTACTCTTCGAGTGGGCTGACGAGTGGGCCAAGAGAAGCTGGACGACGATGCCCTACATGATCCCGTTCGAGCGGCACATATACTGGCACAACATGATGGACCCGGAGCAGAACTTCGGCATACTCGCCATGGACCCGGAACACAAGCCTTTCAGCGGCAGGCAGAAGCTCCTCTGGAGGGCCGCCGGCGGAGGCCCGCTATCCGCTCTCTACGCCGACTCTGACGGGGCTTTTCTGTACCTGAAGCTCGTGCTCGCCGGCCAGGATGGCCTGACGCTCAAGCCGGAGTCGCCGGGTGACCTCCAGCTGTCGATCGGCATCAGCACCCTGGGCCCGGGAAGCGGCACCGTGAAGCTCCCGGTCCCCGGCCTCCCCGACCTCCCGGCGGGAGCTGAGTTCCTCCTGCAGATAAGCGGAAAGGACGGCGCGCTTTTCCTGGCGAGGCCTGACTACAACCGCGGGACGTCGCGCTTCATGGCAGCGCCCGCCGCGGACACGTCGTTCGAGCACATAACCTTCGCCGTCAATCGCCAGCAGGTCTCTCAGGCCGACGGCACGGTTTTCCCTGCAATCGAGACAGATGACAGCCTGCTAAATTACGGGATATTCAATACCGCCAGCAAGGACTACAACTCACTGGCGCACTGGTACGTGAGCGGTTCCGGCAGGGAGGTCTATATAAGACTGCCATGGCTGCTGTTGAACGTGAGCGATCCGTCTTCGCGGAAGGTCATCCATGATATGCGGGCCGACCTGCCGCCCGGGCCGGTGGGTCTGCGGGACAAATACGGACTGGACGCGTTGAAGGTGGAGAACACGAAAGGTTTTGCTTTCTACGTCGCGGCCGCGCGCGGCGGGGCGCTTGCCGACTACCAGCCGAAAAGCGGGAGCGGTTTCAAGCCGAACGCGAGGATTTACCTCTGGCAGGGATGGGACAAGGCTTCCTACCGTGAAAGGCTCAAGCAGAGCTATCCGGAGGTCACGGGTCTCTTCGGGAGTATAGGCGGGGCGCCTCCGGGGAAGTAGCTACTGGCCCTGTTCCTTCTTGATCCTCTCCATCTCCTTCTGGACCATGCGGTCTTTCGTGGCCTCGCCCCTGTATCCGGCGGCGTAGCCGATAATGTGGAACGCAAGCCCGATGCCCCAACCTGCCATTACCCACAGAAACCAGGGGTAACCTGCTCCGGTCAAGGCCCAGACGATAACCAGGAATCCGTTGATGATCACGTAAGTGCCGATATGCCGTAATAGCTCGATCCTCTGTCTGACCCTTTTCTCCGCCTTTTCCCTTATGTCCGGCTGGGGTGGCTCTACCGGTGTGAATTCATCTGCGCTCAATTCGTTACCTCCTTTTTCTGCGGTGCAACAAAAGGGGTCAGGCACCATTTTCGCATTTTTGCGCGTGCTTGATGTTCCGCTTATCATCGCACCGCTGGAGGGACGATTCAAGCCGTGGGAGGGGGATACGAACTGACCTGTTTGTAGCCGATGCGCACCGACTTGCCCCATTTCCGCTTGCGCGTGAAGTAGGTAAAGTACGCTTTGGAACGCCACCAGGAGTTGAGCTGCCTGTAGCCCAGATTCTCGATGAAGCAGTAAAGGCCCATTTTCAGAAGCGAGCCGAGCTTCGGGTAGCGCTTGAACGCGATACCTTCGAGGTAGACCGCGATGAGCGAGACGATGACACCGTACAGTACCGCCAGGGCCAGGAAGAGGAAAAAGAACTGGTAGTTGAGATATCCGAGTACCACGGCCAGCACCACCGCCGCGTATCCCAGCAGCTCTATCACCGGCCCCAGCATCTCGAAGAAGAAGAAGTAAGGCATCGCGAACAGGCCGATGACACCGTAGCGCGGGTTAAGGAGCATCCTCAGGTTACCGGTCAGTGACTCTATCAGCCCCCGCTGCCAGCGGTCTCGCTGCCGTCCGAGCTCGCCGTACTTCTGCGGTGCCTCTGTCCAGCATACGGGGTCGGGTACGAAAACCATTCGGTACTTTCTCTTCTGTTCGCGAAGGTGCCTGTGCATCCTTACCACCAGGTCCATGTCCTCACCTACTGTGTCGCGCCGGTAGCCGCCGACCTCGATGACGACACTACGGTCGAAGATCCCGAAGGCTCCCGAGATAATCAGCAGGCTTCTGAGTGCGCTCCACCCCATTCGCCCTCCCAGGAAGGCCCGCAGGTACTCGACTATCTGGACGTTCGCCCAGTAGCTGTGCGGAAGCTCGACCTTCGTGACGTTGCCGGCCACGACCTCGCAGCCGTTTACTATGCGAATGACGCCCCCTACCGCGACCGTGTCGAGCGGCCTCTCGATGAACGGACGCGCGACCTTCAGCAGCGCGTCGGGTTCGAGTATGGAATCAGCATCGATCGAGCAGATAAGGTCATGCCTGCTCGCGTTTATACCCGCGTTCAGCGCGTCGGATTTGCCGCCGTTCTCCTTGTCCACCACGACGAGGTTCTCGTGCTCGGTCGAGATGTACACACCGCGGATAGTATTGCAGGGCACGCGCAACTGCACGACTTTCGTGATGCGCCTGAGTTTGTACCTTTCTTTCAAAAGCTCAAGTGTTCTGTCGGTCGAACCGTCGTTTATGACAATTACCTCAAAGTGCGGGTAGCGCAGCATGAGTGTCGACTTGACCGCCTCCAGGACACCCGCTTCTTCGTCATAGGCGGGTATGAGTAAAGAGACAGACGGCGTGAGCGGTGAGCGGAAGACCTCGTAGAGGTCCACTATCTTCCTTCGCGTAGCGTACTTCTTTGCTTCGAGGAAGGCCGCCGAGAAAAGCACCAGGTAGACGGTGTTCAACACGGCGAAGTAGAAGAATATCAGGAGATTCAATATGATGATGAACGAGCCGGCGATGTCTTTGAAGTGCATTACGTCCTCATCCTGCCTTCACGCCCTCGCGGACATTTTGGACTTCAATGACCTCGGCCACGACGCCCCGCTCCTGTTTCTCGGTGGCGGAAAGCCCATCCTCCAGTGCCGCGCGTCCCTCTTCGCCCATTCGAGAGAGCGCCAGCGCGCAATTCATCTTCACCTCGAAGGCCGGATCTACGAGACCGGCTTTGAGAAGTGGTATGGCGTCGGTGCACTGGAGCTTCCCGAGTGCCGACGCCGCCTCGGCGCGGGCCGCCGTGTCTGTATCGAAGAGAGCCGCGGACAATCTATCGCAGCTCCTCATGTCACCCACGCTGCCCAGTGCCCGCGCCGACTTCGCGCGGACGGTCGGGTTGGGGTCTGACAGGTACTTGAGCAAAACCTCGACGGCGCTGGTATCCTTCATGACACCGACGAGATCGATAAGGAGCTCCAGGCGGGAAACGTCGGGTTCGCCACGCTCCAGCCATTTCTCCAGGTAAGGGGAGAAGGCCTGCTTCCTCTCCAGGATAACCTCCGCCACGCGCATCGTCTCCAGTTCGTTGTCGACGGCCAGGTAGTCCATGACCGCTTCGATTGCCTCCGGAGTCCCTATTTTCGAAAGCGCGTTGAGAGCCGAGAATTTCACCTCTGGACTCGAAGAAGAAAGTATTGAAACAAGGTAGGGGACGGCATACGCCGTTCGCATCGTGCCGAGGTGAAACGCCGACTCGGCTTTCTCGAGGTTCCTGCTTTTTTGAACGGTCGCGATGTCCTCGTCGACATATCCCAGCTGCTCGAATACCACCGTCAGGATCTCGAGCTCCCTGCCCTTCAGCACGCGCGCGTTCTCCAGGAGTACCTGCTCCAGGGCCCTGCGGTAATGAGCGGGGATACCTGAGCGGAGGCCCGCGACCACCTCTTCGGCCGTGCTATCGTCGGTCAGCAGTTCGTAGACAACCGGGAGGATTTCCTCTTTCCTGCCCTCCAGGATCCTCTCGCGCCTTTCGCCGACAAGGCGAAGGACAATCAGGACCACGAACATGAGGATGACCAGTGCGAAAAGGCCGACGACCGCGTAGGTCACGGACATCGCGATACTGGCGGTGAATAGACCTGCTCCTGTCATTAAAACTCCCTGTTGTCTTTCGCCGACGAACTTCTAACTATCACCGTTCCGCCCGATGGTGGCCTTTACCCTGGCTGCAAGCTCCGTCACGCTGAACGGCTTGACCATGTAATCGACCGCGCCTTCCTCGAAACCTTTAAGGATGTCTTCTTCCATGCTCCTCGCCGTGAGCATAATGGCGGGGATCGCATTGGTCCCGGGCTCGCCCTTCATTGCCCGGAGTACCTCGAAGCCGTCCATCATGGGCATCATCACGTCGAGGATCACAAGGTCTGGCTTGCTTTCCTGTATGAGCTCCCAGGCGCGCTGGCCGTCCTCTCCCCACAACACCTCATATCCGGACTTCTCGAGCTTGTACCTGACCAGGTTTGCTATCTGCGGCTCGTCCTCGGCTAAAACGACGACCTGCTTGTCACTCATTGCTGACCTCCTGCGGGTTTCTTATAACTTTCCGCTCTTTTGAAACCGGCAAAAGAACGTGGAACCTGGAGCCGTTACCCGTACCGCTTTCTATCCTCAACTCGCCATCGTGCTTCTTTATGATTTCCTTCGTTATGGCAAGGCCCAGGCCGCTGCCGTGCCCGCTCGTCCTGGCTGCGGTGGATGCTCGGAAAAATTTCTCGCCGATCCGGCCGATCTCGTTTTTGGGGATGCCGACACCGGTATCCCACACTTCCACGGTGACGTGTTTCCCGTTTGCGTGGGTGCGGACCCCGACCTTACCCTCGTTCGTGTATTTGATCGCGTTGCTGACGAGGTTGGCGAGCACCTGTTTCATGCGGTTGCGGTCGCCTTGCACCGGCGGGACTTCTTCCAGTTCGACGACAACGCAGAGGGATTTCTCCTTTGCGGCCGGCGCCAGGTCCTTCAGAGACTGCTCTGCGAGCGAGCCGATGTCCAGGTCCTCCCAGTGCATCTCGATGAGGCCCGACTGGAGCTTTTCCGCGTCCAGGAAATCGTCGATGAGTTCTTGCATACGCTGCGCGTTTTCCCCGACAATAGCCAGGAAATCGCGCTGGTCGTCTGTGATATCGCCGACCTCGCCTCCCAGAACTAGCTCGAGGTAACCCTTCATGGAGGTCAGGGGCGTCCTGAGTTCGTGAGCGACCACAGAGCACATGGTGCTCTTGAGCCGGTCCACTTCCTTCTCGTGCGTCATGTCGGAGAAGACCTCGACTGCGCCTGCTACCTGTCCGTCCTCCATCAGGGGAGCGCAGCTCACGTTAACCGGCACCAGCTCTCCCGATTTGGTGTGCGCCCATACGATACCCGCGTATGTGGTGTTTGTTTTTTCGATAGTATCCAGCAGCGGGCATGCTCTTTCGCAGATCTGCTCACCGTTGTCGTCCAGGTGCCCGATGAACTCCTGGCAGTCTTTGCCGAGCGTGTCTTTCTCACGCCATCCCAGAATGGATTCTGCCGCCCGGTTCCAGAGCACGATTCGCCGCTCTTTGTCGACCACGTACATCCCGTGGCCGAGGCTGGCGAATATGCGCTCGAGCTCTCTTTGCAGGGAGACGAGCTCACCGCTGGCCGTTGTGCTTTTCGCAGACAAAGTTAACTCCCATCAACTCCGCAGCCTTAAGATGTGCCTGGTGGAGCCCACATCTTTTGTGTTACCACTTTAAATATGCATCGGCTTGAAACCGCGATGAGTTAAGTGGTGGATGAGAGAGGAAGGGGCCATTTTTCGCCGGTCGGCCTCGCCGAGCTCAACCTTCCAGGAGGACCTTTTTTATGTACTGGTAGCGCTCTGCCGTCTGCTCGATGATCTCAGGCGGTAGCGTTGGAGGCGGCGGCTTCTTGTCCCAGTCGAGGGTCTCGAGCCAGTCCCGCAGGAACTGCTTGTCCAGGTTCTCCTGGTCGTGGCCCGGCTCCCACGAGTCCTTCGGCCAGAACCTGGAGGAGTCGGGTGTGAATATCTCGTCTATCAGGATCATCTCTTCGGCGGAAATGCCGAACTCGAACTTTGTGTCGGAGAGTATTATGCCGCGTGACTCGGCGATTTCGGTCCCTCGCGCGTAGAGATCCAGGCTCGCGCGCTTTACTCGTTCCGCGAGGCCGGTACCGACCTGCTCGACCACCGACTCGAACGCGATGTTTATATCGTGATCCCCCAGCTCGGCTTTAGTGGCGGGTGTGAATATCGGCTCGGGCAGCCGCGCTGCCTGCTGAAGGCCCTCGGGTAGTCTTATCCCGCTGATGCTTCCCTTCTCCCTGTACTCGGTCCAGCCTCCGCCGGCCAGGTAGCCGCGCACGACACATTCGACCGGCAAAGGCTCCGCCCTGCGCACCAGCATGGAGCGGCCCTCGAGTTCTTGCCTGTATTCCCGAAGCCCGGGTGGCAGCTCGCCCATGTCTGTCGAGACCACGTGGTTCTCTATGATGTCCTCTGTCTTCTCAAACCAGAACTCCGCCAGCTGGTTCAAGACGGCGCCCTTGCCGGGGATCCCCTGGTCCATGATCACGTCGAACGCGGATATCCGGTCGGTGCTTATGATGAGTAGATTATCACCGACTTCGTAGATGTCCCTGACTTTTCCGCGCTTGAACAGCGGGACAGGTAAGAAGCTGGTATCCGTTATCACTTTCATTTTGCCCCCGTAAAGACTTACCCGGGATGTCGTTCGCACCCCGGGTAAGATACTACACTATTCGACCGGTCTGCTAGGGGGCGGGCAGTTCCTCGGGCTGCCTCCCCCGGTCGGCCAGTTTGAAGCCGGCCTTGAGCCAGACGGGATACGTGGCAAAAAGCAGGGCGGCGAGGATGTGTCCTCCCGTGCCCACGTTCTCGTGGTCGAAGTTGAACACGCCGCTGTTTATCATCCAGTCGCGCCCGGACTCGGCCCCGCACATCTCCCATATCCAGCGGGTTCGCTCCACGTTGAAGTAAAGGGAGATGCTGGTGATGTAGAACATGGCTATCGTGACGACGCCGAGGCACCACTTGGCCTTCTGGTTCTTGTCGGCGTCCTCGACGAACCTGTTCACGATCTTCCCCAGCACCCATCCGAGCGACAACAGCCACGGACCGTCAATCAGGAAACTGTCGTACGGCAGCAAATCCATCACCCCTTCGATTGTCGCAGGTGCCCGACCCTATGCGAAAATGGGGTCAGGCACCTTTTTCGCATTTTGCGCTATATGCCGTACCCGAGCGTGTCGGACCCGCCCGTGCACCAGTCGTGGTAGTTGAAGTACATGGGCCTCTCTACGACTATCTCCGAGGAACCCTCGACCACTATCGATACGTCCTGGTTGGGACCGACGTCGGTCAGAACGTTACGCGTGTACCTCTTCTCCGGACCTACCACCACGGAAGCCTCCTTGTTGGTACCGTCACCCAGCAGGTACTTGAAGGTGACCGTCGCGTTGGAGCTACCGGGGTTCATGACCGCTATCCACGTCGCGAAGTTTGGAAGGGTCGTCCCCTCCGCGAAGTAGAAGCTCTTCCTGGGGTTGTTGCACCCCATCACGTCGTGGCCCCCGTTCCAGGCCGAGTGGTAGTTGAAGTACATGGGGCGCTCGACAAGGATCGGCACGCCGCTCGTGGACTCTATCTTGAAAGATGTGTCGACGTTTGTGCCCAGCTTGAGCTTCACGTCCACGGTGAGGCGGCTCGTCGCGCCTACTGATACGTCCTGGGTCTGGGTCCCTGCCTGGTCCGTGAAGTAGGTTATCTTCACGGGGACTGCATTATTAGTGGCGTTCTGCAGGCATATCCACTCCTCGAAGGCGCCGTCCTGGGCGTTGTCGCGGGTGGTGCCCTCGGCGAAGTAGAAGGTGGTGTCCGGGGCGGGCGCTCCCACCACGTTGTGCCCTCCCGTCCACTTGTCGTGGTAGAAGAAGTACATGGGGCGCTCGGCCACGATGGGCTGGTCGCTTGTAACCACGCAGGAGACGTCCTGGTCCTTACCTACCTCGGTGTTCACGTCCACCGTGTATCGGCTGGTCTTCTTGACCGGATAGCTTCTATCAACCGTCTGCCCGCTTCCGAGCAGGTACTTCACGTTCACGGTGGCGTCCGTACTCCCCGGGTTCTGCAGGCACAGCCACTCCTCGAAGTAGCCGTCTATCGCGTTACCCCTCGTGGTGCCCTCCGCGAAGTAGTAGGAGGTGCGGGGCACCGGCACCCCTATGACGTCGTGCCCGCCGGTCCACTTGTTGCGGTAGTTGAAGTACATGGGGCGCTCGGCGAGGATGAGCTGGTCGGACTCCACGAAGGTGGATACGTCCTTGTCTTTGCCCAGGAAGTCGTTGACGCTCACGGTCTTACGGCTCTTCGGTTCCACCACCACGTCCTGGGTAAGGTTGGAACCGTCTGCGAGCATGTAGTGGAGCTTCACGTTGGCGGCCGTGGTACCCGGGTTCTGCAGGCACAGCCATTCCTCGTACCTCCCGTCAACCGTGTTGTCCCTCGTCGTCCCCTCGGCGAAGTACCAGGTCTTTGAAAGCGTGAGCGTGAAAGTGACCTGGTTCGAGTCCCCCCTGCCGGTGTGCACCTGCACGGGCCCGGTGCCGGCCTTGTCCGGTAAGAGGGCCTGGATGCTGAGGTCGCTCCATGAGAGGACCTTCGCCTGCACCCCGTTGAAGGTGACGGTGCTCGCCGCACCGCCAGACCCCTGCGTGAGCCCGAAGTCGTGGCCCTGGATGGTGACCTCGGTCCCGTACGGGCCGGAGTCGGGGACGAGCTTATCGATCGAGGGGGCGATGGGGGTCGTGTAGACCTCGCCGTATGTCGTAAGGCTCAGGCTCGTGGTCTCGCCGAACATCATGCCGTTGTATGTTGCAAGCAGGGCGGCCTGGTTGCTCAGGTTACCGAAACCTTTTTCGGAAAAAACGGTGAAGCCGGTCCCTTCCCTTTTGTATATGCGGCTGCCGGTTGGGTTCCAGGCGGCCACGTAGAGGTCGGCCCCCCTGACGAACGGCTGGTAGAAGAAATTACTGGCCTGGTCGAGTACGCCGGTCAGGGACATCTTCGTCCATGACGTTCCGTCGTAAGACCAGAGCTCCGCAACGCCGACTCCAGTGATATTGCCCGTTCCCAGGTACAGTTTGTTGTCGATGTGCGAAGTTGCGACCTGGCCCATCGATTGCGTCGCAGGCCAGGAGCCGGCGCCGGGCTCTCCGATTTTTGCGAACGTGGCGCCGTCGTAGGAATAGACCTGCAGGCCGTCAACCCCGTTCATCACCGGGAGGATGAGCTTTCCGTCGAGTTCGCTGTACTCGATGCCGTTGATAGACTCGTTGTTGTTATTTCCGAACCCTGGTGCGGTTATCGTCCCTGCGGCGCCAAGGCCTACGACCTGGGTCCAGTTGGTACCGTCGAACTCGAACAATCTCATGCCTGGAGGAGGGCCACCTCCGGGTTCTCCGCGTCCCACGGAGACCAGCAGCTTGTTCTTGTACACCACGATGGGATTGACCTGATTATACGGAGCGCCGAAGCCCCAGCCGTTGTCCTGCAGCTTGACTGGGTCCCCTGTCCCGTTCCACTTCCAGAGCTCGCCGCCGGTGACCGAGGGGTCCTGCCCGGTACCTATGTAGACAGAATCCCCGTAGAGGGCCCAGGGCATCAGCTTGGTGTTAAAGAAATTACCTAAGCCCGGCGCGCCAAGCGGATGGAAGGAAGTATCGTAGGTGTACATCGTGGCCGGCACGCCGGACGTCAAGTGCGCCGCGCCCACAGTCAGCTTGCCGTTGATCAATACCCCGGGAAGTATCCCATCATTTCTAGGGTCGGTAATCCCGTTAGTGGCGATCTTCGTCCAGGTCGGCGGCGCGGCGAAGCTGACCGGCACCGCGAAAAGTGTAGCAACCAGCGCCAGGCACGCCGCGATGGCGATTTTCCTCATGAGGCTTGCTCCAGACATATCCCTCTCCTTTCATCGTTTCCTGCTTGTGTGCCAATTGACGTTAAAACTCTCCATATACATCCTCAGGCGCCAGCATTCTACCACCAATCGTTGCGTTTTGCCTTGAGGTCTGTCCACTGACCGGCAATCACCCTTTCCCGGCCGCAACTGCAGGTAAGCCCGCCTGATATTCTGGCACGTTTGGAGGGAGCAGAAGCTCCATGCGGACAACGAGACTTGCCTGCCTGAGATCATGGCCAAGACGGTCTTCGTAAGGACAGCGGAGGAGCTCGATATCCCGATATTGTCTATCTCGATTGATGAGCAGACCGGCAGGGCGGGCATGCAGACCCGGCTCGAGGCCC
>Ga0315286_10004902_pt1 | contig 12866 bp, 8 predicted proteins | sample YL17G10_0_MG_FD_205038 | JGI IMG/M metagenome (GOLD analysis project Ga0315286, IMG submission 205038) | Sediment microbial communities from Yellowstone Lake, YNP, Wyoming, USA - YL17G10_0 | ecosystem: Environmental > Aquatic > Freshwater > Lake > Sediment | place: USA: Wyoming | collected... | reverse complement strand
AAGCTCTTCCTCCCGAAGAACGCCGACGCCCAGGTGGTGATCGACAAGCCGCTCGAGCTGTACGCGATCACGCTCGAAGCCGAGCGCGGCACCGTCCTGCAGGAAATGATCGCCAAGAACCCGGTCATCGGTCCCAAGGAGATCCTGGCCATGAAAGCAGGCAGCGTCCGGCTGGTTCTCGTGCCGCGCGGCGTGGGCAAGATCGAGGTCCAGGCCGTGAACCTGTACCACGAGATCAAGGTCGGCGAGGGAGTGTCGATGGAAGTCCGGGTCAAGAACGCAGGGACGCGGAAGCTCAACAACATCCGGGTCTTCGGCGACCTGCCTCTCAACTGGCGGGCCGAGATCGCGCCTGACCTGATCGCGACGCTCGAGCAGAATAAAGAACAGGTCGTGACGATCAAGTTCCAGCCGCCGGCTGACGTCGCCGTCGGCGATTACGAGCCCAAGATCAAGACCGAGTGCAGCGCCGACAACCGGAAGGTCGAGTCCGAGGACAAGATCGTCCGGGTCCATGTCGCGGCCAAGACGAACTTCATCGGCATCGGGCTGCTGGTGCTGCTGCTCGTGGGGCTCCTCGTCGGGATCGTGGTGTTCGGGATCAAGTTGACAAGAAGATAAGCATGTGTCATCCCGAGCGAAGCGAGGGATCCCCTCTTCTTCGGAGGGGATTGCCACGCCCCCTTCGGGGGCTCGCAATGACAACTTATAACAGGAGGAATCCATGACCAATCCGACACCGATTCTGAAGGCGGACGACCTGTCCAAGCGCTACGAGGACGGCGTCCTGGCCCTCGACCACCTCAACCTGGAGGTCCGGCCGGGCGAAGTCTACTGCCTGCTCGGCGCGAACGGCGCGGGCAAGACGACGACGATCAACCTCTTTCTGAACTTCATCCCGCCCACCACCGGGACGTGCTACATCCAGGGGATCGACGTCAACAAGGACCCGCTCGAGGCGAAGAAGCACGTGGCCTTCGTCTCCGAGAACGTCATGCTCTACGGCAACTTCACCGCCCGCCAGAACCTCGACTTCTTCGCCAAGCTGGGCGGCAAGCCGAACCTGACCAAGGAGCAGTACTACCAGGTCATGCGCCGGGTCTCGCTCCAGGAAAAGGCCTTCGAGCAGCGGGTCAAGACGTTTTCCAAGGGGATGCGCCAGAAGCTCGGGATCTCGATCGCGATCATCAAGGACGCGGCCGGCATCCTGCTCGACGAGCCGACCTCGGGCCTCGATCCCAAGGCCGCCGAGGAGTTCCAGGAGATCCTGCACGAGCTCAAGGGCGAGGGCAAGGCCATCCTTATGTCCACCCACGACATCTTCCGGGCCAAGGAAATCGGCGACCGGGTGGGGATCATGAAGGAAGGCCGCCTGGTCATGGAGCGGACGCGCGAGGAGCTCCAGTACGAAGACCTGGTCAAGATCTACATCGACTACATGAAGTCGGAGCCGCTGACGGCCTGAGGCGGGCGCCGCAGCATCCGCGCCGCCGCCAACACCGTCCGCCGCTCCCGAGTCCGCCATGTTGAAAACGATCCTCCGCAAGGAGCTGCTGGAGAACATCCACAGCTACCGCTTCCCCCTGTTCGCCCTGATCTGCGTCGTCCTGATCCCACTGGGCATGTCGGTCAACAATGCCCAGTACGCCAAGCGGCTGAAGGATTACAACGAACAGGTCCGCCTGGCCGACGAGGCCCAGAGCGGCCTCAAGATCCAGGATCTGATGGCCGGCCGCGTGACCATCAAGGGCTTCCGCCCGCCCTCGCGGCTCTCGGTCTTCGCCCAGGGCCTCGAAAACGCCCTCCCCGCTTACTACCAGTTCGCCCAGGACGGTTTCTCGCAGGGCGAGTCTTCGAGCGGCGACGCGACGCTGACCTCCACCCAGGGCAAGTTCGATTTCGTCTTCCTGATCCAGATGGTCATCAGCCTGGTCGGGCTGCTGTTCGCCTCGGACGTGATCTCGGGCGAGAAGGAATCGGGCACGCTCCGGGCCATGCTCTCCAACAGCCTGCCGCGCGATGCCATCCTCGTGGGCAAGATCGCGGGCGGGTATCTGGCGTTGCTCGCGCCGTTTCTGGTGGCACTGGTGATGGGCGTGCTCCTGCTCCTCCCGGGCGGGTTCCCGATCTTCGCCGGCGATATCCCCGCCCGCATCGCGGTCATGGCCGGTGCGGCCGCGCTCTTCATTTTGATCTACTACGTCATCGGGACCATGGTTTCGGCCATGTCGGCCAAGGCACGGACGTCGCTTGTGGCCATCTTGTTGATATGGAGCGGGTTTCAGTTGGTCATCCCCAAACTGTCCGACATGGCCGCGGCGCTGATCAATCCCGTGCGGACCGACACCCAGGTCTCGCTTGAGAAGTCGCTTCTCATCAACACGATCGAGACCGAGTCGGCCAAGGAGCTGGGCCGCGAATACGACAAGATCTTCACCGGCAAGGCCGGCACCGACGCGGCGAACGATCCGAATTCCCCCGAGATGAAGAAATGGTCGCCTATCCGGGACGACCTGCAGCTCCAGACGCGCGAGAAGAAGGCCGCACAGCTCGCGGCCATCGACGAGACTTTCCTGGCCCAGCAGCGCCGCCAGCGGAAGCTGGCCGCGGCCTTGTCGCTCATCTCGCCGAGCGCCGCTTTCGGGCGGATCGCGGCCGACATCTGCGGAACGGGCGACCTGGCCCGGAACAAGTATATCGAGGCGGTCCGCTCGCACCAGAAGGCGCTCGACAACGAGCTGTTCAGCAAGGTCAAGCGGACGCTGATGATGCACGAAGGCGGCCGGACGACGATGATGTTCAGCGCTCAACCGGTGGACCCCAAGAAGTTGCCCAAGTTCGCCGTGGCGCCGGCCTCGCTGGGCGAGGCGCTCAAGGCCAACGCGGCCAGCATCGGGGCGCTGTTGTTCTGGCTGATCGCGCCGTTCGCCTTCGCCTACGTGCGTTTCTTGAAATATGACGTGAGATAGGGCGGCGAGCATGGAAATAGGCGACTCTGACGGAGAAATGACATGAGCGGCAAACGCGAACGCGACCACACATTCCGGGCGATCTTCCACAAGGAGATCCTCGAAGGCTTCGTCACGCGGCGGTTCCTCGCCGTGCTCGTGCTGTGCCTGATTGTCTTCCCCGTGGGGAGCATCATGGCCCGGCGCGACTACCAGGCCCGCCTCCAGAACTACCAGGAGTCCGTGCGGCTGTATGAGAGCGCTCATAAGACGATCTCCAGCGTGTTCACGGATCCCGCCAAGGGATTCCGGCCGCCCTCGCGCTTCAGTTTTTTGTCCACGGGCCTTGAAGTCGTGCTGCCCGACGCCGCTCAGACGGTGGCCAAGTACGGCGCCACATACGCCGACATGCGTCTGACCAACACCCAAGGAACGGACAATCTCTATGAATTTTTCCACGGGCCGCTCGACTTCTCGTTTCTCGTGACTGTGGTCATGACCTTCCTGGCGCTGGCGTTCTCCTATAACGCCGTATCGGGCGAGAAGGAGAGCGGGACGCTGGCCCAGGTGCTGTCGAATTCGGTGCTGCGGTCGCGGATCATCGCCGCCAAGGCCGCGGCCCAGTTCCTGATGCTGGCCGTGCCGTTCCTGGCCGGGGTGGCGCTCAGCCTGGCGCTCGTCCCGCCCGCAGCGGCCCCGGCCGGGGCGCCCTCGGCTTGGTATGCGATCGGCGCGGCCGTTCTCTTCTCGCTGCTGACCATCGCCGCGTTCTTCAACCTGGGGTTGCTGGTCTCGAGCCTGACCAAGCAGGCCGTGACCTCGATCGTCGTCCTGCTCCTCGTCTGGACGGCCCTGTTCGCCGTCGTGCCGCGGCTGAGCGTGATCGCGGCCCGGTTCTTGGCGCCGGCGCCGTCCGAGCAGGCGTTCGCTCAGGAGAGGGCCCAGATCAGGCTGGCGAACGAGAAGGCGTGCGAAGCCGAGGTGGACAAGCTCATCAAGGAATATCCCCAGCCTCCCCGCGCGGTCATGCAAGCCAACCCGAGAGCGTATCCGCCCAAGGAATTCTCGGACAGGCAGGCGGAGATCCGGGCCAGATTCCAGGGCGAGCTCGTGGCCGAGGGGCGAAAGGCCCAACAGGCCTTCGACAAGAAGCGCGACGCCCAGATCCAGATGTCGATGCTCGTCGCCCGGATCTCGCCCGTGAGCTGTTATGTGCGCCCCCTGGCCGAAATCGCCGGCACGGGCTGGCTGGAATACAAGAGGTTCATCGAGACCGTGGGCCGCTTTCAGCAGAATCTGAACGACGAGATCTACAGCAAGAACCGCTATCAGCGGATGCAGGGCGGAGCCGGTTTCGGTTTCACGGGGAAGGCGGACGCTCCGCTGCCGCGCCTGGCCGACGTCCGCATCCCGTTCGGCGATGTGATGCGCGACGTTCTACCCGACTTCGTCATTCTGCTTCTATTCAACACGCTCTTCTTTGCGGGGGCCTTCGTCGCCTTCCTGCGCTACGACCCGAGGTAATGCGATGAGACCAACCCACTTCGGCACCATCTTCCGGAAAGAGCTCCTGGAGAACGTCCGCAACCACCGCTTCCTGCTCGCGCTGGGCCTTTGCATCGTGCTGATTCCGCTGGGCTTCACGGTCCAGTATATGGATTATGCGGCCAAAGACGCGGCTTACCGGGACGCGGTCCGGACGTTCGAGGACAACCACAAACTGCTGCGCGATTTCGTCATGAGCGCCTCGGTCTTCCGGCCGCCTTCGCCCTTGGCGTCACTTTCGGCGGGTGTGGAAGCACTGCTGCCGACGTCGATCGACACGGTCGGGTATGTCCGGGAGAATGGGGTGACCACCGCCTTCATCAATACGAGCGGCATCGGCAATCCTTTCCGCTTTCTCTACGGCCCGCTCGACCTGGCTTCGATCGCGGCCATCGTCCTGTCCGTGCTGGCCGTGCTCTTCGTTTTCAACGGGGTGAGCGGCGAGAAGGAGCGCCGGACGCTGGCCCAGGTCTTCGCCAACTCCGTGCCGCGATCGACGCTCATCACGGCCAAGATGGCGGCGGCATTTGCGCTCATCGCGGCGGCGTTCCTGGCGGGGCTGCTGTTGGGGGTGCTGGTCCTCGCGATCCAGGGCTTCGAGGTGTGGGGGCGGGCGGGCGTGTTCGGGCCGTTCCTGATCGCGGCGGGATTGTCGCTCGTCTACATCTTCGTCATGGTCAACTTGGGCATCCTCGTATCGACGCGCGCCCGCAGCTCGCTCTCGGCCATGGTCACGCTGGTCATGGGCTGGGTGATTTTGTTCATGCTCGTCCCCAAAGGAGCCGTCATCGCCTCCAAAGTGATCGCGCCGGTCAAATCCCAGCAGGTCGTGGACCTGGAAAAGAACCAGATGCGCAACCAGCTGACCAAAGAGATAGAGGGCGAGTTCGATACGCTGCGCAAGACCATGCCGGGCATCAAAGAGATGACGATGGACGACTTCTTCAAGGCCCGGCGGGCGAAGAATCCCATCGTGGACGAATTCCAGAAGAAGCAGACCGAGATCCAGGACAAATACCGCGAGCGGACGGACGCGGAAATGGACAAGATCGACGCGTTCTACGGCGCGCAGCGGGACGGCCAGACGCGGTTGGCGCGCAACCTGTCGCGGCTGTCGCCGATCAGCTGCTTCCTCCACGGAGTGACGGAGATCGCGGGGACGGGCCTGGCGGAATACGGCCGCTTGAAGGAAAACCGGGCGTCATTCGCCAAATTCCTGGAGAACGAGATCAGCAAGAAGTCGAAGATGCTCCGCTTCGACAACATGGCCATGGGCGATTACGGCTTCGACCGCGAAGCGCCCGCGCCGAAGCTGCCTTACCGGACGACGGTCCTGCGCGATGTGCTGCCGGGCGTCTGGCCCGACATGGCGCTGCTTTTGTTCTATGGGATTCTGTTCTTCGCCGGGGCGTACGTCTCGTTCCTGCGGTACGACCTGAGGTAGGTGGGGCGACATGTGTCATTGCGAGGAGCACGACGCCGCAAGGCGGAGTGTGACGTGGCAATCGCGTGGGAAGTGTCATCCCGAGGCCCTGCCGAGGGATCTCCTCTTCATTTCGACTTCCCTTGGGAGATCCCTCGCTTCGCTCGGGATGACACTGGCCCCCATGCGATTGCTTCGGGCCCCCCGCGCTTCGCGGCACTCTTGTGCCTGCCCCCCCCCGCGTTTCGCGCGCCGGGCGCGTCGCCCTCGCAATGACAAATGGCCCGACGAAGCAATCCCGTTCGATAAGACTCGGACCGAGGTGAGCCCATGATCGGTGTCATCTACAAGCGCGAGATCCTCGACCACCTGAAGTCGGCCAAGTTCCTGATCGGCTTCGGGTTGACGATCGCGATCGCCGCGGCGGCCACGGTCATCAATACCCAGGACTATGGGCGTCGCCGGCAGGACTACAGGGCCGCGCAGAGGGACCTGCAGGGCAACAAATTCGACATCTTGATCTACCGGCCGCCCGAGATCCTGAGCATCCTCGTCCAGGGCAAGGACCGGGCCCTCGGCAACAAGGCCAGCATCAATTACCTCAACATCCCCGACCGGCTGACGGGATACATGTCCGCGCGCCGGGGGGCGCGGCCGAAATCGATTTCGGGATTCGGATCGGTGGATTTTGCCTTCCTGGTGCGCGTCATCCTTAGCCTCCTCGTGATCTTCCTGGCCTACGATGCGGTGGCCGAGGAGAAGCAGTCGGGGACGCTCAAGCTCGCCCTGGCCAACGCCCTGCCCCGATCGAGCTTATTGATCGGGAAGGCGGCGGCCGGACTGACCGTCGTGCTGGGCTCGCTGCTGGCGGCCGCCTCGGTCGCGGGCCTGATCATGATGGTCCATCCGGCAGTAGACCTGTCGGGGGCGGACGCGGTGCGGATCCTGAGCCTGGTCGCCGTATCGGCGCTTTACCTGACCGTGTTCTATATGCTCAGCCTGCTCGTCAGCACGGCGGTCAAGCGGCCGGCGATCGCGCTCATGGTCCTGCTCCAGCTCTGGATCTTCCTCGTGGTCGTGTATCCGCACCTCGGGGTGAGCATCGCCGAGAATTTCTTCCGCCTCCCGACGGATCGGGAAATGGCCGAGAAGAAGCAGGCCGCCTTCGCGCCTTATGACGAGGAACTGAAAAAAGTCCAGGAGAGGTATTACAAGGGCGATATGTCGCCGGCCGGGGGAGGGCGGTACGTCGAGCTCCAAGCGATGCGTTCGCGGCTCGAGAACGACGTGAACCGGGAGTTCGGGCTGCGCCTAAGCGCCCAGGAGGGCCTGGCCCGATGGATCTCCGTCTTGTCGCCGGCGGCTTTGTATAGCACGGCGGCCGAGCAGTACGCCCGGACTGGCATCGGCGAGTACGAGAGGTTCATGGAGAGCATCGAACGGTACTGGAAAACAAAATACATGGACCTCCAGATGCTCCGCTTCAAGGATCTGGCCGCCTACCGGAAGGCCGCGGTGCCTGCCTTCGAGCACCCGGCGGAGCCGACGTCCGAGGCCTGGGCGGCGACGGCGCCCCAGGTCCTCGTGCTGACGCTGCTGGCCTTGATCTTTTTCGCGGCGGCCAGCACGGCGTTCATCCGGAAGGATGTGAGGTAGATAGGGGGCTGCCATGAAGACCATCATTTACCGCGAGATCAAGGACCACATTCAGAGCCTGCAGTTCGTCGTCCTGCTCCTGTTCGCCGTCGTGCTCTTCGCGGCCAACGGGATCGTCTTCGCCCGCAAGTTCCAGACGGAGAATGCGGCCTATTCCGCGACCGCGTCCCGATTCCAGCCGGACACAAGGTTCGTCTATCTCACCTGGCAGCCCAACCCGATCCTCTTCCTGGCCGAGGGCGGAGACCTGGACCGGCCGACGTCGTATTACTTGTATTCCATGGGCTATTTCAACGCGTCCGCGCCGCGGCCGCGAGACTACAAGCTGCCCGACATCCCCAAGCTCGACTGGTCGTTCATCATCAAGACGGTCTTCAGCCTGTATGTCGTGCTGCTGGGGTATGCGGCCGTGTGCGGTGAGAAGGAGCAGGGGACGCTGCGGCTCGTATTATCCAATCCGGTGGGGCGCGTCCGGTTCCTGGCGGCGAAATATGCGGCCATATTGGCGGTCGCGCTTATTCCGCTGACGGTGGGGTGCGTCGTCAGCCTGGGGATTTTGGGGGTTAGTCTGCCCCAGATATTGACGTGGGGGCTGGCGTCGAGGGTGCTGGCTCTGCTCGCGCTGAGCGCGGCTTATTTATCCCTGTTTGCCTTCCTGAGCCTGCTCGTCTCGTCGGTCATGCGCCGCTCGTCGCTCGCCCTGCTGGCGCTGCTCGCGGCGTGGGTGTTCTTCGCTGTTCTGATCCCGGATACATCGGGGATATTAGCCGAGAAGCTGGCCAAGGTCCAGAGCGACTATGACGCGGCCAAGAGCATTGGGCCGATGGTTGAGAAGGAGGTCTGGGCAAAAATCGCCCGGCTCCAGACGCGTATCGACAAGGGTGAGCTGAAGACGGAGGAGACCGTCAAGGTCGAGGCGGGCAAGGCCTTCCAGGAGGGCCAGGAGAAGGTCCGGTTCTTCGAGAGAAGCTATGACGATTCGGTGGCGGCGCGGGCCGGGCTGGCGCGGAGCCTGGCCCGGATCTCGCCGGTGGCTCTCTTCCAGTATGCGGCCGAGGACCTGGCGGGCTCGGGCGTGGGGCGCGAGGCGGCGCTCCGGGAGGATTTGCAGGCGTATGCCAGGCAGTTCGACGCCTATGTGCTCAAGAAGAACGGCAAGCTGGTCGGCCAGTCGAACTGGTCGTTCTCGACGCAGGTCAAGCTCGGGGGGAAGGCGATCCAGGTCGAGTCGCCGCGCACCGAAGCCTACCGGGGCGACATGTCGGATTTTCCGCGGTTCGTCGAGCGGGCGCCGCGGCTGGGCGAAGGCGTGAAGGCCGCGGCGGGAGATATCGCGGGGCTTTTGTTATGGAACATTGTCCTGGCGGTCGCGGCGTTCGGGGCATTCCTGAAGACGGACGTGAGGTAAAGAAATGTCATGGCGAGGGCGACGCACCCGGCGCGCGAAACGCGGGGGGGACAGGCACAAGAGTGCCGCGAAGCGCGGGGGGCCCGAAGCAATCGCGTGGAAAAAATGTCGTCCCGAGGCTTTGCGAGGGACCCTCTCTGCATTGACGGAAGTCTCCCGGTTCCACAAGAGGAGATCCCTCGCAAGGCCTCGGGATGACAGGTGGCCCGACGCGGCAATCTCGATTGTTGAGGGACTTGGACTGAGGTGAGACCATGATCGGGACGATCGTCAAGAAGGAAATCGCGTCCAACCTGCTCAGCTATAAATTTTTTATCGTCATCCTCCTGATGACGCTTCTGCTTGCGACGAGCTTTTTCGTCCTCTACAAGGACTTCAAGGGGAGGCAGGCGGACTACGAGCTGGTGCGGGCCAAGCCTGGCGAGGCGATCGCCGTCCTGGCGCCGAACCCCCTCTCGATCTTTGCTAAGGGCCTCGACGAGGCCATGACCCGGTCGTTCGAGGTCAGCCCGATCGGGATCGAGGTGCGCGGCGGCCAGAAGTCGGGGAACGCCATCTTCGCCTTTTTTCCAACTCCCGACTTTGTCTACATCGTCAAGGTCGTCCTTTCGCTAGTGGCGCTGCTGTTTGGTTTCGATCAGATCAGTCGCGAGCGGGAGACCGGGGTGCTGCGGCTGGTGCTGTCGAACTCGGTGTCGAGGGCGAAAGTGCTGGCGGGCAAATGGCTGGGTAATTACTTGAGCCTGGCGGTGCCGTTCGTGCTGGTCGCTCTGATCGGGTTCCTCCTGATTACGCTCGATCCGCAGGTCCGCTTCGGCGCGGCGGGAACGGGACGCTTCCTTCTGCTGTTGGCCGTCGCCCTCGTCTACATCGCCCTGTTCCTGAGTCTGGGGATCCTGGTCTCGGCCCTGACGCGAAGGGCGGCGGCCTCGCTCGTCGTTCTGCTCCTCATCTGGGCCGTGGCGGTTTTCGTCCTGCCCAACTTGGGGACGCTCGTGGCAAGGCAGCTGGTCGACGTCCCCTCGGTCAAGGCCCTGAGCGAGAAGCGCCAGCAATCCTGGACGCGGGAGATTTTGCTCGCGATCGTCGAGGGGCGGGCGGCGGGACGGGGGGCCGGCGAGGGAAATCGCAAGGCGCACTTGGAGGCGATCAACACCGAATTCGACAAGCTCGAGAACGACTACCGGCTCAAGTTCGACCGCCTCGTGCGGTTGTCAAAGACCATCAACCGCCTATCGCCTGCGGCGAGTTTCGTCTATGCCGCGACCGAGCTGGCCGGGACGGGCATCGGCGAGGAAAGCCGGCTGAAGGACGAGATCATCCGCTACAAAAACACCGTCTTTCAAGAATTCGCCCAGGATCGGAAGGACCATGCCGCCTTCACCTACCGTTACCGATCGGCCGGCCAAGTCCTGGCCCAAGGCGGGATGTTCGATCTCGGCTGGCTGGCCGCTTTTACCGTCGCGCTTTTCGGCCTGAGCTTCGCCGCATTCGTCCGGTACGACGTTCGCTAATATGGAGGTGGGCATGCTTAGGGCATTGATAAAAAAGGAAATTCAGGCGAATGTCCTTTCCTTCCGTTTCGTTGCCATCGCCGCCCTGTTCCTCATCGTCGTGCCCGCCACCGTCCTTGTCCTGACCACCGATGCGGCGAAGAAGGTGGACGAATTTTCCGCGCGCCGAACGGGGATCGAGACCTACCTCAAATCCTACGCTCATTTCAACCGTCTCCAGAACGTCGTCCAGCCCGCCCAGCCGCCGCTCGCGTCTTACGCCCTGGTCCGGGGCATTTCCGCGGACGTCAACTTCGAGGAGTTCGACGACGATCCGCTGCCGGTCATGTTCCCTCTGCTCGACCTGACGTTCGTCGTGGCCATCCTCCTTAGCCTTGCGGCCCTCATATTTTCTTACGATGCGCTCTGCGGAGAGAAAGAGGACGGCACGCTCAAGCTCATGCTGGCTAACGGAGTCCCGCGGACGAAAATCCTGCTCGGCAAGGTCATCGGCGGGACAGTGACACTCCTTGTCCCGTTCCTCCTCTCGCTCGTTCTGGGGCTGATCGTCATCTTGGTCAATCCGCGCCTGGCCTGGGGTGGGTCGGATTGGGGAGCGCTGGCCGTTTTGCTCGCGGGCGCGGCCATCTATGTGGCCTTCTTCATGGTCCTCGGCGTGTTCATTTCGGCGCGGCACCAGTCCTCGTCCGCTTCGATCATGACCTCGCTCTGCGTCTGGGTGCTGTTCGTCCTCGTCGTCCCCAACTTGAGCCCCTATTTCGCGTCGCTCGTCGCGCCCGCGCCGTCGCGAATCAAGGTCAGCCGAGAGGCCTCGCGCCTGACCGATGTCGAGCGCGACGACTTGGGGCGACGATTGGCGGCGGAAAAGATGCGCGAGCTCGTCCGCCAGTATCCGGCGCTGGCCGAAAACCTGTCCGAAGCCGCGGCCAAGGCGCGTGCGGAAAAGGATCCCGCGTATAAGGAAGCACTCGCGGCTCGGACCCGGGAGGTCGGGGCCGCCTGGGCCGAGGCCAACCGCATCCAGAACGGGAAGGCGGAAGCGCTGCGGGGGGACTTGCGCCGCAAGGAAGATGCCCAGACCAAACTCGCGGGGGCGATATCGATGGCGTCCCCGCTCTCGGACTTCACGTTTCTCGCGACCGACCTGACGTCCACGGGCCTCATGAACGAGCGGCATTTCCAGGAGTTGAGCCGGCTTTGGGACCAGGCCTACGGAGATTACGTCCGGGCGCGGATCGAGACCCTCCAGAAGAAGGACCCCGCCGTGGATTGGTGGAATTCGCCGGTCGATGTCGGCGACATGCCCCGCTTTCAGTTTCGGGAGGAGGGGCTTGCGGCCCGGATCGCGGCGACGCTCCTCCCGCTGGGGATATTGGCCGCGCTGGCGTTGCTCGCATTCGGCACGGCGTATGTTTCTTTCGTAAAATACGACGTAAGGTAAAGTGTCATCCCGAGGCCCTGCGAGGGATCTCCTCTCGAAATGACATCAGGCTATTGCCCCGCCGAATCGTCTATATTACGATGGGCTTGCCCCCATGAATCGCTTCGGCCTTATCGGTACGATCACGTCAGACCACATCATGGTCGATGACCGCCCCGCGATCCACGGACTCGGCGGCATCCTTTATCAGGCTGCCGTCCTGTGCGGGCAGGGGGAGGAAGTCCATCTCTTCGCGAATTGCGGCGAGGTTTCGAGATGCGCCGTCGAGGAGACCGTGGCCCGCTGGTCGACGCTCCGCCGGGACGGCCTGACGTTCGTTCCCGGGCCGGGCAACCAGGTCCATCTCCGATACGCCGAGCGGCTCAAGGAGCGCGAGGAGGTCCTTGCATCGGCCGTCCCGCCGCTTAACGCCGCACCCATCCTGGCTAGCCTGCCGGGAATCGACGCCCTCCTCATGGTTTTCAATTCCGGCTTCGAGTTCGAGCGGGCCGATTGGCGGCGGATCGTCACGGCGGCGCGCAATCGCACTTGCCCTATATGGCTCGATGTCCATTCGTTCGTCCTGGCGCGGCATGTGGGCGCGCACCGGGACTATGTGGCCGTGCCCGATTGGAGGGATTGGATGGCCGGAGTCACCTATCTCCAGGCCAACCGGCAGGAAGTCGCCTCGCTCCGGGGGCACCCCGAGCGGTGGCCGTCCGCTGACGAGATCGCGGACTTCGCCGCCGAGGCGTTTGCGGTCGGCATCCGCACGGTCCTGGTGACGATGGGCAAGGATGGGGTTCTGGTGTTGACGGAGGATGGACCGCGGCGGATTTCCGCGCCCACGGCCGACCGGGTCGTGGACACGACAGGCTGCGGCGACGTCTTTGCCGCGGTCGCGCTGCGCCTCTTGACGCGCGGCGCGCCGCTCGATGAGGCAGCCGCGGCC
>Ga0315286_10004898_pt1 | contig 12870 bp, 9 predicted proteins | sample YL17G10_0_MG_FD_205038 | JGI IMG/M metagenome (GOLD analysis project Ga0315286, IMG submission 205038) | Sediment microbial communities from Yellowstone Lake, YNP, Wyoming, USA - YL17G10_0 | ecosystem: Environmental > Aquatic > Freshwater > Lake > Sediment | place: USA: Wyoming | collected... | reverse complement strand
TTCAGGCGGAACTGCAGAAATCCGTGGAAGAATGGGTCGCGAAATTGCGGGCGGCATCCGACATCCGGATTTACCTCACGGAAGAGGAGATGGAGAAGATTTTCGTTCCTTCCGGCGGCGGGGCCCCCAAACGGTAGTCATCGAGAGGCATCATCGGGAGCGAATATGAGAATGGTTCCTTCGAGGCGGATCTGGGTTGTTCTGGGAGCGTTCCTTCTGGTATGCGGGACGATGTCCTTCGTTTCCCGGGACGCTTCCTGGGCGCAGAGAAAGTTCGAGCGGAAAGAGTGCCTCGACTGCCACAAGAAGTTCTCGGACAAATATCTTTCGATGAAATCGGTGCACGCCGCGGTGAAGGGAGGGAAGTGCGAGGATTGCCACCTGCGGCACGGCATCGTCCCGAAGATGCTGCTGAAGAAGGACGGGAACGATCTCTGCTTCTCCTGCCATCCGAAGGAGAAGATCGGGATGAACCGTCCGAAGGTCCACACGGCCTTGAAGTCCGGGAAGTGCACCCAGTGCCACAACCCGCACGCCGGACCGGGCCCCCACCTTCTAAAATCCGAAGGGGACGGGATCTGCTACCAGTGCCACAAGAAGGAGGGCTTCGAGAGGAAAGAGGTGCACGCGGTCGTGAGGAAGGAAGGTTGCCGGGCCTGCCACCTCTCCCATAGTTCCAACGAGAGCAACCTCCTTTCGAAGGCGGCCACGCCGCTTTGCCTCTCCTGCCACGACCCGGGAAAGGGGTCCTTCCGGAAGGACCATGGGAATTACCCGGTGGAATCTTCCTCCTGCATGGCGTGCCACAACCCGCACTCCTCGACGAAGCCGAAACTGCTGAAAGCCAGCGTTCACGCTCCCGTCGCCGAGCGCGGATGCGACTCCTGCCACGCGCCGCCCGCTTCGCCGAAGCCCTTCGGCACCACGGAAAAGGGGAGCGCCCTCTGTTACCAGTGCCACGACGAGGCCAAGCTGAAGGAAGGGGGGAAGGTGGTCCACAGCCCCTTCAAAGACGGTTCCTGCACTTCCTGCCACAATCCGCACTCCTCCGAGAGCCCGAAGTTGCTTTTGGCCGCGGGAAATCGGGTCTGCCTGGAATGCCACGCGGAGATGGGGAGGAAGGTGGGCGTGCAGCATGCGGCGGTCACCGGGGAGAAGGGATGCCTCTCCTGCCACAGGCCGCACGCCGCGGCGGAAAAGGGGTTGCTCACGGCAAGAGACGGGGCGCTCTGCCTCGCCTGCCATCCAAAGGTCAAGGCGGCCGCCGACGCCAGAACGAAACACGATCCATTCAAGGACGGGTCGTGCACGGCCTGTCACAATCCGCACGGCTCGGATTACCCCGCCATCATGAAGGATCGAGCCGACCGGGTCTGTTATACCTGTCATACCGGGGCGGAGGCCAAGTTCCTGAAGGCGAACACCCACCGGCCGGTGCTCACCGGCACCTGCAACGCATGCCATGCCTCTCACGGCGCGCAGGAGAAGAATCTTCTCAAGACCGCCGGGGCGGCCCTCTGCCGGAATTGCCACGCGGACCTGATGAAGGAGGCCCCCGGGGGCTCCAATCACGATCCGTTCAAGGGGGGGGAGTGCCTCACCTGCCACGATGCCCACGGTTCCAACGCGGCGGGGATGATCGTGGCGAAGCAGGAGAAGCTCTGCTACGAATGCCACGGGGAGATGCAGGAGGCTCTGAAAAAAGGGAAGAGCCGGCACAAGCCCGTTACGGCCGGGGAATGCACGAAGTGCCACAGCCCACATAAGGCCAAGCTGAACAAGCTGCTCCTGGCGCAGGGGCCCGACCTGTGCAACACCTGCCACAAGGCACTGAAAGAAAAGATGCAGAAGGAAACGGTGCACTCCCCTGCCGCCCGGGAGTGCCTGCGGTGCCACGCCCCCCACGTATCGGGGGAGTCTCCCCTCCTGACGCAACCGGTGCAGTCGTTGTGCGGGGAGTGCCACAACGTAAAAGCGCCGCCGTTCTCGAAGGCCCATATCGGTATTGCCGCCGCGGCGATGGATTGCAGGAGCTGCCACAATCCGCACGCCTCGAAGGACCCGAAGTTCTTCAAGGAGAAGCTCCACGCCCCGTTCGCCGGCCGGACCTGCGAAGAGTGCCACATCGTAGAAAAGCAATAAAGGAGAAGGTATGAAGTCGCGTTACAAGATCGTCCTGCTGCTCCTCGGCGTCACGACGCTTTTCGCGGCCTCGCTGGCGCTTTCCCAGGACAAGTTTCGCCTGAAGCCGGGCGCGAACGGGAAGATCTGCCTCAACTGCCACACGGCGTTCCAGGAGAAGATGAAGCTTCCCTTCATCCACACGCCGGTGAAGAAAGGGCAATGTTCCGACTGCCACAACCCCCACACCTCCTCCCATGGAAAACTCCTTGCGGAGAACGCCAGCAGGATCTGCCTGAAGTGCCACGACGGGATCGTCCCCGGGAAGGCGCGGAGCGTCCACAAGGCGGCCGCGGATGGGGAGTGCGTGAAGTGCCACGATCCCCATGCGGCGAAATACAGGAACAACCTGCTCCTGGCCGGGAAGGAGCTCTGCTTCAATTGTCATAAGGACATCGCGAAGGCGATCGCAGAGAGCAAGTTCCGGCACAAGCCGGTGGAACAGGGGTGCCTCGGCTGCCACACTCCGCACGCCTCCACGGGAGCCGATTCCCTCCTGAAAACGGGGGTGCCCTCCCTTTGCACCAACTGCCACAAGGCGGACACCCCATCCTTCAAGCGGCAGCATATGAATTACCCGGTGGCCGGGTCCCGCTGCACCTCCTGCCACGACCCCCACGGGTCGAGCCAGGGGGGGATGCTCTGGGCGAACGTGCATTCCCCCGTCGCGAAGAAGATGTGCGGCCAGTGCCACCTGGACGCTTCCTCGGCGGATGCGCTCAAGGTCAAGAGGCCCGGCTTCGAGCTGTGCCGGGGATGCCACGCGGACATGGTGAACGAGACGTTCGGCAGGAACCAGATCCACTGGCCCCTGGTCGACAAGGTCTCCTGCCAGAACTGCCACAACCCCCACGCCTCCCGGCAGGACGGGCTCCTCAAGGACTCGATGAAAACCCTCTGCAACTCCTGTCACCGGGACACCGCCCGGCGGCAGGTGGCGTCCCTTACCAAACACAAGCCGATCCAGGAGGGGCAATGCACGAAGTGCCACCGTCCCCATTCCTCCAGCAACGTTTTCCTGCTCGACAACACGAACACGATCAATGTGTGCAATACCTGCCACGCAGGGATGCAGCACTCCACCCACCCGATCGGGGATAACGTCATCGACCCGAGAAACAGGAACCTCTCCGTCGATTGCCTGAGCTGCCACCGCTCCCACGGGTCGGAATACAAATTTTTCACCTACCTGAACCCCAAGATCGATCTCTGCGTACAGTGCCACGTCGAGTACAAGAGGTGACCCGATGAGAAAATTCTTTCGATACGCCGTTCTCGTTCCCATGGGGCTCTGCATTGCGGCGCAGTCGTTCGCGGCGGATGCGGTGAAGCTCCGGCTGATGACGGCCGTATATTCGGACCAGAACGGGGGGGCATTGAAGAGGCCGGAAGGCGTGGCTTGCGACGAAAAGTCCCTTCTGGTCGTCGCGGACACGGGGAACGGGCGAATCCTGCTGTATACCGTCAGCGGGGAGAAGGTGATGCCGAAGGGGACGATCTCGTTGCCCCAGTTGTCCTATCCTATCCGGGTGCAGATCGATCCGGGAGGCGAGATCCTGGCGCTCGACGGGAAATCGCGGCGGATCGCCCGGGTGACTTCCGCGGGGGAATTCAAGGGGTACGTCGAACCCTCGGGGATTCCCACCCCGGGTACGGTGATCCCGAGGAGTTTCAAGGTCGACGGCCAGGGGAACATCTATCTTCTCGACATCTTTTCGGGGCGGGTCCTCGTTCTGGACTCCTCGGGCAAATACCAGAGGGAGGTCCCGTTCCCCCAGAAATACGGGGGTTTCTCGGACCTTGCCGTGGATGGGAACGGGATCGTGTACCTGCTCGACAGCGTCGAGGGCAAGGTGTTTTCGGCCCAGAGAAATGCCACCGCGTTCACGCCGTTGTCGGGGAGCCTGAAGGAAGATCTGGATTTCCCCGTCAGCATCGCTTCGGACAGCCGGGGGCGGTTGTTCCTGTCCGATCAGAACGGGAGCGGAATCGTCATCCTGGGGCCGGACGGCTCTTTCCGGGGGCGGCAGTCGGATTTCGGATGGAAGGATGGATTGCTCCGGTATCCTTCCGCGCTGGCCGTCACCGAAGGAGGCAACCTTTTCATCGCGGATCGGCAGAACAGCAGGGTGCAGGTCTTTACCATCGTCCAGTAGAATGGGAAACAGGGAAGTCTGCTCCCATCCCTTGAACGGGTCCCGGTGGTTCTTGCGGTCTGAGATCGTTCCCGCCAAGGTTCTCTGACCAACCTTCTGAACAGGTGCATGATGCAGACAGCGAAAATACGAGCATGGCTGCCGCTGCTCGCGCTGTCGATCTCGTCGATCGCTATCTACGGGACTGCGATCGGCCATCAGTTCCTGATCAACTGGGATGACCTCCAGTACGTGGTGGAAAATCCCGCGATCAAGGGATTGACCTTTGAACACGTACGATGGGCCTTCACGAATTATTACGTCGGCAACTACGCTCCCCTCCACCTCGTCTCCTATATGATCGATTACGAGATCTGGGGGTTGCGTCCTTCGGGCTTTATTTTCACCAATATTCTTCTCCATACACTGAACGGATTGCTCTTTTACCTCCTGCTCCGGAGGGGATCCGGTGAAAAGGCTTGGGTTTTTCTTGCCTCCCTGATATTTTTGCTTCATCCCGTACAGGTCGAATCGGTGGTCTGGGTATCCCAGAGGAAAAATGTACTCGCCATGTTTTTCCTTCTGGTGAGTTTCCATTGCTACGCCTCGTATCGGCAAACGGATGCGAGGCATGGCGGACGGTTTTATGCCCTTTCCCTGGCAGCCTTTACCTTGGCGGTGTTGTCCAAATCGGTGGCGATCGTGCTGCCCCTGGCGCTGATCCTTTACGATGGTTGCGGCCCGGAGAAATGGGGGATCAAGGGAGCGCTGCGGGACAAGATCCCATTTGTTCTCATTGCGGTCGCTTTCGGCATTGCTGCCATTCAGAGCCAGTCCGCCCAATTCGAGGGGGGAGGCAGGACTTCGTATCATGGCGGAAGTCCACTTGCCACGTTTCTGACCATGCTCCCCGTGATGGTCCATTACCTGCGATTGGTCATCTGGCCCGCGCACCTGAGCGCCTTTTATGATCTTCCGATAAAAACCGGGGTGGATGCCGAGGTTGCCGTGTCCGCGTTTCTGCTGCTCCTGTTGGCTGTCGTGGGGGTCGTCCTGTACCGGCGAAGGCGGGATCTCTTCTTCTGGTTTGCCCTTTTCTTTGTCGGTTTGATACCGGTATCCCAGATCATTCCCATCGTTACCCTCATGAACGACCGGTACCTTTACTTCCCGATGCTGGGAGCGTCGGCGATCCTGGGTTTCGCGCTGATGCGGGACGTGGCGTGGGCTGAAATCCGGGCCTCCAGGAAACAGATGCTGACCGCAGGATTCTCCCTGCTGGTCATCGGGGCATGCGTCGGGACGACCGTCCAAAGGATCGGTGTCTGGCAGAACAGCTACACCCTTTGGGACGATACGGTAAAAAAATCGCCCAATGTGGCGTTGGTTCATGACGCCTTCGGAGAGGCCCTGATGGAACGCGGCGCCGTCGATGACGCCATCCGTCAATTCCAGGTCGCCCTGCGCCTGGAACCGGAGAGTACGGCGCGGAACCTCGGTCCCGTAGCACGCAACGCGATTGCAAACACGTATAACAATCTCGGCGCGGCATACGGAAGGAAGGGGATGACGGACGATGCCATCCCGTTGTTCGCCACTGCGATCCGATTAAACCCCGGCTTCGGGAAGGCGTATTTCAATCTGGGGAACGCGTTCATGCAAAAGGGGGCCGTCGCCCAGGCGCTGCAATGTTTCGAAACGGCCTTCCGCCTGAACCCGGACAACCCGTCCATCGACGCCAATCTCCGGAGGACCCGCGAGATTCTGAACGCAGAAAACGCCCGGAAACCCGTGGGCAAGGCGGAGTAAAGGGTGGCGGTTCAGGGAATCATGCCGTCGAGATGCGCGATCTGCGAGGGCCGGTTGGAGCCTCTGTTCCATGAAGTACGGGATCCCCTGACCGACGACACGTTTTCCATTCACCGATGCGTGCGTTGCGGGCTGGGGCATACGGTTCCGCAGCCCACGGAGCTGGACCGCTATTACCAGGAGAATTATTACGGCAAGAGGCACGGGTTCACTTCCCGATATTGCGTGAAAAGACGTCTGAGATTCGTCGCGGCTGCAGTGCCCGATGGAAAGGGAAGAAGGCTGCTCGATATCGGCTGCGGCGAAGGTTCCTTCCTTCTCGCCGCACGGGCGGTCGGCTGGGATGTCGTGGGGACCGAGCGTGAACCCGGTCCGGGGCGTGACGCCGGGCTCGATGTGAAGGAGTCCCTGGACCGGTTCCCTGCTACAATGACGTTCGATTGCATCACCATGTGGCACACGCTGGAGCATATGCGCGACATTCCTTTCACGCTGTCGAACGTTGCGCGGTTGCTCAAACCGGAGGGCAAGTTGATCGTTGCCGTGCCGGATTTCGGCGGCCTCCAGGCCAGGATCTTCGGGGCGAAATGGCTTCACGCCGATGTTCCCCGGCACCTGTATCACTTCGATGCGAAGGCATTGTCGCACTGCCTCGGCACGGCCGGGTTTTCGGTCCAAAAAAAATGGCATCAGGAGTTCGAGTACGATCTGCTCGGGTGGTCCCAGAGCGCCCTCAACTTCCTGATGTCTCAACCGAACGTATTTTTCGATTTCCTGAGAGGCAGGCAGGGGAGGATCGGCCGGCTTCCGCGTTTCTACGGTATCGCGCTCGGGTCTCTGCTGACCGGGATGTCGCTTCCACCGCTTGCGCTGGGCACGCTATCGGGCAGGGGGGGGACCTTGATCATGATGGCCACCCATCGTGGAACCACGGAAAAATAACAGCCTGACATGACGAACCCGGGCGGTCTTCCCCTTCGCAGGCAGGATCCGATCCGGACCTCCCTGCTGATTCTTGCAGCGGCCACGCTGCTTGTGTATTCCATCAGTTTCTTCAACAAGTTTGTGCTGGATGACGAGGTCATTATCGTCAACAATCCCCAGACGCTGAGCCTGCGGAACATCCCCGAAGTCCTGCTCGCGCCCGACCTCATCAAGCCGTACTACCGCCCCTTGAACCGCGCCACCTACCTGCTCGACTACCGGCTGGCCGGCATGAACCCCGCCTGGTACCACGGTGTCAACGTTCTCATCCATCTGGGAAACGTCATTCTTCTTTACCTGGTTTGCCTCCGGCTCCTGCCCGACAGGACCGCGGCTCTGATCGCCGCGCTGATCTTCGCCGTTCATCCGGCCAACAGCGAGGCGGTGAATTTCATCTCGGCCAGGAACACCCTCCTGGCGCTTTTCTTCAGTCTCGCGTCCTTCCTCGCTTTTCTGGAAGCACGGGGAAGGGGGAAACGTTTGCCGCTTCTCTCCGCGCTTTTCTTCTTCTGCGGCCTGCTCAGCAAGGAGACCGCCTTCATGCTGATCGGCGTGATCGCCCTCTGCACATTCGTTCCTTCACAGGGGGGAGAGAAGCGAATGCGATTTCCGGAAGGGATGTTCTTCCTGCTCCCGTATCTGGTCTCAACGGGGCTGTATTTTTTGATGCGCTATTACTCTCTCCAGGGAATCGTTGGAACCGCCCTCCCGGCCGATGGCCTGTTCGGCCGACTGGCCCAGAACTATCACGTCATCCCGCAGTACCTCGGGTTGCTTCTGTTTCCGGTGGACCTGACGTTATTTCATAAAGTCCCTCCGGGAGGGTTGTTCAACCCTCCCGGGTTCCTCCCGGCCTGGCTATCGCTGCTGGCAGCCGTCGGGCTGGCCGTGCGCAGCCGCAACCGGGCGGCACTGTTCGGCTTGGCTTGGCTGGTAATCAACTATGCGCCGATTTCGAATATCGTGCCGATCCCGAGCGATCCGATCACGGAACGTTACCTTTACATGCCCGCCGTCGGGTTCTTCATCGTCCTTGGGGCGCTCTTTTCGTGGATTCACGCCCAAGGGAGAAATAAGCAGGTTCTGTGGGGAATCACGGCGATGGTCGTAACGGTATGTGCCGTCTTGACGATCCAGCGGAACCTGGACTGGAAGAATAATCTGGCGTTGTTCTCCAGCGGGGCCAGAAATGACCCGACGTCCCCGGCCGCCCATTACAATCTTGGCACGGCGTACCAGGAGAACGGCGATCTTCCATCCGCCCGCCGGGAGTGGGAAAAGACACTGGCGATCGATTCGACCTATGCGGATGCCCTTACACAAATGGGGACGCTGGCGGCCGTACAGGGTGATCTTCTAACGGCCGAACAGTATTACCTTGCCGCATTGAACGCTCCGCTGGGGGTGTCCGATCCGGACAAGTCGATGGCGCATTACAACCTGGGGAAGATCTATGAGAAACGGCAACAGCCGCAGCGGGCACTACACCATTACCGGCGATTCCTTGCGAATGTCCCCATTACCTATCTCGAATACAAGCCGGATGCGGAACGGCGGATAGCAAGATTGGGTGGAACCTTGCCCTGGGAACAGACCAGATGACCTGCTTGCCCCGGATCGGTTCACGAGGGATAGCATGACGTCGCCATCCCGAACAACACTCTTTGCACTGGTTATGATTCCCGTCATTGGAATTCTGGCGTATGCGAATACGTTTTCCGTGCCGTTCCAGTTTGACGATGACGCCTATGTCGTCAATAATCCGGTGATCCGGGATTTCCATTCGTTTCTCAACCTGAAGGAGATCGCCTCCGGGGACATCCTTTCCCCCACCGCCCTTCCCGAGGCGCTTCGGTTCGCCTTCTTCACGCGCGTCCTCGGCTACCTGTCGCTGGCGGTCAACTACCGCCTGCACGGGCTGGAGGTGACCGGCTACCACGTCGTCAATCTGCTGATCCACATCCTCAACGCCTTGCTGGTCTACCTGATTCTCCTGCACACCCTCGGTACCATTGCCTCGCCGCGCCCTGAGGGGGGAAAGAAGTCATCCGACGTCTTCGCTTTCATCGCATCGCTCCTGTTCCTTTGCCACCCGATCCAGACCCACGCCGTAACGTACATCACATCCCGTTTCGTGCTGCTGGCCAGCTTCTTTTCGCTGCTCTCCCTGGCGGCCTACATTCAATTTCGGATTCCCGCCGACGGTCGGGGACGTCATGGGTTCATGGCGCTATCCGTGATCGCACTCATAGCCGCGATGCTGACGAAGGAATTCACCTTCACCGTGCCGTTCCTCATTGCTCTGTATGAAGTTTCCTTTTTTTCGGGGAGCCTGCGCGAAAGGGTGCGGGTTTTGAGCCCCATTGTGCTGACCCTGCCGATCATTCCGCTGTTGATTTTCCTCCGGCAGGGGAGCTTGAACGTCCTCGACAACACGATGCGAACCATCACTGCCGCCGATGTTTCGCACATATCCCGGAGCGACTATCTGCTCACCCAGTTCCGGGTGGTTGCCATGTACCTCAAGCTACTGTTTCTTCCGATCGGCCAGAACGTCGACCACGATGTCCTGGTCCGGCACGCCTTGACCGACCCGACGGTGCTTGGATCCTTCCTGTTGTTGCTGGCCCTCTTGTCGTTCGCCGGGTACTGCCATTATCTTTCCGTCCGGGGTACCCGTATTCCCGAACTGAGGGTCGTTTCGTTCGGGATCCTGTGGTTCTTCATCGCCCTCTCCGTCGAATCCAGCATCATTCCCCTCGGCGAACTATCGGCCGAGTACCGCCTGTACCTCCCCTCGGCCGGAATGATCATGGTCGTTATCGCCCTCGGGATTGCTGCCTGCAGAACTCCCCTGAACCGGAAAGCCTTTTACGGTTTTGCCGCGGTGCTGATCGTGCTGCTCTGTGCGGCGACCATGCTTCGGAACAGGGTATGGAGGAGCGAGATCTCCCTTTGGGAGGATGCGGCGGGGAAAAGCCCTGCACTGATGCGGCCCCACCAGAACCTGGGCCTGTACTACAGCATGCAGGGGCGGCTTGGCGAAGCCCTTGGTGAACTGCAGAAGGCGATCCGTATCGAACCCCGGAACTACGAACTTCACAATAACCTGGGGATCGTCTACAAACAGCGAGGGGAGCTCCCCGCGGCGATTCGGGAATACCAGCTTGCCCTGCAGCTGAACCCCAAGGACCCCATGGCGCACTACAACCTGGGCAACATCTACCTGATGCAGGGGAACCTTCCGGAGGCGATTCGGGAATATCAGTCCTGTCTTAAGGGTGCTCCCGATTACGACGAGGCGCACAACAACCTTGGAATCGCCTATGAGCGGAGTGGCCGGCCCGCCGAAGCGATCGTGGAATTCGGGGTTGCGGTTCGGCTGAACCCGGAGAACCGGCATGCCCGTGACAACCTGGCGAACTCCCTCCGGAGACAACACGGGGATACAATCAAGTAAGTCCCTGAACCAATGCAAGGTCTGGAAACCGCATTATAGTGAAAATATTGCACCGACGTCGTGGGGAGAATCCGGATGGTCAATGGAAAGAAGGTCGTTGTGGTCATGCCGGCCTACAACGCGGAAAAAACGCTCGAGAAGACGTACAGCGAGATACCTTTCGAGATCGTCGATGACGTGATCCTCGTGGATGACGCCAGCCACGACCGCACGCCGGAGGTATCCCGCCAAATGGGCATCCATACCATTATTCACGAGAAGAACCTGGGATATGGCGGCAACCAGAAAAGCTGCTACCGTGCCGCCCTGAAACTGGGGGCCGATATCGTCATCATGGTCCACCCCGATTACCAGTACACCCCGAAATTGGTGCCGGCCATGGCTTCCATGATCGCCTATGGCGAATTCGATGCGGTTCTTGCCTCGCGCATCCTTGGCACCGGGGCCATCGAAGGGGGGATGCCGATCTACAAATACATCGCCAACCGTTTCCTGACCCTCTTCGAGAACCTGATGCTGGGGCACAAGCTGTCGGAGTACCACACCGGTTACCGTGCGTTCACCCGGGAAATCCTGGAGCGCCTGCCTCTCGAACGGAACTCCAACGACTTCGTCTTCGACAACCAGATGCTGGCCCAGATCGTCTGGTTCGGCTATCGAATCGGCGAACTGACCTGTCCCACGAAATATTTCGAGGATGCCTCGTCGATCAATTTCCGGCGCAGCGTCGCCTACGGTGTGGGCGTACTGAAGACCGCCGTGCAGTTCCGCCTGCAGAGGTGGGGGTTGTACTCGTCCCCCATTTTTTCGGGAGGGCCATCATGAAACTGTCCGTCGTCATTCCGGTGTACAACGAGAGGAATACCATCCTGGATATTCTGAAATATGTCCGGGCGGTGGATATCGACAAGGAGATCATTGTTGTCGACGACGGCTCCACGGACGGGACGCGCGAGGTCCTCCGGGGAATGTCGGACGACACCACGAAGGTGGTGCTGCACGAGCGCAATATGGGAAAGGGTGCTGCGCTGCGGACCGGCTTCCGGAACGTGACCGGCGATATCGTGATCATCCAGGATGCCGATCTCGAGTACGATCCGAGCCAGTATCCGAAACTCATCCAGCCGATCCTCGACGGCAAGGCCGATGTCGTGTACGGGTCCCGCTTCGTGACCGGGGATAGCCGCCGCGTCATCTACTTCTGGCATTCGGTCGGCAACAAGTTCCTGACCTTGTTGTCCAATGTGTTCACGAACCTGAACCTGACGGATATGGAGTCCTGCTACAAGGTGTTCCGCCGGGAGGTTCTCGAAAAGATCACCATCGAGGAAAACCGCTTCGGTTTCGAGCCAGAAATCACGGCGAAGATCGCCAAAATGAACGTGCGGATCTACGAGATGGGCATTTCCTATTCCGGCAGGAGCTACAAGGAAGGGAAGAAGATCGGCTGGAAGGACGGCTTCTCCGCGATCCGGTGCATACTGAAGTATAACCTGTTTCGGTAAGGCCACCACGATGCCGGGTAACGCACAAGGCCGCCTCGCTCGAACCCGTGGTCCCGCCGTCTTCTACCTGCTGTTCGCCCTGTCGGGTTTCTCGGGCCTGATCTACGAATCGATCTGGACCCACTACCTGAAGCTCTTCCTGGGGCATGCGGCGTACGCCCAGACGTTGGTGCTGGCGATCTTTATGGGCGGAATGGCCGCGGGGTCGTGGTTCTGTAGCCGGTATTCCTTGCGCTGGAAAAACCTGCTATTGGGTTACGCGGTGACGGAGGGGGTGATCGGCCTTTTCGCCCTGATCTTCCATAACGCGTTCGCCCAGACGATCGAACATTCCTATACGACCATCATCCCGCGGTTGGGGAATCCCGCCGTCGTCAGTGCGTTCAAATGGACCGTCTCGGCGCTGATGGTCCTCCCCCAGTCCGTACTGCTCGGGATGACTTTTCCCCTGATGAGCGCCGGGATTCTCCGTCTTTTCCCCGAAAGGCCGGGCCGGTCCATCGGTCTGCTCTACTTCACCAACAGCATCGGCGCGGCCATCGGTGTCCTGTCCAGCGGTTTCCTGCTCATCCGGTGGGTGGGCCTGCCGGGAACCATACGAATTGCCGGACTCATCAATATCGCCCTTGCTCTGGTCGTCTGGTTCCTGGTCAAGCGCTCCCCACAGGTGGAGGTACGTATCGAGATACCGGAAGTGACGACGCCCAAATATCAGAATACCGCCTGGTACCGGTTTTTCCTGCTCGCCTCCCTGGTAACCGGTACTGCTTCGTTCATCTATGAGATCGGCTGGATA
>Ga0315286_10004897_pt1 | contig 12871 bp, 22 predicted proteins | sample YL17G10_0_MG_FD_205038 | JGI IMG/M metagenome (GOLD analysis project Ga0315286, IMG submission 205038) | Sediment microbial communities from Yellowstone Lake, YNP, Wyoming, USA - YL17G10_0 | ecosystem: Environmental > Aquatic > Freshwater > Lake > Sediment | place: USA: Wyoming | collected... | reverse complement strand
TGTCGTCGTCGTGGGGGTCCTACCAGCAGCTCGGCGGAGCATTCGAGCGTGCGCTCTCGCTGAACCCGATGAAGAACACGAACGACGCGAACGCAGCCGTCGCGGCGTTCGACGCCGACCCGGCGGACGTCTCCGACAAGCTCCTCGCAGCGTGGCTGGTCGCCAACCCGAAGGCGCTCGCTGCGGCGAAGGCGGACGACGTCGAGGAGTTCGTGCGCCGCTACAACGGAGGCCCGAACCCGGGCTACTGCGCGAAGATGCGCAAGGCGTTCGCCGACTTCGATGCCGGCAAGCTCAGCCCATGACCGAGATCGTCTCCATCTCTCGCGACGAGATGACCGGCTGCCGCGTCGGTCGCTGCGGGGACTGGTACGTGAGGGCTCGGCCCAACGGCGGCTCGTTCGACCTCGCGCTTCCACCGTTCGAGAGCTGGGAGGACGCGAAGGCCGAGTTCGTCGGCCTCTCGCTCGACCAGGCGTCGCGCCTGCTCGGCATCCCGCAGGGCGACCTGCATGAGTGGGGCAGGGGATGAGCATCGGCACCGACATCTACGACCGGTCCCTGGTGACGATGGACGACCTCATCGGCCGCATCGTCAGGGCGCAGCGCATGTCCGGCGTGAAGGAGGGCGGGTCGCTGAAGTCCATCCGTGACGAGTACCTCAACGTGTCCGCGCCAGGAGGCCGGCGATACGCAGAGGCCCACGAGATCCTCACGAGGTTCGTGCGCGTCGCGCAGGACTACTACGAGCGCGCAAGGAACAACGTCGCGTACATCAAGCGGTGGACGCGGTACGAGGACCAGCGGCTGCGGAAGCCGATCGCGCGCCTCGTGCGGCTCCAGGTCGAGGGTCGGAAATGGGAGGCGCTCCGGCGGCTTCAGAGCCCGAGCGGTCCGGTCCGGTTCTGGATCCCACCGAAGGGCAAGCCGATCAAGATCACGCCGGTGGGCGAGTTCCCGCGCTTCGACACGATCACGCTTGCGTCGCTGTCGCCTGGATCCGGTTCTGACGCAGCCAGTCCTCGATGACGCGCTTGGCGCACTCGAACCGCGGCTTCTCGACCTGCTCGCCCTGAACCCGTGCGACGTAGAACGCGCGAGGCCCGGCGGGGGTCATCCTGGCAACCTGGACGATGTCGGCGACCAGAGCGCCTCGCGGGTCGCGCCAGATGAACATGGGGCGCATCAGCGCGCTCGGCGGCGACGACGGGCGCGACGACGGTTCGCGTTCACCCACTTGCCGAGACCGCTGTCGTAGTAGTGGCCACCGCTCGTGTAGGACGTGTGCTTGCCGATCCTCCACGTCCCCGGGTTCGTGAAGGTCAGGTACGCGAGCATCCCGAAGATCCCAAGCGTCAGAAGCCCGCCGATGGGCGAGCTTGCTGTCGCCTGTCCCAGTCCGCTCGTGGCCTGGCAGCCGCAGCCGCCGAGCCCCCTCAGAGGGAAGCGTGTCGAACTCATGCCCGTGATCTGCGAGTAGCCCATGGCGCGTACTATACATCGGGCTTCGATGCGTGTCCTCATGGCGACGAACACGTACCTGCCGCACGTCGGCGGCGTCGCGAACGGCGTCGACCGGATGGTCAGGTCCTTGCGGAAGCTCGGGCACGAGGTGCTCGTCGTCGCGCCAGGCGAGAGCGTGAGCACGCCGATCCACGTCGACTCGGATGGAAACGTCCGCGTGCCGGCGATCCCCGCCGCAGCCGGCAGCGACTTCTCCATGCCGCTCTACGTCGTGGGGCGCTTGACCGAGATCGCCAGAAGGTTCGACCCGGACATCATCCACGCGCACCACCCGTTCCTCCTCGGCCGAGCTGCTCTGGTAGCCGCGCGTACCATCGGGAAACCGATCGTCTTCACGCACCACACGCTCTACGAGCACTACACGCGCCACTTCCAGCCCAGCCGCGCATCGGCTTACGCAAAGCTCGCCACAGCGGCGGTGTCCTTCCTGGGAGCGACCACGGTGCCGACGGTATTCGGCAACAGGTGCGACGCCGTCCTCACGCTCTCGGAGAGCGTGGCGCGCATGCTCATCGAGCGCGGCGTCACGGTTCCGGTTTACGTGACCCCCTCCGGCATCGACATGGAGAAGTTCGCGACCATGAACGGCGCCTCCGTGAGGAAGAAACACTTCATCGATCCGGGGGCGTTCGTCGTCGGGCACGTCGGTCGGCTCTCGGGGGAGAAGAACCTCGGCTTCCTCGCGAAGAGCATCTCCATGTTCCTCGCGGCGAACGAAAAGGGACGAGCCATCATCGTCGGCAAGGGACAGTGCTCAGGCGAGATGGATTCGATCTTCCGAAAGAGTCGAGTCGCTGCCCGTGTTCGATGGCTCGGCGTGCAGCGAGGTCAGGCGCTCGCTGATGCCTACGGAGCGATGGACGTGTTCGCGTTCTCCTCGACAAGCGAGACGCAGGGCTTGGTCTTGGCCGAGGCGATGCTGGCAGGTGTGCCGGTGATCGCCCTCGACGGCCCAGGCACGAGGGACATCGTGCGCAGCGAGGTCAACGGACAGCTCGTAACCAGGATGGCCCCCGAAGCGTTGGCAGCGGCGATGCTCGCATGGTCACGCCTGCCACCACACGTTGCACGAGAGAGGAAGGAAGCCGCACGTCTGACCAGCGCCTCCTACGCGATGGAGCGGACTACGGAGCGCCTGGTGATGGTCTACGAACAGGTTGCGCGGTGTCAGACAAACGTGTAGTTTCGAGGCGATGTCAGACAACGAGACTGAAGCTGTCCCGATCGAAGTCGCAACGCCCGTCGGGCAGGCGTACAAGATCGTCTTCCTCAAGGTCGACGAGACGGGCGCTCCGGCGCTGCTGAAGAGCGCCCAGGTGCTGCCGGCGAAGGTCTACGACCGGAGGACGGCGATCAAGTACGCCGCCTTCGAGGCTCAGCAGCTCTCAACGGCGAGTCTCACCGAGCGCCTGGTCGCTGTGGTCAACCCCAATGGCAGGTGCATCGCGGTGCTCGCGGGCGGGACGGGCAAGCCGGTGCGGCCGCTCGTCGCGATGCGGACGAAGCGGGCGCTCGCGACGCTCCTGCCGGGTGACATGAAGGTCAGACGTCGGACGAGCCGCCCGGCGACGCGTTCGGTTGCAAAGTCCGCGAGGAAGCGGCGGATGACGGGGAGGGGAAGCCGATGAGCACGAAGAAGAGCGTGACGAAGAAGCCGAAGTCGGAGCCGAAGTCGTTTCCTGAAGAGAGGTTCGTCGCTGCGGTGGAGCGCATCGCGACGGCGATGGAGGCGCAGGTCAAGTCGCAGTCAGATTTGACGAAGAAGACCCAGGCCATCCTCGACGAGATGATGCCGATGGTTCGCAAGACCCTCGGTCGCTCGTCGGACGTCGAAGGGCTCGATTCCTAGGCGGTAGCCGGTCGGCGCTCCCTCCGGTAAGATGGCTCCCATGCGCGTGAACCCCCGCCCGGCCCATGTCCGACCCTACATCCCGTCGCTGTACCTTCCGGGCAGTCTCGGCCGCTTCAGGCAGTACCCACGCGTGACAACGACGCCCATCCCGGGCGCCGGCCACAACGCGCGCAAGGGTGTCTGGGGCGAGCAGGTGATCTACCTCGGCGGCTACGGCGACCTCTTCAAGACCGACGGACCGTATCCGTACGGCCAGTACGGCCGCGTGCCCCTGCGCGGGCTTGGGCAGGTCGCACCAGCTCCCTGGTACACGCGCACGTGGGTCTGGGCGGCTGCTGGTGGGGCTGTGCTGCTCGTCGGCGCGGGCTCGTACATGGCGCTCAGGAAGAACCGTCGCCGCGTGCGTCGGAACCGTCGTCGGGCCCGCCGATGAGCTACGCAGGCCTCGGGAGCGCCGCCTCGTACAAGAGGTACTGGAGCAACTACGCGAAGGCGTGTCAGGGCATGGCCGACGAGGGGGCCTGTCTGAATCGCGCGGTTCAGCACGGCGCGAACGTGACCTTCTCCGCGAGCGGCCTCGGACAGGCTGCGGCTCCTCCGGGCGTTCCGGCGTCGATGGCGGACACGCAGCGGGCGCTTCAGATCGCGGCGAGCCTCGCGCAGATCGGCGCGCAGGTCATCTCGAACCCCGACCTGTTCACCCGCACCCAGGCTCCGCGCGTCGTCAACGCTCTCGATGAGTCGGTCGTCACGCCTCTCGTGGACCGCGTCGCTCAGCGCGCGGCCCCGTACTTCATCCGATACGTGATGCCGCCGCTCGCAGTGCTCTACGTACTGAGCGGCATGGCGGCATTCTTCAGCTACGAGGTCCTCAAGGGACAGCGCGGACGGGTCTCCGCGAATCGTCGTCGTCGGCACTGAGCAAAAAAAGAGGGCTGGGCAGCCATGGGTATTTCCAAACGAGATCTGTTTCACATGTCCGCAGAGCAGGCGCAGGCCGGCAAGTCCATGTGGAAGACGACGGGGCAAAAGGGGCGTCTCGCCACCTCGTCGTTCGATGCCGAAGCGATGGCGCCGAAGACCTGGATCATCTGGGTCAACGACAAGGGCGATGAGATCAGCACGATCGAGTGCGAGCTGTACGCCGTGCCGCGAGCGAGCGACTCGGGCGAGCAGGTCGGCATGCTCATCGGCATGTGTCCCAAGTGCGGCAGCAACTTCACGGTCCGCGAGGACAACAAGGCGATGACGCTCGATCGCATCACGTACCGCAAGGCCCCGAAGCACCTGCGCATCAACTGGGCGTTCCACTGCAAGAACGTGATCGGCAAGCCAGTCATGGACGACGACGTCATCCCGGTGGTCAGCAGCGGCGAACGCTGGGCGTGCGACTACTGCAAGGAGTGGTGCGTCCGTGTTCAGGGCGGCGTCGCGACCACGGACATGACCGGCGTCACGCAGTTCTCGATCAGCGGTCGCGTGCCCATCGTTGGAGGATAGCGTGTCGTATCACACAGGCAGTTCGGTCCCGCACGCGTTGGCTCCCGCGATTCAGCCGCATCAGTACCAACTGCTGCCGCTCTCGCAGGTGCCGCCTGCGCCGATCATGCTCCTCGACGCGAACACGAAGCGCATCCTGATCATCATCGGGATCTTGCTGCTGGCCGCGATCGTCTTCTCGATGCTCAGCAAGAAGAGCGCGAGGGTCACGCGCAACCCGGTGAAGCGCACCTCGACGCCCGAGCTGGCGAAGAACCTCTACGAGCGGCTGGAGCGTCGAGGCAACGCGAACGAGACGACCATGCGGTCGCTCAAGGCGTACGCGAGCAAGCGGTGAACGACCCGCTTGACGACCTGGAGCGCATCGTAAACGCGCTTCCAGAAGAGACCGATCTCTTCGGCCGAACCGGCCAGGAGTTCATCCGGCTGCTGGAGAAGGAAGGGTTCGAGATCGTCGGCACAGGAGGATCGCGCATCGTGGTCGGTCTTGGAGGGACCGTCGCGAAGATCGACGCGAGCGCTTCCTCTGGCACGAACCACGAGGAACTTTCCGTGTGGGAGGAGTTCGCGGGTGAGCTGCCGCTGGCGCCCATCTTGGACACGCGCTCGGACGGCAGGATCTTGGTCATGGCCCGCGCCAACCGCGTGTTCGACGAAGTGTCGAACCAGAAGCCGAAGAAGATCTCCGGGAAGTACAGGGAGGCCATCGACCTCGGCAAGGCCGCGATGGAAGAGGAACTTCCGGGCATGGTCGACTGGCAGTACGACTTCAACTGGGGCGTCATCGACGGCGTCGTCGTCTGCATCGACTACGGAAGCTGATGCAGCTCTCCTGGGAACAAGCTCGCGCCCTCGGCATCCAGCTCCCGTCGTTGCCGAAGCGCGTGAAGAAGCCGCCTCCGCCCGACAGCTACTTCGCGCACGACTGCGTCATCCTCGCGGTCGACCCGGGCAACGTGAGCGGCTGGGCGATCGTGTCACCGCGGCAGCCGATGAACGTGAGGCAGACGGTGACCGTCTGGTCTGGGAAAACCACCGACGGCCCGAAGAACCACATCGTCGAGATGGCGCGGGACGCTGCGACGAACGACGTCATGCGGCCGCTCATCGTCGTGGCCGAGACGTGGACGACGGGTGACCGGGTCCACGACAGGCGCATGCGCGCGGCCACCATGCTCGGACTCGGCGCCGCCTGGGGCCGATGGAGCGACGCGCTCGACGCTATCGGAGTGCCGAAGAGCCGCATCCTCCGCGTGAACACGTCCACATGGCGCGCGAAGATCATCGGCGGACCGATGAACCGGAGCACGGAGGAGTGGAAGAGGCTCGCGCACCTTCACGCGCAGCAGCGCTTCCCCGTGCGGGCCCCGAGCGGGAAGGTCACTTCCGACGACGAAGCCGAAGCGCTCTGCATCGCGGCGTGGGCGATGTACGCGGGACCGGTCGGCGAGGCCGTGAAGAAGGCAGGAAAGAGGTACCCCTAGCGCATCAGCCCGATCGAGCTGACCTCGCGCCAGTTCTCGGGCCCGGCGGCGATCGCCGTGAGCTGACCATCCAGATCGGGCTCGCGGAACAGCTCGACGCGACCGTGGAGGTGCCGCACGAGATCTTCCAGCGCGAGTCGGCCGGGCACCTGGAGCACGACGAGGTTCTCGCATGGCTCGCCGTGCTTGAGGACCCAGGCGATAAGCGCGTGACCGGCCTGAGCAGCCCGCAGGCCGACGCTGAGGTCGGCACGGGTGATCGCGTAGAGCCGATCGGTTCGAGAAGGAACGTAGCGCGGAGAGGGGCACGATCCCTCGGCCTCCTGGGTCATTACGCCAGGTGCTCTACCAACTGAGCTATCCACGCAAGTGGCCCCGGATGGACTTACACCACCGACCTCCCGGCGACCATCGCTGGCCTCCGGTTGCTCTGTTGCTGAGCTACGGGGCCTAGAAACAGAAACGCCCCGCTCGACCGTGAGGTCCAGCAGGGCAGCGCCAAGAATCGTCGAACTCGCCCGGAGGGCGTTTCGGTCAATGTGTCGAGCGGGTCATGTCCAGCAAGCTAGCGACGCCGACGCGAGCCGTCAAGGCCTTCTGCGGTTGACACCTGTCTGACAGTGCCGTAGCGTAGCGGCTCATGTCAGACACTACGCCAGAAAACCCGATCTTCCCCGAGTACAAGGACCGTCCCGAGGGCGACCTGGCGTCCCTCGAACAGCAGCTCCGCCACTCGCCCATCCGCAACTACGTCGCGCCTCCGGCCGACGGCTACGACGTCCAGGGGCTCTGGCACTGCTTCGGCACCCAGCACCGCTCGGGCTATGCGACGCACGCGATGGCTCTGCACTGGATGCTCAGCAAGAGCCTCGGGATCAAGACGCAGCTCACGCCGCACAGGTCGATGGACATCGACATCGAGCGGTTCCCGGCAGATCGCGACGCGCAGCTCTTCGAGTGGACGAAGGAGGCGGTCGGCTGGCCGCGTACGCTCTTCGTCTCTTTCCCGCTGGAGGTCGCCGCCGAGATGGAAGACGCCGGACCGGCAGTCGTTCCGTACTGCGCCTTCGAGGGCGACCGGGTGTCGCGCTACGCGAAAGATCTCGCGACGGGTCCGATCTTCAAGCAGATCTGGGTCGTCAGCGAGTTCGTGAAGAGCGCGTTCGTCGCGAGCGGCGTACCGGCGGAGCGCGTGGACGTCGTTCGTCCGATGCTCACCGATGGCTTCTGGAAGATGACGCCGATCGAGCAGCTCATGGCGCAGAAGAATCGCCCGATCACACACGATGACCCGTTCGTCCTCGGGACGCTCGGCACATGGCAGAAGCGCAAGGGCATGTTCGATCTCGTGCGCGCCTACTTCGGCAACTTCAAGCGCGAGGAGCCTGTCACGCTCGTCATCCGCACGAGTCCGCTGAACAGCAACCTCACGATCAAGAAGTTCAAGGAGCAGCTCACGGCGGAGATCGCGGAGGTCGCACGCGAGTTCGGAGATGACAACTTCCCCGTGTCGCGCAAGATGCCGAAGCTGTCGCTGGAGCTGGGGACCGACCTCTCGGATCAGCAGGTGATCGAGTGGCTCGGCACGCTCGACTGCTACGTGAACCCCTCCTACGGCGAAGGACTCGGAATCCCGCACGTCTGGGCGAAGGCTCAGGGAGTGCCGATGGTGACGAGCGACTACGGGGCCGTGGGGCAGATGATGTACGAGATCGCCGATGCGATCGGTCACGAGAATCGCCGGGACCACGTGTTCTCTGCGACGCTCGCGCCGGTCAGCCCGGAGATGCTGAAGCTCGGCCTGATGTTCGAGCGCTCCACGAAGTGGGGCACGTACAGCGTCGATGCGCTTGCCCGTGAGATGCGCAACGCGATGGGGCGCGGCAGGTCCGTGGACGTCAGGTCTGCGGAGTACATCCGTGAGGCATTCGGTGCGGAGACGCTCAGTCCTCTTCGGGCGTCGCTTCGCAAGGTCTTGCCGGTCGAGTATTCCGAGAAGTGGCTCTGACCGATGATTCTTGTCGCAGGACATTTCGGAACGCTCTACTCGTACGCGACCGTCGCGGGCCGCGTGGCCGAGGCGTTGCGCGATGCGGGGATGCTCGCTGGCTGCCAGAACATCGACGAGTCTTGGCATCCTAGGTGGCAGAGCCTTCGCAGTCCGATCGCTGAAGCTACCCACGTGCTCCTGGTCTCAGCGCCGAACCACTACGTCTCCGGCTACGCGCGGATGCTCGGCCGTGACCGCGCTGCGATCTTCGTAAGCCCCAATACCAACCGGCTCGACACCGAGCACGTGGACACGATCAACCAGTTCGGCCTCGCCATCGCCCCGTCGCGATTCTGTGCCGAGACGACCGCGCAGGAATGCTCGGAACCCCAGGTGGCCATACTCCCGCTCGGCAGTCCGGTCTCGGCGCCGGTCCACAAGGTCGATCGCGTGCTCGGCGCGCCGGTGCGCGTCCTGCACTTCACGAGCGACCAGGCGTGGCCGAGTCGCAAGGGGACCGAGACGCTCTTGAAGGCGTGGGCGGAGCGACGTGCGGGGCCCGAGGCCATCCTCACCGTCCACGGGCCGCCTTCGCTGCGCAAGGACGCGCTCTACAGGATCGCCGACCTCGGCATCGACGAGACGGTAACCTACGAGCCCTCCGGGAGGTTCGGGACGAGCGACGAGGAGTTGGCGCTGCTCTACGAGCAGGCCGATCTGATCGTGGCGCCGTCGCGCTCCGAGGGCTTCGGCATGATGATGCTCGCGTCGCTCGTCGCTGGCGTTCCACTCTTGACGACGTGCAACACGGGACACGCGGAGTTCCTGCGGCTCCGCCCGGGAGCATGGCTTCCGATTCCGACGCCGACCAGTGAGGATCTCGCGTTCGAGATCGGAGACGCGCCGATCGTGGACGCCGACCTCCTCGCGGAGGTGCTCAGCCTGGCGCTGACGCCCTTCGCGCGGGACTGGATGATGAGGGCCGGTCCCGGTACCGGTCAGGCCCTGGAGCCTGGCTGGGGCACGTGGGCATGGGCCTCAGAGCAGTGGGTGGAGCGCCTCAAGGAATGGACGGGGGAGACAGCATGAGCAACAGCAGCAAGGGCGTGGTTCTGAAGCATCTCGGCGGCGAGGGGCCGATCGAGGTCATGACCCGCGTGATGGACTTCAACGTCCAGGAGGTGGCGGGCCCCGATGGGAAAACCATGGCGATCCCCGCGAACACGCTCGTTGCGTTCACCGCGCAGAAGTTTCGCGAGCTGGGCGATACCGACGAGTGGGAGTTCATCACGATAGTACCGTCTCAGGCGGGCCCGGTGCGCGCCTACATCTACCTCTCGGGCAAGGACATCTTCATGATTCGTGCGACCAGTAAGGTCGGCTGAGATGGCCGAGCCGACGCGCGAGACGCAGAGCGAGCGGCTGTCGTTTCGCGCGACGGCACGCAACGCGGAGAAGCTCCTGGCCCTCGCGAAGGCGAAGGGCTGGGTCAACGCGAAGGGACACCCGAACGTGTCCGCCGTGCTCAACTTCCTGATCGAGGCGTTCGACATGGCCAGCCTCAAGAAGGCCGCCGAGAGGAAGAAGTAGATGGGCTGGTGGGGCGTGAATCCGTGGGACGGCGACAGTCCGGCAGACATCCTCTGCTCGCTCGACGACCATCGCGCCACGTGTGTAGCGCGTCTGCTAGGCGTACCGCCCCCTCCGGCGTGGGTCTGGAGGCGGACCGAGAAACACAAGAAGGCGCAGCGCGTTCTCGACAGGTACGCCGCCGAATGGGTGAAGCAGTGGAACTTCGGGGCCAAGCCGAAGCGGTCGAAGGATGGGACGATCATCCTCACCGACCCGTTCGACCTGTGGTCGCTCGTCGGCGTGGTCTGCAAGTTGTTGAACGCGGAGGTCGCCCTCCAGCGCGGCGTGGTTCAGTGGGCATCCGATGCGTGCGAGATCATCGGAGCCGACGCTGAGTTCTGCGGTTCGTGGCGGCAGCCGCTCGTGTTCCGACGGAGCGTGCGAAGCGTCAAGTTCCAGCTCATGGATCTGCTGAACAAGAGCGAGTCGTCGTTTCTCTTTGGGACGATCGAGAGCGTCGTGAACAAGCCGCTGCCGCGGAACAAAGCACAGCGCGGCACGAAGAGGAAACTGGGCCTGGTGAAGAAGAAGACCGTGAAGAAGGAGAAGTCGAATGGCCGATGAAGAGCCGAAGAAGAACGAGGGCACGTTCGTCTGCAAGTGCCTCTGGAGCGGCACGCTTGCCTTCTCTGCCGAGGAAGTGAGTGGCCTCGACGGCGACATCAAGCGGTACATGGGACCGTGTCCCGAGTGCGGCAGGAACTCGCTCCAGCTCGCGCAAGATCCGGCAGCGGGTCACCGTGGGATCGACGCTCTCCTGGACGAGATGGAGGCCGCGGCCGATCCCGTGGGCGACAAGGAGGACCGCGATGTCTGACGAAGGTTTCAAGCCCGACGTTCCGACCGGCTCAGCACTCGCGGTCACCAGCCCCCACGACGCCCGCGCGCTCGTGAGGCGCATGTCCGGCGACCAGATGCCCGACCGGTGCCGCTTCCACTGCGTCATGTGCGGCTGGAGCAAGACCCTGAACTTCGACGCCGATGAGATCGCTGCGCTCGGCGACAACGTGCGCGACTACGGCGGCCCGTGCCCCGGCTGTGGGTCGATGACGCTTCAGCCGTACGACACGATCGCGGGCGGCGCGTTCAAGTCGGTTCACGAGATGGCGAGCGCCAACAAGAAGAAGGAGTACGGCGAGGCCGCTGACGTCTTCATCGAGAAGGTGCAGGGCAAGGTCGGAGAGATGTTCACCGGCGTCATGCCTGGATCGACGCTGGGCGACCCGTCTCCGCCGCCTTCGAGCGGCCCGTCGCGCGACCACCTCCCGGAGGCCGACGACGTCGACCTCTCTGGCATGAAGCCGCGGAAGGGCTGATGTCGGTCCAGACCGTCGAGCAGCGTGCGCGAGCCGGCGCCCGCTCCCTCTACCTCGGCAACAGGACGATCCTCGCGGTCGTCTTCGGGAACCTTCGTATGGTGCTCGACAGTACCGACCGAGGCATCGTTCCGCACCTCGCCTTCGACGGGTACTGGGAGTCGTGGGTCACCTCATGGGTCGAGCAGAACGTGCGGGCCGGCGAGAAGGCGATCAACATCGGCGCGAACTGTGGCTACTACACGATGCTACTCGGGCGCTGCGTGGGCACCGTCGGGCGCGTCGTTGCGATCGAGCCGAACGAGACGCACGTGCAAAACATTCAGCACAGCGCGCACCTCAACGGCTTCCACGGACACACGTCTGTCGTGAAGGCGGTTGCCAGCGCGGAGCCGGGCGAGCTTCGGTTCAACGCGCGCACCGATGGCATGAGCATGAACAGCCATGTCGCAGAGACCGGCAGCGAGGTCGTGCGTGCGGTGCGCGCCGACGACGAGATGCCCGATGCGACCTTCGCCCTCATCGACACCGAAGGGCACGAGCCGCTGGTCTGGGAGGGTATGCGCGGCATGATCCAGAACCCTGGCTTCCGGGCGGTGATCGAGTGGTCACCGCAGCGGTACCAGGATCCGAGCGCCTTCTACGAGCGCATCGCGGCCGACGGTTTCGCGTGCTCGTACATCGGGCACGACGGGATGGAGCGGCAGGCTTCGCGGGAGTTGATGCTCGACGGCGTCGAGCGCATGGTGGTCCTGCGGAGGAAGTGATGGCGCAGCACTTCTACGACAAGATCCACGGCTGGTTCGACTTCAGCGACATCTATGCCGAGGCAGTCACCGAAGCCAAGGACGGCGCACGGTTCGTCGAGGTAGGGACGTGGTGCGGCCGCTCGGCCGCGTACATGGCCGTCGAGATCGTCAACTCCGGCAAGAGGATCGATTTCTACTGCGTGGACACGTGGAGAGGCTCGCCCGCTCCGCAGTACCAGGAGATGGTTCGGCAACACGGCAGCATCTTCGACGCATTCATGCGAAGCATGGGCGACGGTGGCGTGAGCGAAGTGGTGAAGCCGCTCATCTCCGACTCGGCCGACGCCGCGCATCTCTTTGCGGATCACTCGCTTGACTTCGTCTTCATCGATGCGTCTCACGACTTCGATGGCGTTCGTCGCGACGTTGCGGCGTGGCTGCCGAAGGTTCGCGTTGGCGGTGTCTTTGCGGGGCACGACGCAGGGTGCCCCGGCCTGCTCAATGCGGTCTCAGCCTACGTGTCCATGGCGCAGGTGAGCATCAGGGGCGCAAGCTGGTTTCATCGCGTGACAGGAGCGGATGACTCTACGCTCGCCCGCACGGCAGGTGTCGCGGATCTTTCGATGGGAGTACACGCCGCGTACGATCTGTGGCGCCGAGCACGGGCGCTTGGTGTCGTAGCCTCGGCTCCTTCGGTAGCCGGAGGAGACGACGCTGAGTACAGGCGAAAATGGGGCGGCCCTCCAGGCGCGGAGGTGTTTACGGTTCCCTACAACGTCACGACGAGGAACTGGTGAACCCGAGCATCGTGATGGCGACCGTAG
>Ga0315286_10004895_pt1 | contig 12873 bp, 10 predicted proteins | sample YL17G10_0_MG_FD_205038 | JGI IMG/M metagenome (GOLD analysis project Ga0315286, IMG submission 205038) | Sediment microbial communities from Yellowstone Lake, YNP, Wyoming, USA - YL17G10_0 | ecosystem: Environmental > Aquatic > Freshwater > Lake > Sediment | place: USA: Wyoming | collected... | reverse complement strand
TGCGCGCCGCGCTGGCCGAGCGCCTGGGCTGCCCCGCCGACGACGTGGACGTGAAGCTCGAAGGTCTCTCGGCCACCGGCGTCGCCGGCGACCTCCAGAGCCTCAAGGCCCGGGTCGAGTGGGCGGCCGAGCGCGCGCGTCTGGGCCACCAGAAAGTGACCATCCTGCTGTCCTCCGGCGGTGGGCCCCGCGGGCGGCTGGAGGCCTACGCCGACGCCGCCGTGCTCCGCACCGTGCTGGTCGCCGCCCGCGACTTGGCCGCCGGCCGGCCGCTGGCCCCCGAGGACGTGGCCGAGGCCCGGCTGCGCCTGGCCGACCTGAGCGCCGGGCACCTGACCGACGCGAGCCAGGTTGCCGGGCAGGTTCTGGCCCGCGCGCTCAAGGCCGGCGCGCCGCTGGACTCGCGCGCGCTCGCCCGGCAGGTGCTGGTCCGCCGCGGCCAGCCGGTGCAGTTGGTGTCCGAGTCCGCCGGCCTGAAAATCACCGAGACGGTCATCGCCCGTTCCGACGGCGCCCTGGGCGACCCCGTGGTCGTCGAGCGCCCCGGAAGCCGCAAACAGCTTGCCGGCAAGGTCGCCGACAAGGGCCTCGTGAAGGTGGAGTGAAGGATGATGCGCACCGTGCTCGCTCTGGGTCTGGCCGCAGCGGCCTGGGCGCTGCTCCCGGCGGCGCCGGCCGCGGCCCAGGACCGGGCGCCGGGCAACCCCGGCAGCGTCTGGGGCGGCGGCAGCCTGCTGGCCGAAAAGGCTTTCAACCCGCACGATCTGGTGACCATCGTGATCAGCGAATCCTCCAAGGCCGACACCCGGATGGAAACCAACTACGACCGGAAGGGCGGCCTGGACCTGGAAATCGCCAAGGCCTTCAGCCTGGAGCACACCAAGAACGGCAAGATCAGCTACCAGCCGCTGACCTCCACCAGCAAGAAGCCCGAGCTGGACATCAGCAGCGAGCGCAAGCACGACAACGTCGGCGAGATCAAGACCAAGGGCGAGTTCAAAGCCAAGGTCACCGCCGAGGTCATCGAGATCCTGCCCAACGGGCAACTGGTGCTGGAGGCCCGCAAGCGCGTCAAGGTCGGCGAGGAGACCACCACGCTGGTGCTCACCGGCCGCTGCCGGCCCCAAGACGTCCAGACCGACAACACCATCCAATCCGACCGGGTGGCCGACCCGCACATCCAGTACAGCCCGAAAGGCGCGGTGGGCGACGCCAACAAGCGCAGCCTGATGACCCGGCTCTTTGACTTCGTCAACATCTTCTAGGGAGGGGGCACCCCTTGCGCAAGCTGATCATCTCCCTGGCCGCGGCCGCGGCGGCCCTGGCCCTTTGCCCGGGTCGGGGCTCGGCCGGCACGGTCGGCAACGTGGCCGACGTCAAGGGCACCCAGGAACAGCAGCTCTTCGGCGTGGGCGTGGTGGTGGGCCTGCGCGGCACCGGCGACAAGGGCCGCGAGACCGCCAAGCGCACCGCCCTGCTGCTCAACAACGGCTTCAAGTTCAACGTCCAGAAGGAGGATCTGGCCACCAAGAACGTGGCCCTGGTGTTCGTCACCGCCCGGATCCGGCCCTTCGCCAAGCAGCAGAGCAAGCTGGACGTGACCGTCAGCTCGATGAGCGACGCCTCCAGCCTGGACGGCGGCGAGCTGCTGCCCACGCCGCTGCATGCCGCCGACCCCGAAGTCGTCTATGTCCGCGCCCAGGGCAAGGTCTCGGTCAAGGCCGCCGACGGCTCGGTCAGCTCGCCCACCTGCGGAGTGGTCAGCGGGGGCGGCATCCTGGAGCGGGAGATCCCCGGCCCGGCGCTGGAGAAGTCCTACCTCAACGACAAGGGCAAGCGCGTGGACTACCTCGAGCTGATCCTGCGCCGCGGGAACTTCAGCCAGGCCAGCAGCATTGCCGACGCCGCCAACGCCTACCTGCGCGCGCCGCAGGACGCGCCCGCCGCCCGGGCCGTCGACGCCGGACTGGTCCGCGTGGAGATCCCCGAAAAGTACCGCAACCTCACCGTCGCGTTCGTGGATGAGCTGCTCAGCCTCCCGGTGGTCGCCGACCCGCCGGCCACCGTGACCATCAACGAGCGCACCGGCGTGGTGGTCTCCACCGGGACGGTGCGGATCAGCCGGGTGACCATCTCGGTCAACGGCATCGTGCTGGAGATCAAGGAGAACGGCACCCTGGACGCCGTGCAGGGCCAGGTCCGGAGGCTGCAATACTCCAGTGCCGAGATCATCGCCATCGTCAAGGAGCTGCACCGGGCCGGGGCCCTGCAGGCCGAGCTGATCACCGAATAGGCGGAGGATGCCGGGGAGCATGAACGTCGCCACCGTCAGCCCAGACCTGAGCGCCGCGCGTCCCGCGCGCCTCCCCGCCGGGGCGGCCGACGCGCCGGTCGCCTCCGGCGGCCGCGACGGCGACTGGGAGTTCATGCTTCAGAACGGGCGGGTGCCCACCAGCGGCGCCCAGGGGCGCGGGTTCCTCCGCTACCTCTGCCGCCAGTTGGAGGCCACCGCCATCAACACCATGCTCCAAGCCGCGCGCCGGGCCTCGCCCGGCACCGGGTTGCTCTCCGGCGGGTTCGCCGGCTCGATCTACCAGAGCCTGGCCGACCAGGAATACGCCCGGATGCTGGCCGAGCGCGGCGGCTTCGGCCTGGGCGACCAGATCTACAACCAGATGGCGGCCAAGCTGGAAGCCGAGAAGGCCTACCGGCAGGCCCCGGCCGCCCGGCCCAACGCCGGGATTGGCCCTAAAGGGGTCCCCGACAAGTCCGATAACTAGAGCAGGAGGCAAGCCATGTCCGGGAAGGTCGAGAAATTGGCGGCGGTGCTCGAGGCGGAGCTCAGCTTGGCCCGCAGGCTGCTGGACCTGGCCAAGGACGCCCGGGCCGCGGCGGTGGCCGCCGACCCGGAACTGCTCATCCAGATCGTCGGCGAGCAGGAGGAGAGCGCCGCGCGCCTGGAGGCTGCCGAGGCCGAGCGCGCCGCGCTCGCCGCCGAGCTGGCCGCCGAGCTGGGGCTGCCCGGCAGCGGGCCGGTGCGGCTCTCGGCCATCGCCGAGCAGGTCGCCGGCGAGCCGGCCGCGCGGCTGCGCCGGCTGGGCAGCCGGCTGAAGTCCTGCGCCCTGGACCTGCGCGAGGCCCAGGCCCGCTCCCGCCAGATTCTGGAAGCGGCGCTGGCTCACGTGGACGAGTTCTTCGCGCTGCTGGTCGAGGCCCGGGCCAAGCCGGCCGCCTACGGCTCGGGCGGGGCGCGCCAGGGCGCGGCGGTCGCGGCCATCATGGACCGCCAGGCCTGAGGGCTCGGAAAGGAGCCGCCCATGAGCGTCAGCCCCGCACTCCAGACCGCGCTCCAGTCCCTGCTCGTCCAGCAGAACGGGCTGAACGTGACCGGCCACAACATCGCCAACGCCAACACGCCCGGCTACAGCCGCCAGCGCGCCAACCTGGTCCCGGCGCTGCCCACCTATTACATGTTCGGGGCCATCGGCAACGGCGTGGAGGTCAAGGGCATCGAGCGCGTGGTCGACGAGTTTCTCAACTCCCAGCTCCGGAACGCTGACAGCGGGGCCAACGGCCAGCAGATTTTGCAGACCGCCTACGATCGCAGCGAGGCCATCTTCAACGAGCTGACCGATAACGACCTGTCCACGGCGCTGGACAAGTTCTTCGGCGCGCTCCAGGACCTGTCCGTCAACGTGGAGAGCCAACCCACTCGGGACCTGGCGGTCCAGCAGGCCCAGGCCCTGAGCCAGATGGTCACCGGGCTCTACGCCTCGCTGCAGACCTACCACCAGCAGCTGGACAGCGACCTGGACACCATGGTCGGGAAGGTCAACGGCCTGCTCGACGAGATCCGGGACCTCAACGTCCAGATCGCCACCCACGAGGGCGGCTCGGGGGTCTCCGCCAACGACCTGCGCGACACCCGCGACCGGAAGCTCCGGGAACTCTCCGGGCTGATGAACATCACGGTCATCGAGCAGCCCAACGGCGGCGCCAACGTCAGCACCAAGGGCATGCCCCTGGTCATCTACGACACCGTCTTCCACCTGACCACCCGGCTGGACACCTCCGCCGGGCTGAGCGCCCACCAGGTGGTCTTCGAGGTCGACTCTTCCCCGCTCTTGGCCACCAGCGGCAAGATGCCCGCGACCATCCAGGCCCGCGACCAACTGGTCAAGGGCTTCATGGATAACCTCAACCAGTTCGCGGCCGACCTGATCTTCCAGTTCAACCGGGTGCATTCCCAGGGGGTGGGCTCCCAGCAGTTGACCTCGGTGACGGGCGAGAACGCAGCCATCGATCCCACGGCGGCGCTGAACCTCGTCAACCTGGGCTTCACGCCCGCGCCCGGCACCTTCGAAATCAAGAACGGCTCGCTGACCATCGACCTGGTCAACTCGGTTACCGGCGAGGTCCACAAGTACAGCGTGGCCATCGACCTCGACGGGATCGGCGCGGACACCAGCCTGAACGGCTTGGCCGCGGCCATCAAAGCGGCGGTGCCGGCCAACACCATCCGGGCCGCGGTGGACACCACCGGGCACCTGCGGATTGATTCCCTGGATCCCCAGACCTACAGCTTCTTCTTCAGCGAGGACAGCTCCGGAGTCCTGGCCGCCCTGGGTATCAACGGCTTCTTCGCGGGGCACGACGCGGCGACCATGAGCGTAAGCCCCGCGCTGGTCGCCGACAGCCGGTACCTGGCCGGCGCCCAGAGCACCGCCCCGGGCGACAACCAGAACCTGCTGGAGTTCATCGGGCTCCGCGACGCCGCGGCGGCCGACGGCGGCGCCATGACCTTCGAGGGCTACTACCGTAGGATCATCGGCCGGATGGCCGCGGAGTCCGAGCGCAGCACCAGCCGCCTGCAGGCCCAGAACGACCTGGTCACCCAGATGGAGAACGAGCGCGAGACGGTCAGCGGCGTGTCCCTCGACGAGGAGCTGACCCGGATGATCCAGTTCCAGCGCGCCTACCAGGCGTCGGCGCGCTTCGTGTCCGTGAGCGACAGCGTGCTGGACACGCTCATCAACAAGACCTAGGCAAGGAGGCCGGGTCATGCGCATCACCGACGCCATGCTTCGCAACACCTTCCTGCGCGACCTGTTCTACAACAGCCAGCGCACCGCCCGGGTGCAGGATCAAATGGCCAGCGGCCGCGTGGTCAACCAGCCCTCCCAGGACGCGCTGGTCGCCGACCAGGTCATCGGCCTGGAGACCCAGATCAGCCGCGCCGCCCAGTACCTGCGCAACGGGTCAGCCGGGTCGAGCTTCCTGTCCCTGGCGGACAGCGCCCTGGGCAACGTCAACAGCCTGGCGGTCAGCGCGCGCACCCTGGCGGTGCAGATGGCCAACGACACCGCCAACGCCACCATGCGCTCCGGCGCAGCCACCGAGACCCAGCAGTTGCTGGAGCAGGCCGTGGAGATCGCCAACCGCCGCTTCCGCGGCCGGTTCATCTTCGGCGGGCTGGAGACCACCCGCGAGCCTTTCGAGATCACCGCCGACGGCGTGCTCTATCACGGGGACCTGGGGCATACCAGCGTGCCGATGAGCGACAACGCCGCCAACCAGATCAACGTCAACGGGGCCGACGCCTTCGGGGCCTTCGACGCCCGGATGGCCGGCACGGTGGACCTGGACCCGGCCCTGGACCTGGCCTCCGATGGCACCCGGCTCGCCGACCTCAATCGCGGCGCGGGCGTCTCCCCGGGCGCGATCAGCATGACCTACGGGGCGGTGCCGCGCACCGTCACGGTGGACCTCTCCGGCGCCGAGTCGCTGGAGGACGTCAAGGCCCTGATCGAGTCGGCCACCACAAAGGCCGGCTTGCTCGTGACCGTCGGGGTGGACGGCACCGGCCATGCCCTGACCTTCTCAACCCCGGTCACCGTCCGGGAGCTCAACGGCAACACCACCGCCAGGGACTTGGGCATCCTGGGCCCGGCCGTGTCAACCGGCCTGGATATCGACCCGGTGGTCACTCCGCTGACCAAGATTTCCAGCCTGCTCCACGGCGGGCTGCTCCCCCCAGCCGGCTTCACCGTCACCAACGGCTCCGGCTCGGTGACCATAACCCCCGCGGATCTGGCCGGGACCGTCCAGGACCTCCTGACCAAGCTGAACAACTCGGCGGCCAACGTCTGCGCGGAGATCTCCGCCGACGGCAAGCACCTCAACGTCTACAGCCGGCTGAACGGCCCGAGCATGAAGATCACCGGGGCCACCGCGACCGGCCTGGGCATCGCCACCGCCCCCGCCGGCGTGCGCGCCGACAACCTGTTCACCGCGCTCATTGACCTCCGCGACGCCCTGGCCGCCAACGACCGCGACGCCACCGCCGTGACCATCGGCACGCTGGACAGCTCCATTGACCAACTGCTCCGCGCCCGCGCGGAGGTGGGCGCCCGGGTGCAGCGCTTCGAGGCCACCAACCAGCGCCAGACTGACGACAGCACCAACCTGACCAAGCTGCTCTCCGAGATCAACGACGTGGACTACGCGAAGGCCGCGACCGACTTCCAGCAGCTCCAGAACGTGCTGCAGGCCTCCCTGCGCATGGCCGCCCAGGCCCTGCCCATGAGCCTGGCGGATTTCCTCTAGCGCCGGGTTTCCGGGGCCGCTAGAATCGGCCGGCGCCCGGGAACCGGACAGGCGCTGAGCTTCCACGGGCCATGGGGACGCGATGAGGATCAAGACCAGCAGATTCGGCGAAGTGACCGTGGACGACTCCGCGGCGATCAGCTTCCCGGAAGGCCTGGTGGGCTTTCCGGACGTCCGGCGTTTCGTGATCTTCGACGGCCCGGAGGGCACCCCCTTCAAGTGGCTGCAGTCCGCGGACCATCCCGAACTGGCCTTCGTGATCTGCGACCCGCTGCTCTTCAAGAGCGACTACCGCGTCTCGGTCCTGGCCGCGGAGCTGGCCGACCTGTGCATCGACCGACTGGAAGACGCGGTGGTCTGCGTGATCCTGTCCATCCCGGCCGACCCCTGGCGGATGACTGCTAACTTGTTAGGCCCGCTGGTCTTCAACGCCGAGCGCCGGCTGGGCAAGCAGCTGGTCCTCTCCGGCACGGAGCACACCACCAAGCATCCGGTCTTCGCCAACGGCTTCCCCCCGTTGGGGACCTCCCCGGGCGCCGCCGCCGGCGCGGCCTCTCCGGGAGCCTGACCCATGCTGGTGCTCTCCCGCCGCAAGGACGAGACCATCGTGATCGGCGAGGACATCCGCGTCACCGTGGTGGATATCCGCGGCGACACGGTGCGCCTGGGGATCACCGCGCCCAAGAGCATTGCGGTCTACCGCCAGGAGATCTACGAGGCCATCCAACGGGAGAACCTGGAGGCCGCCGGGGCCAAGGCCGAGGGGCTCTCCGCACTCAAAGGCGCCTTCCCGCCCAAGCCGCCGGCCTCCGCCCCAGGTGCCGCCGGGCAGCCGCCGCCCGCCTCGCCCCAGCTCCCGCCGAGGAAATAGACCTACTTGCCCTGCGTCTCGGGAGGTTTGGGCGGGTTGTAGCCGAAGCTTTTAAGGAGCGAAGCCTTCCGGCCGCCGATCTCGATCTCGCACTCCAGGGTTACGGGAGGCAGCTTCTCCTCCGGATCGGCGTAGTCGGACGGTTTCCTGAGCCGGACCTCAAACTCGACTTCCCTGGCGCCGCCGGCCGGAGCCTCGCCGGAAACGGTCTCGGGCTTCATCACATAGTCCCTGGCCGACCGGCTGTGCAGGTGCAGGTTGAACTTCACGGCCAGGTCGCCGGCGCCCAGCGGGAACTTCACCTTGAGGGGGTTCCCCGGGCGGGGATCCGCGGACAGCTCCAGCCCCTTGAAAGACGGGCGGACGGCGTCGCGCAGCGCGCCGAAGCCCTCCTCCGGGACCGCCCCCGCCAGATACTCGGCGTCGGGCTGGCCGTCCTTCTTGGTGATGGCGAAGCGGTCGACCTCGCGCCCGGCGGGCGTCAGCACCCGTGCCCAGAACCGGTCGCCCGACACCGTCGCGGCCAGGTAGCTGTGGTCGCTGACCTCGGCGGCCGCCGCGTAGGGATCGCGCTCGAGGCGGTGCAGCGACGCACCGCCGCCGGCAACCACCAGGTAGGTGATCGGATGCCGGTCGTTCTCGCCCTTGGTGAACATGGGCTTGAAGCGCTGGTATCCGTGGCTGTGGCCGGTCAGCACCAGGTCCACGCCGTGCTTGCGGAAGAGCGGCGCGTAGTCCGGGCGGCCCCAATCGCACAGATGCGTGCCCGCGTCATAGCTGGGATGGTGGTAGAAGACGATCTTCCACTTGGCCTTGGAGCCGGCCAGGTCGCGCGCGCACCACTCCGGCATGGATTCGGTCCCGTGCTGCTGGTCCTCCTTGCCGCCGCTGGCCGAGTCCAGGCAGGTGAAGTGCGCGTCGCCGTAGTCGAAGGAGTACCACAGTACGCTCCCCGGCCGCGCGTGCAGGTCCTCGGCTCGCGGCGTGAGACTGAAGGTCGCCCCTCGCGGGGCGCGGGGCAGCGGATCCCAGTAGTCCGGCGGCGGGAAGAGCCGCCAGTAGATGTCCCGGTCGCCCTCGTGATTGCCGCGGGTCACGTGGATGGGCACGCGGCCGGTGACCTCCGCCAGCGGCGCGAAGAACTGCGGCAGCCACTGCCGGTAAGGGCCGCGGTCGGTCATGTCCCCGGTATGGACGATGAAGGCCGGGTCGTGTTTCGGGAAGCACTCCGCCACCTTGCGGTGCTCTGCCGGCTGGGTGCGGCTGTCGCCGTAGGCGATGAAGGTGAACTCCTCCGGCTTATCCGGGACGGTCCGGAAGGTGCTTTCCGCCCTCTGGCCGGCGCAGGCAACCTCGTAGCGGTAGGTGGTCCCGGGCCGGAGGTCGGCCAGGCGCGCTGAGAAGAAGTAGTGCTTCTGCTTGGGCGGCGGCGTCGCCGGGCGGGCCTCGGGAGCGGCGGCTTTGACCGGGGCCGGCGGCGGCTCCGGCGCGAACTCGATCAACTGGGGGCTGCCCACGGCCGTCTGCTTGTCAAGCGCCTGGCCTTGGCCATAGCGCAGGACGCAGTCGGCGGAAGAGGCCGAGGTCCAGGTGATGACCATGCTGGTCTTGCCGGCGGCCTGCAGGTACGGCCGGACGGCGAAGCCAGCCCGGGCTGAACCTGGAGCTGCCTGCTCGGCGCCCGTCGAGCAGCCGCACAAGGCGCCGGCCAGCACCAAGGCCAGCGCGGCGGCGGCCGGACGGCGCTGGTTGCGGGGCGGCATCAGGCCGTGCCGGCCGGAGGTTTCCGGGACTTGGCTATGGCGACGGCCACGACCACTACCACGGCGAGCCCGACCAGGACCAGGATGATGATCCTAGTGGTACTGCCGCCCTCAGACGCTGGCGGCCCTTGCCCGGGCCTCGGTATGGCCGAAGGCGTCGCCGCCGGGCCGGAGGGCTTCCCCGCTTCGGGCAGTCCCGCAACTGATTCCGGGGCCCCGGTGGGGATCACAAACCGGATGGGCTTGTTCTCGAGAGTGAAGGTCTTCTTCTGGGGCTCGCCGCCGGGCAGCGTCCAGGTCACGGTCACGTCGCCCGCGTCGGACCGGCCGAAGAAGGCCTCGGCCGTGCCCGGCGAGACGATCCAGGCGCCCAGAGCCCGGCGGTCGTTGACCGCCGTCACCGTCACCGGCCCGGCCGTGGTCCCGCCGGGGGCCAGCGCCACCCGCACGGCCAGCGCCGCGTCCCCGGCCACCGTCTGAGGCAGCACGTAGACGGTGCTGTCGAAGGGCCCTTCCGCGACCGCCGCGGAGGCGAAGCTGCCGTCGGCCGCCTGCAACCAGACGGTCAGGGCCTTGCCGTCCCAGGAAGCCAGGTCCGGGCGCCCGTCGCCGTTAAGGTCGGCCCAGGCCGCCGGCGCCGACCTGGAGGCCAGCTTCAGCTTGGCGCTGAGCTCTTCGAACTTCTTGGCCTCGGCGCTATAGGCGAAGACCTTGTCGCCGCTCTCGGAGGCCAGGAAGAGGACCATCGGTCCCTTGCCGGCCAGGTTCATGGCCGCCAAGTCGCGAACCTTGCCCTCGCCCGGAACCACGTCGCAGGCAGCGCCCTCGGCGAACTCGCCGCCGCCCTTGCCCTTGTAGAAGACGCTGCCTTTGGCGAAGGGCTGGAGCAGGTCGGTGACCCCGTCGCCGTCGAAGTCGGCCACCAGGCAGGCCCCCGGCCCGCTAAAATCCTTGAGCGCCTCGAGGATCTTCTCTCCGACCGCCAGCGGCTTGGCTGCGAAGACCCCGGCCTTGTCCTTGTCGGGCACCAGCACCACCGGGGCGGTCTTGCCGCTCCAGAGGATGCCCGCGCGGCCCTTGATGCCCACGTCCAGTCCGGCCAGGCCCACGCAGTCGTCCTTGGGCGCGCCCGCGATCGGCGCGGAGGCGAAGCTGCCGGCGGCCGAGAGCGACCAGACCGTCAGGGCCTTGCCGTCCCAGGAGGCCAGGTCCAGGCGCCCGTCGCCGTTGAAGTCGCCCCAGGCGGCGGCCACTGACTTGGAGCCGAGCTTCAGCCTGACGGCGAGTTCCTCGAACTTCCCGGTCTGGGCGTTGCAGGCGAAGACCCGGTCGCCGCCCTCGAAGGAGGCCGAGAAGAGCGCCATCGGCCCCTTGCCGGCTAGGCTTATGGCTGCAAGCTCGCGGGCCTTGCCCTCGCCCGGCGCCACCTCGCAGGCGGCGCCCTCGGCGAACTCGCCGCCGCCCTTGCCCTTGTAGAGCACGCTCCCCTTGGCGAAGGGCTGGAGCACGTCGGCGACCCCGTCGCCGTCGAAGTCAGCCAGCAGGCAGGCCCCCGGCCCGGTCGGATCCTTGAGCGCTCCGGGGCCGATGGTCAGCCGCTTCTGCGCGAAGGCCCCGGCCTTGTCCTTGTCGGGCACGAACAGCACCGGGGCGGCCTTGCTGTTCCAGAGCAGCCCCGCGCGGCCCTTGACGCCCGCGTCCAGGGTGGCCAGGCCGGCACAGTCGTCCTTGACCACCAGGGCCATGTCCTGGGCGCCGTCGCCGTTGAAGTCGGCCAGCACCCCGGCCAACTGGCCCTTGAGGGCGTCCGGCAGGTTGTTGGTTTCGGCCAGGTCGATGGGCTTGTGGGCGTGGCCGAAGCTCCGGAACGCGCGGTTGAAGAAGACCTGCGCGCCCATGTCCGGGTAGGTCAGGAACGCGTCCTGCCGGCCGTCGTTGTTGAAGTCGCAGGTGTTGCCCCCGATGCAGCCGGGCTTGGAGATGTAGGTGAGCTCGCCGCAGATCGCGAACAAATTCGCGAACTTGCCCTTGCCCTCGTTCTGCCAGAGCCGCGGGCTGTCCTCGGCCACCGTGAAGACGTCGATCCGGCCGTCGCCGTCGTAGTCGCCCAGGAAGGCTGCGGTGCGGCCCTCGCCCAGGGCCACGTCGCAGGCGGCGCCCTCGGCGAAGGCGCCGCCGCCCTTGCCCTTGAAGAACACGCTCCCCTTGGCGAAGGGCTGGAGCACGTCGGCGACCCCGTCGCCGTCGAAGTCGGCCACCAGGCAGGCCCCCGGCCCGCCCGGATCCTTGAGCGCCCCGGCGGCAATCGCCAGCGGCTTGGCCGCGAAGACCCCGGCCTTGTCCTTGTCGGGCACCAGCACCACCGGGCCGGCCTTGCCGCTCCAGAGAATGCCCGCGCGGCCCTTGACGCCCACCTCCAGCGCGGCCAGGCCCAGGCAGTCGTCCTTGGGCGCGTCCGCGACCGGCGCGGAGGCCAAGGTGCCGTCGGCCGAGAGCGACCAGATGGTCAGGGCCTTGCCGTCCCAGGAGGCCAGGTCCAGGCGCCCGTCGCCGTTGAAGTCGCCCCAGGCGGCGGTCACGGACTTGGAGCCGAGCTTCAGCCTGGCGGTGAGCTCCTCGTACTTCTTGGTCTTGGCGTTGCAGGCGAAGATCTTATCCCCGCCCTCCGAGGCGACGTAGAGGGCCAGCTCGCCCCGGCCGGCGAGGTCCACGGCCAGCGCCTGGCAGACCTTGCCCTCGACCTTGCCGGGGATGACCGCCTCCTCCCAGCCGCCGCTGGCGGCCACCGGCACGTCGGTGTCCGGGTACTGGAGGAGCAGGTCGGTCATTTTCAGGAGCATGTCCGTGCCGCCGGCCCAGGTGGCCTCCATGTGCGAGTCAATGACGTCGACCTCCCAGGTGTTCTCGGCCTGGGCCTTGTCCAGGCTCACCCACTTGCCGCCCAGGTGCAGCTTGCTGACCGGCTCGTCCTTCTCGCCCTTGCCGACGAAAAGCAGGGCCGGGCCGTCGCCCAGCGCGGCGATCATCTGCCTGACGGCCTTGGCGTGCTCGACGTTGGCGCTCTTGGTCAGGTCAATGACCTGGGCCGCCTTGGGCCCCTTGTCCTTGGGCTTGAGGGTGCGCACCACCTCGGCGAGTGCCTTGCCCTTGTCGTCGGCCGGGCTGATCTTGAGCAGCAGGATCATGTCGGCCTTCTCGACCAGGTTGACCGGCGTGAAGTTGGGGTTGATCAGCGCGTAGGCCACCGCGCCGACGACCAGAAGGACGCCCAGAGTCAGCACCACCAGCGATTTCCTGCGCACGGGTTTGCTCCTTCCCACTGGGACCCGGTAGCTCAACTCGCTTCCCGCCCCGGCATTCTATTTCGCGGCCAGGGCTTTTGCAACCTCGCATTGCGAGCGGGGTGAGCGAGCAGCGCCCAGCCGCGCGCCACCCCGCGCGGCGGAGCTATCGAGTTTCCGCGTTGTAGTCAATCAGCACGGGCCGCCCTCCGCCTTTGCGCTGCGGCGACCGAACGTTCGTTGAGGCGATGGATAATTAGGTGCCTGGTGGGGGTCACGGCTTCGAGGTTGCCCAACGCATTGTTCGTCCGGTTTTCGTCTTGGTGATGGACCAGACCGGGTTCTTGCCCTC
>Ga0315286_10004890_pt1 | contig 12879 bp, 8 predicted proteins | sample YL17G10_0_MG_FD_205038 | JGI IMG/M metagenome (GOLD analysis project Ga0315286, IMG submission 205038) | Sediment microbial communities from Yellowstone Lake, YNP, Wyoming, USA - YL17G10_0 | ecosystem: Environmental > Aquatic > Freshwater > Lake > Sediment | place: USA: Wyoming | collected... | reverse complement strand
AGCGGTCGAACGCGGCGAACCCAACGCCGCCGAGGAATTGCTGCCACTCGTTTACGAGGAGCTCCGTCGCCTGGCTGCGTACCAGCTCGCCCACGAGACTCCGGGGCAAACGCTCCAAGCCACCGCTCTGGTCCACGAGGCTTACCTGCGCCTCATCGGCAACCCCGACCAGCAATGGAACGGCGCGCGGCATTTCTTTCTCGCCGCGGCCCAAGCCATGCGCCGCATCCTGATCGACAACGCCCGCCGCAAACGCGCCGCGTCTCACGGCGGCGGCCTGGCGCGGGTGGATGTCGAGCGACTCCAACTCGCGGCCGCCATGCCTCCGGACGAACTGTTAACCGTGGACGACGCCTTGGAGAGACTGGCGCAAGTCGATCCACAAGCGGCGGAGTTGGTGCGTCTCCGCTTCTACGCCGGACTCGAGCACGGCCAGGCGGCCGAGATCCTCGGCATCTCGCGGCGGACCGCCGACCGGGGCTGGGCCTTTGCCCGCGCCTGGTTGTTCCAGGAAATCCGCGGAGAATCGCGACACTGAATGGCGCAAATGAGCGGCGCTTTTCGCTATTGGGTTGTGCACCCGATACATCCCAATGTTGTCAGCGATTCGGCTTTGGGGGTAGGGCGGACCTGTCCCCAGTCCGCCGCTTTGACCATGGGGCGAGGCCCAATCGGCGCGGTGGGGACACACGCGCCCTACCTTGGCCAACAGCGTCGCCCGGCCATCAGTGATGGTTCGGGACGCCCAAGGCCTGGCGCCCTCACGCTGACATGATCTATGACGCCTGATCGTTCCGAACGAATCCGTGAGCTCTTCGCCGACGCGCTGGACCAGCCGGCGGCGGAGCGCGAGGCGTTCCTGGCGGCAGCCTGCGGCGCTGACACCGAACTCCGCGCCGCCGTTGAATCACTTCTCCAAGCGCACGCGAAATCGGCAGGTTTCGCCTCCGAACTGGAACCCAAACCTGACGAGATCACCGCCTCAGCCGGCACGATGATCGGCCGGTACCGGATCGTCGAACCGCTGGGCGAAGGCGGTTTCGGAGTGGTTTACCGCGCCGAGCAACTCGAGCCCATCCGACGCCGAGTCGCCCTCAAGGTCATCAAGGCCGGCATGGACACCCGGGAGGTCGTCGCCCGGTTCGACACCGAACGACAGGCCCTCGCGCTGATGGATCATCCGGGCATCGCCCGGGTCCTGGACGCCGGGGCAACCGAGAACGGACGTCCTTACTTCGTGATGGAGTTGGTTTCGGGCACGCCAATCACAGAGTACTGCGATCAACGGACACTCACTCCGGATCAGCGGCTGCGGTTGTTCGTGGACGTCTGCCACGCCGTCCAGCACGCCCACCAGAAGGCCATCATCCACCGCGACCTCAAACCGACCAACATCCTGGTCGAGGAGATCGACGGCCGGCCAGTCCCCAAGATCATCGACTTCGGCGTCGCCAAGGCCCTGGGCCGACACCTGACGGGCACCACGCTGTTCACCCGCGGCGAACAGTTGCTGGGTACCCCCACCTACATGAGCCCCGAGCAGGCCGAGCGTGGCGGCATGGACATCGATACCCGCTCGGACATCTACGCGCTGGGTGTCCTGCTCTATGAACTCCTGACCGGCACGACGCCTTTTGACAAGGAGAGCTTGAACCGACTGGCCCTCGAGGAGGTTCGTCGGATCGTCCGCGAGACCGAGCCCCCCAAGCCCTCGACCCGGGTCCGCGCCCTCGTAGCAGCCGACGTCAGGAGGCTCCAATCGAACTCGGAACTCGGAACTCGGAACTCGGAAGTGAACCGAGCCTCCCCACTTCGGTTGCCACACGACAGGAAGGAGCTGATCCAACGGCTGCGCGGCGACCTGGACTGGATCGTGATGAAGGCGCTCGAAAAGGACCGCCGACGCCGCTACGACACCGCCAGCACTCTCGCGCAGGACATCGAGCGTCATCTCGCCCACGAGCCGGTCATCGCGCGTCCGCCCAGCCGGGTTTACCGCTTCCAGAAACTGGTCCGCCGCAACCGGCTGACCTTCGCGGCGGCGGGGGCGGTGATTCTGGCACTCGCCCTTGGGGCCGTGGTCAGCGCCTGGCAATGGCGCCAATCCGAGGCGCAACGACTGCGGGCCGAAGCCGGCGAACGCCTCGCCGCCCAGCGCGCCTACGACTCCGACATCAACCTCGCCCAACGCGCTCTCGCCGACCTCAACCTGGGCCGCGCCCGCGAACTCCTCGAGCGCCATTGGCCCTCCGCCAAATCCGCAATCCGCAATCCGCAATCCGCAATCGACCTCCGTGGCTGGGAATGGCGTTACCTCTGGAAGCAGACCCGTCGCGACCCGTCGCGGGTCCTCACGAACTGCTCGAGCATGGTCTTGGCGATGGCCGCGTCATCGGACGGCAAACGGCTGGCCATCCGAGAGCGGAGCGGCCGGATCACGCTCTGGGACATGACGGTGCAGCGGCAGGTCGGTGAATTGCCCGACAGTGAACCGCCCAGGCGTGGTTGGCATCGAGCGCTCGCCATCACTGCCCGGGGGGACCTGCTGGCGGCGGGGGGCAATGAAACCAATGAAGCGGGAATCGACCAAGGCGTCGTGAGGCTTTGGGATCTGCACACGCTCAAGGAAATCCCCCAACCGGTGGTGCACTCCAACGGCCTCATCTGCCTGGCCATGTCCCCGGATGGACGCTGGCTGGCCACACAGGGCGACGACCGCAAGCTGCGCCTCTGGGATCTGGAGCGCCGACAGGAAACCACGAACTACGACACGGGTGTTCTCGAGTCGAGTCGGCGGAACTGCTACCTCGCCTTTAGCCCCGGGAATGAACGATTGGCATTCGGCGACACGCTCCAGAACAAGGGTCTGACCTTCCTCCTCGACCTGCGGACTGGCGTGCGGACCTTTCTCCCTTCGCACGGGCTCGATGGCGTGACGGCCCTGGCTTTCTCACCCGATGGGCGCCAACTCGCCGCCGGCTACGGCTACCTCGATACGACGATCCGCCTTTGGGACGTGCAGTCCGGGCAACTCATCCACCAACTCAAGGGCCACAACACCTGGGTCGGCAGCCTCGCCTTCATGCCCGATGGGAAGACCCTGGCCTCCGCTGCCAATGACCAGACCGTCCGGCTCTGGGATGTCGATAGCGGTCGGCTGTTGCGCACGCTCCTGGGACACACGGATGCCGTGTGGGCCCTCGCGGTTCTGCCCGACGGCAAGGGCCTGGTCAGCGGGGACGAGGATGGGATTGTTCGAGTCTGGGACTTGAACGACCCGCCATCTGACCCAGGGCCGGTGGCGGTTCCCGTCAATGGGGAGGTCTCGAGCACGCCCTTTGCGTTCCTGCCGGACAGCCGGGCGTTGGTGGCCCTCGATCCGGATCGATCCGTGGTTGTGCGAAACGCGCTCACGGGCCGGGAAGAGGACCGGATCGCCGCCCTTGGCACGAATCACCATTCTCTGGCCGTTTCCCCGGACGGCCGGCTGATCGCCGCGGGGGACTGGACAGGCCGGCTCAGCGTGTGGGACTGCGCGCAACAATGCATCCGCACCAACACCACCATCCACACGGGCGGAATCAGGTCCGTATCGTTCGGTGAGCGAGGACAGATTCTGCGCCTGGAGCTGCAATCCGGACGCGACGCATACGACGTTAAGCTGTGGGACACTCGCACTTGGCGAGAGGCACGCCCCTACTTCTTGAGATTCACGAATGATTCCTGCCTCGTCTGGTCACCGGACGATCGGTTGGCTGTCCTCGGGGACTGGGACGGAAGCGTGACGTGGTGGGACGCCGCCACGGGACAACCGCTCGCAGTCTCACAAGGAGCTCATCGCATGGCAGCGTTCTGCGGCGCCTTTTCCCCAGACGGTCGTCTGCTGGCAACGGCCTCGTGGGATAATCGAGTCGTTCTGTGGGACACTCGGACCCGGGAGGTGATAGGAGAACTTCCGCGGGGCCATCTCATGGGCGTTTATGCCGTGGCGTTCTCGCCGGATGGACGCCGACTCGCCACCAGCGGTATGTATCGAGAGGACGCCATCAAACTCTGGAACGTGGAAACCGGCGCGGAGCTGGCGACCTTGTCCGTCCCAGCCGGCTCCCCCCAGCTCCTGGCTTTCTCTCCCGACGCCAACACTCTGGCCGCGATCAGCGTCGTCTTTCCGGAGTCCTGGCTCTACCTTTGGCACGCGCCGTCGCTGGCCGAGATCGCCGCCGCGGAAAAGGAAGAAGCGGCGCGCGACATGTCACCGCCGAAGTAGCGAAGGTGTTTCCGCGAGGCTGGAGACGGCCCACAGACCCCAACCCACGCAGTTCCGCCAGGTTTTGGAGTGCGCCGGCCCGAGCCGGCGCTGTCGGGCGGGACGGGGTGGCAAGGCGTGGGTGGGATGGCTCGGGAAGGCTTCGTCCACCCCAAAGCGGTCCCTCCGGGGAACCGCACTCCACACGCTGCGCGACTCCGGTCCCGGCGGTGCGACCTCTCCCGGTCTCCCGTCGGTCGCAAAGCGTATGGACTGCGCCGGCCCGAGCCGTCGCTGTGTGTGGGTCGTTGGAGGGACGGGAGCCCTGGCGCCGGTTGGCTTGCAGCGGCTCCGTCCACCGGCAAAGCGGTCCCTCGGGGAACCGCACTCCACACGCTGCGCGAATTCCGGCACAAGGCTCAGGAGGGCGCGCCAGCGTATGGACTGCGCCGGCCCGAGCCGGCGCTGTCTGTTGGGCATGGCGGAGGTGCGCCCGTGCAGGTGGTTGGCTTCCAGCGGCTTGGTCCACCGGCAAAGCAGTCCCTCGGGGCACCGCACTCCACACGCTCCGCGAATTCCGGCACGAGGTCCCGGGAGTCGAGTCCGGGACTTGCCCCTTCTCGGCCCGAGCGTCCACCAAAACTCTTCACGAAACCCTGGCGCAAACGGCCGCGGGATTCCGCTTCTTTGAGGTGGAACGTGGTCGGACGCAGACAATGTGCCTGCGGCGTGCCGCCGGCACTTCCATGAAAATGAAAACTCTCAGAACGCCAATCCCTGACCGGCCACACGGGTGGCTAGCCGCTTCCTTGTTGCTGGCACTGTGCGGACCGCTGTGGGGCGCGGACTTGGATCCGCAACGGGTCGGCCAGTGTCCCGGAAGCCGCTATGACCGGGCCCAGGCGGTCGCCGTGTCAGGGAATTACGCCTGCGTCTTGGTGGTCGACATCGACCAGACCAACGTCCTGCAGTTGATCAACGTCACCGACCCCGGGGACCCGCGTTTGGCCGGCGCGTATGCCGCTGGTCGTACCCAAGGGAACGTCATGGATGTCGCGGCGGCTGGGCATTACGCCTACGTGGTTGGTGATGGCCTGCAGGTGATTGACATTTCAAGTCCCTCCAAGCCAAGGCGGGTCGGCGGATTGGAGGGCGGATATGGCCACTTGGCGGTGGCGAATAACTACGTCTACGTGGTTGGCAACGGGTTTGAGGTGATCGACATTTCCGATCCGGCCGATCCGCGGCGGGTGGGGGCGTGTGACTTCAATGGGGAATCGACCTCGGAGGTGGCGGTCTCCGGCAACTACGCCTACTTGGCGGATCGCGCCAGCCTGCACGTGATCGACATCGCCGACCCGACCACTCCGAGACGGGTCGGCGGTCTGCAGGCCAGTGTTGGGGAGGGGTCGATTGGGTTGGCGGCCGCGGGCGCGTATGCCTACCTGGCCGGAGGCTGGTACGATGAGGCAGCCAAAGTCTGGCGTGATGGTCTGCAGGTAATCGACGTTTCCGACCCCGCCAATCCACAGCGGATCGGCGGGTGCGACACGAGCGTGTCGGGCACAGGCGTGGTGGTGTCGGGCAACTACGCCTTCATGCACTCATGGGGCCGCGGCGGCGTGGTGATCGACATCTCCGACCCAGCTCATGCGCAGCAGGTAGGCCGCTATCGTACGACGGGGTGGGTGAATGGCGTCGCGGTTTCGGGAAGCTACTTGTATCTGGCCACTTCCGGGGACGGGCAGGCTTTCATGATCGGTGAAGGCCTGTTGGTGTTCGACATTTGGGTCCTAGCCAATCCGCAACGGGTAGGGACGTATCGAACAAACGTCCAAGCCGACGGTGTGGCGGTCTCCGGCACGTTCGCCTATTTGGCATACGAGGGGCGCTTGCAGGTCATCGACATCTCCAATCAGGCGAACCCGCGGTTGGCCGGCGACTATGACGCCAGTGCGTGGTACTACAGGTTGCCCACCTCCACCAACTTCACCTACGTGCCGGATCCGGATGAGGTCTGGCTGGTGAACGACGTAAGTGATCCCGCCAATCCAAGGCAAGTCGGCGGCTACAAAACGATCGCGTCTGCCTTTGGCGTGACCGTGGCAGGCCGCTACGCTTATCACTTTGAAGGGAACCTGATCGTGACCGATGTCTCCGACCCAACCAGTCCTCACTTGGTCGGAAACCTGGAAACGGCACTCGCTGAGCCACCCTGGGCCTTGGCACTGTCCGGGCACTACGCCTACGTGGTGGGATCAAGATACGACGGCACCAACTGGATCGCCGGCCTTAAAGTCATCGACGTTGCCGACCCAGCCCATCCGCGGCCCCTAAGCACCTACGAAACCAGCGGCCGATTCGCAGACGTGGCTGTCCCGGGCGACTACGCCTATGTCGCGGGTGATGGTGGCTTGTCGGTGATTGATGTCAGCGACCCGGCTCAACCCAAGTCCGTGGGCTCTTACGGCGGCAATTTCGAGGCCGTAGCGGTTTCAGGGACCTATGCCTATCTCGGCAGGGCATTCTTTCCGGGTTCCTGGATGCCTCATCAGAACCTTGAGGTGCTCGACATCAGCGATCCCGCTCATCCTCGCCGAATCGGCGGCAACAGCATGTGCGCTGCACGAGATTTAGCCGTAGCGGGAAACTTGGTCTTTGCCGCCGCGGGGTGGGACGGCCTGGTGATCCTCAACACCTACCAACCGCCCCCGCGCATCGAATCGACCGTGTTCGATGGCGATGGCTTCCACCTGATCTTCCGCGGCGAAGCGGGCCGGACCATTCGCCTGCAGCGCAGCCTGGATCTCAAGACGTGGGAGGATTGGTTCGGCATCCCCGCCACCGGCGAGTCGCAAGTAGTGATTGACTCCGGCGTCGGTTCACACCCCTGCCAGTTCTATCGGGCCATTGGGCAGTGACACCCGAGAGATTACCAATGCTATGAAAAACAGAAATCCGATCAGTCTGGTCGCCGCGACCGCGGCGACGTTCCTTGCCACCGCCTGGCTTGGCCGGGCGGGCGAAGTCAGCTACCTGGAGACCTTCGAGACACGCATGGTCTCGGACGAACTAGGCACCGCCGTGAGCAACGGCGTGCTCCGGGCCTGGGTCACCTTGCCCCGGCACAATCCCACCAACGCACTGCGAAGCTTGCGGTCCCTCAACCTTCCGTACACTCGACCTCGGGCAATCAAACAGGGTCGCGACATGGAGCTCCGGGCGGACATTCTCCGGGTGACCGGAGAGGGTGCGTATGCCGCCCTGGGGTGGAGTGAAGAGGGAATCCCCGCGATAGGCTACCGCGTGCTCATCAACGCTCAGGAGATTGCCTTGGTCAAGCATCGCTTTGACCAGCAGATCCTCTCGCCCTTCTTCCGGGAACCGCTCCTGATCACCAACCGCCCTATGAGGGTGTTCCTGCGGTTTAGCATGACCGAAAGCAACTTGGTGATCCAAACCCAAGTCCTGGACCAAGAGAACCCCAGCCAGGTGATCTTCGAACAACGGACCGTGGAGGACAGCCCCGATAGTGAACCTGTCGTGGCCGCGCCCCCGCCGCTTCAGGCGGCGACGCCGGATCCAGGACCCGCCTGGCGGGGAACGGGTTTCCTGCAGTTGAGTCTCTTCGGGGCCAACACCAACACGGCCCGGCTCGAAATGGAGGTGGACAATTTCGGAGTGCGTCAGACTCAGGAGGTCACCGTGGAAGACTGCGTCGGGCTCATCTACACCAATGCTGCCCGCCAGGCGCTGCCCTACCGCCTGTTCATTCCCACGAACCAACAAGCGGGCACGCTTTATCCCCTGGTGCTGGGTCTGCACGGCGGAGGTGCCGAGGGCAATGACAACACCAACCAGTTCTACCCCGAGTACCTGGTTTTCGTGTCGTCGGAAAGCCAGGCGCGGCATCCCTGCTTCCTGGTCGCTCCCCAGTTGTCCCGTGCGCTGGTCCAACAGGATCCGGATTTCCCGTGGTATAACATCAGGGAGTGGGTCGTGGGTTTGCTCACGAATCTGATGAGCCGTTACCCGATTGATCCGGACCGGCTCTATGTGACCGGCGGCTCCCTAGGCGCCAGCGGCACGTGGTCCCTGGCGGACACGTATACAAACCTCTTCGCGGCCGCAGTGCCCATGTCCGGGATAGGTGGCTCGGACTTCATGAAGGACATCGCGCATTTGCCGATCTGGGCCTTCCACGGGGCAAGAGACGACGTCATCCCACCGGACTTCATCTGGCAGGGTAGTGGCCTAACGATCAAAGGTTCCCGCGGGCTGATCGCGGACCTGCGCCGCCTCGGTGGGTGCCCGATCTACACCGAGTACGCGTGGCCTGGCCATGGAATCTTCGGGGTCGCCTACGATACGCCAGGACTTGTGGACTGGGTCATGGCTCAACGACGCGGCACGCCGGTCCAGCAGTCGCCCTGGATCGCCGTGACGACGCCCGCCTCAAATGGCGTGTGGACCACCTCTTACACGAACCTCGATCTGGCAGGAACGGCCTGCGCCGACGCTGGCATTACGAACATCGTGTGGCGGAACGAGAACATGACGAACCAGTTCGGGTCGGTGACCGGCACGACGAATTGGTTCGCCAACACCGTTCCCCTCATTCCGGGCCGGATTTCCGGGACGCGCATCATCGCTAAAACGAACATCGTCACCGTGACCGCCACCGGCACCAGTTGGTATGAGCTCTACGGCGGCACGACGACGTTCAACACCGTCCTGCGCGTCGTCCACGTGCCGATCAGGCTGCGAGCCACGTTGGAGGGCGGCCAGACCCGATTGGACTGGTCCGGCGCCGCGCCGTCGTTCGTCGTACAGCGCTGCACGGACTTGAACTTGGTTGATTGGGCGAATGTCCAGACGACCAGTGAGACGAACTTGATCTTGTCGCATGCGAGCAGTCGCGAGTTCTACCGGATCCGGTTGCCCTGAAGGCCGGCGCCGGGATTCAACCACACATAGCACGAGCGACACGAAAGGAACCCTCGGAAGGCTGGAAAGGACCACGGATTGCACGGATCACTCGGATGTGACGAGACCCGCGTCCAGCAGAGCGGCATGGCGGGCAAATTGCCTGAGCCGCGTGGTACCATCCAAACCCCACTCTCCCCCCGGTCCATCCGTGTCCTCCGTGTGATCTGTGGTCTTCCACACTCCTTGGCCTGCGCTGACTTGCCGTCCGCCGCTCCTCTTGTTGGCACTCGACACGGCCTGGTCGTTGAGGAACACTCATCCTATCAGACATGCAAGCCGAACTGAAGCCAGTGCCGATCCGGTTGTTCAGCCCGGCAGAGCGAAGGCGGCGCAAAGCCGCGGAGCGGGCCGCGGACCGCGCCGCCGCCCGGGCGGGCCGAGCCGAGGAGCGGCAGGAACGGAATCGCTTCGTGCCCGACGCCCAGGGCTGGCAGATCGAAGCGGCGCCCGACCCCCAGCAGGGCGAGAGACTGGACTGAGCGTGTACGATCAGCGGAAATACCGATTGCAGTTTCTCAATGCTGTTCCCCTGGAATTCTGGAGTCAATCCGCAGGACCACTGCGTCGCTGGGTTCAACATGAAAGTCCAAGGTGGCGGGTCGAGGTCGAGCAGAAGCTCCACGACCTGGAAAACCTGGCCCGCTGGATGCGGAATTTGAAGCGACGCCGGCGGTCTCCCCGTTCGGCAACCTGATCCGTTCGGTCTCATCTGTGTCCATCTGTGTTCATCTGTGGTTTCGATCGAATGGATACGGCTCAGGCCAACGTCGGGGGATGCTCTTGCCGAAGGCGGCGGACTGGGGACAGGTCCGCCCTACCTATTTCAGATGGGTGGGGCGAGGCGTCCCTGCCGAGCCGGATTCCTGCATCGCGCATCCGGAACGGCTCACCGAGGACGGTTCGCCTTACCCTCGCAGTGGAACGTCCAGGCATTACGCGGCCAGGACCGGTTTCTCCTTGTGCCACGGCGTCGATTGCTCGTAGGCATGAGCGACGCGCAGCAGGGTCTCCTCGCCGAAGGCCTGGCCGAGCAACTGCAGGCCGATGGGGAGTCGCGAAGCCGGCATTCCGGAACTCGCTCCCGGAACAGAGGCGAAACCGCACGGAACGCTGATGCCGCAGAGCCCGGCCAGGTTGCAGGAGAGTGTGAAGATGTCCGAGAGATACATCTGGAGCGGATCGTCGGCCTTCTCGCCGATCTTGAACGCCGGGGTCGGCATCGTCGGCGTGACGACGGCGTCCACGCGCTCGAACGCATTCAGGAAATCCTGACGGATCAGCGTGCGGACCTTCTGGGCGCGGAGATAGTAGGCGTCGTAGTAGCCGCTGCTCAGCACGTAGGTGCCCAGGATGATCCGGCGCTTGACCTCCGGACCGAACCCAGCCCCGCGCGTCTTGCGGTAGAGCTCGATCGGGTCCGCGCCGTCCACCCTCCGGCCATAGCGGATGCCGTCGAACCGGGCGAGGTTGGCGCTCGCCTCGGCCGTGGCGATGATGTAGTAGGTCGCCACCGCGTAGTCCGTGTGCGGCAGCGAAATCTCGACGATCTCAGCGCCGAGCTGCCGGAGCCGTGTCACGGCAGCGTCGATGGCCTGCTTCACCTGCGGGTCGAGCCCGCCAATCATGTATTCCTTCGGCAGACCCAGCTTCAGGCCCCGGAGGTCGCCGGTGAGGCTCGCGGAATAGTCGGGCACGTCGCGCCGCACGCTGGTCGAGTCGCGCGAATCGTGGCCGCTGATCACCTGGAGCATCGTCGCCGCATCCTTCACGTCTTTGGTGAGCGGCCCGATCTGGTCCAGAGACGAGGCGAACGCGACGAGACCGTAGCGGGACACGCGGCCATAAGTCGGTTTCAAGCCCACCACACCGCAGAGCGACGCCGGCTGGCGCACCGAACCGCCGGTGTCCGACCCCAGTGCGGCGATGCACTCGTCCGCGGCAACCGCAGCGGCGCTCCCTCCCGACGACCCGCCGGGAATCCGGGAAAGGTCCCACGGGTTCCGGGTGAGCTGGTAGCCGGAATTCTCGGTGGAGCTGCCCATGGCGAACTCGTCCATGTTCAGGCGTCCGAAGACAATCGCGCCGGCCGCCCTGAGCTTCTCGATCACCGTTGCGTCGTATGGCGAGATGAAGCCGTCGAGGATCTTCGAAGCGCAACGCAGTGGGTGGCCTTTGACGGCGATGACGTCCTTGATGGCGACAGGCACGCCGAGCAACGGTCTATCCTGGTGCGTGATGCCGCGGGCGAGCTCGCCATCCGCCGCATCCGCTTGCCCGAGCACGTCGTCGCGCCGGAGGTCGAGGAAGGCCTGGAGGCGCGCATCCACGGCGTCGATTTGGTCGAGGCAGGCCTGGACAGTTTCATGGGCCGACACCTCGCGCCGGGCCAGGCGGGCCGTCAGTTCCGAGATCGTCAGGCGGTTCAGCACGGGGGAGGGACGACGGGGCAGGCCGCTCACGACTTGCGCTGGTGGATGACCAGCTCGTTGCCGTCCGGGTCCTGGATGACGCCGAACCGGCACACGGGCGTGGTCTGCATCTCCTTCGCCAGCGGGACCCCGAGGAATCGCATGCGCTCCAGCACGAAGTCGAGATCCTCCACCTCGAACGCGGCCAGCGCTCCGCGGGTGCCGGGCTGATGATCCGGGTCCATAGCGGTGATGGCGAACGTCGCGCCGTTGAGGTCGTACTCCACCCATTGGTTCTGGAAGTTGCCGTCCAGTTTCAGGCCGAGCGTCTGCTCGTAAAAGCGGCGCGCGCGGTCCATGTCGGACACGACATAGACGACGAAAGCGAGTCCTTTGATCATGGCTGGGGATGGCGTTCCGCAAAGATGCGGGCTTCGGACTCGGTGATCCGGCCGTCATGGTTGGTGTCGCACTGACGGACGGCTTCGTTGAAGAGGATGCTCTCCCCCTCGATGGTGGTGGTTTGGTGGTCGAAGATGATCGGCAGTGAGACGTGCGAATGCGACTCGCTCGCGCCGCGGTGACCCCGCAGGTGGTTGAGCGACTCGTAGAAGAGCCGGCCGGCGGTGTCGTTCTCGAACTCCACCTGCATCCGGGGCTCCTCGCGGCGAACGGTCCTGCTGGTCGAAATGCAGCCGGAGGCGCCAGCCGCCAGGAACGACAGCACGGTGAGCAGGACGAGGCGGGAGGCAGGGAGTCTGGGCATAGGGTATCCTTTCCGAACGGTGATGGTTGATTACTCCACAATCTTGGGAACGATGAACAACCCATTGGCCTCGGCGGGGGCATTGCGCATCGCCTCCTCGTGCGGGAGGGAAGGCTGGACCGCGTCCTTCCGCACGACGTTGACGAGCGGCACGGCATGGGCCATCGGTTCCACCTCGCGGACGTCCAGCTCTTTGAGCTTCTCGATGTAGCCGAGGACCTCGCCGAGCTGCGCGCCGATGCGTTGCTCCTCTTCCGGCGTCAGCTCGAGCCGCGCCAGGTGCGCGACATACTTGACATCGATGTTCACCGCAGGCATGGGGTGAGCTTAGGAGGCGCTCCCCGCCGAGCAAAGCCGAAAGTGCGTCAACCAGCGGCTCCAGCCGGTGCTTACTCCTCGTCGAAATTCCGCTCGAGCAGGAGCTCGATTTCGCCGAGCGCCCGCCCGGCGTCCGCCCCTTCCGCGTGCAC
>Ga0315286_10004889_pt1 | contig 12880 bp, 13 predicted proteins | sample YL17G10_0_MG_FD_205038 | JGI IMG/M metagenome (GOLD analysis project Ga0315286, IMG submission 205038) | Sediment microbial communities from Yellowstone Lake, YNP, Wyoming, USA - YL17G10_0 | ecosystem: Environmental > Aquatic > Freshwater > Lake > Sediment | place: USA: Wyoming | collected... | reverse complement strand
TTCCGGTTGGCGAGCAGAAAACTGATTCTGCACCAGTCGTAGCCAATGCCGTAACGGCTCAGAACTCGACGCGCCCACCTGACTTGATACCGCCTCCTGTGGCTGGTAATCCACTCCCGATTGGCGAGCAAAGAACAGAGTCTGCTCCATATACGATCTTCCGTCCCCTGATCGACGAGCCGCAGAATTTGCTTGCCGGTCCTCTGGCGTTACCACCCGTTGCGTCGTCTCAGTCTGAGTTCATGCCGCAATTGCGGCCTGCCGATGTATTCCTGTGGCTACCACCGAACGTCACGTTCAGCCTGTCGGCGATTGCGACGGCCCTGCCTATTGGCGAGCAGCGTGTAGAAAGCCAAATCTGGACGCCGCCAGTCCAGTCGTTTACTGCGCCGGTCATCATCCCGCCAGTTATCGCCACGCAACCCGTTGGACGACAGCAGACAGACTCTATCCCACAACCTGCCCCAGCGGTGCAGAGTTATGAAGCGCCGAATACGACGCTGTTCATGGACCCCAATGTCCGATACGTCATCGGCAACGGGTCGGCAATCAACGGCAATGGCTTGTTCCCGGTTGCGGCAACGATAGCTGGCGGTCCAGGCGCATATATATCGCCACCAGGCAACTCGTTCACTGGTGGACTCGAATGGCGGATGATTGCCGGCAATACGCTGGACATGGGTGGCACCGGACTCACGACCGGACATAACGCGACCATTGTGAAATATGGTTCTGGTGCCAATTTCATAATCAACGGCACAAACGCGATACTGCTCAATAGCAGCACTGCAACAGGTTGCTCGGTCAGCGATCTGAATCTCGTCCGCACCGGCGCCGTCAGTGGCACAGGGTTCAATGTCGGCCAGACGACCAGCATGAACATCCAGCGATGCACGATCACTGGATCGTCAACCAACATCGATGCAGCCAATGCAGTGACCCTGACGGTCAATGGTTGCACGTTGGGCGCATCCTCGACCGAGTACGGTGTCAGGGCAACACAGGCCACGACGACGTGCAGCGACTGGTCCATTACCAGCAATACGTTCAATACCGGCATCGGTATTGATCTGAAAGTAAGCAACTCTGCCAACTCAGCGGGCAAGTACACGGGCCTAGCGATAACGAGCAACACGTTCAACGCCTCGGCGAGCAGCGCGATCATCATGCAGTCGGTGATGAACCTCACCGGGTCGGCGCATACGCTCGAAGTCCTGAATGCCACGCAGATCAAGATCGTCGGTGGTGTCTGGCCTGCCTATAACGCAGGTCAGAATGTATTCCTGACCGGATTCAACGATCCAGCCAACTACGATTCTCACTCGGTAGTCTCTGTAGTCGGTGACACGCTGACAGTCGGTGGAACTGCGCTCGCAGTCGAAGCGGCTGGACTGAACAAGGGCGTTGGCTTGATCGACTCTACGCGCATGTTCATTGCGCCTGAGATTTCTCTCAACACCTGCACCACGCAGTCGGAAACTCCGATGCTTCTGGCATCGTTTGTTGGTGGGCGTATTCACCACAACACGATCAGTGGACAGATCGGATCTGGCACCAAGGTAGCAGCAGGGATAGAACTGATCTACTCGTCAAATCTGACGGTTGACTTCAACACGGTCGGCAATACCACAGGATTTCAGGTAGTAGACAACGCAGGTATCTTCACCGATGGCGGATGCGATACGGTCACGGTCAGCAACAACACGATTTCCAACGTCGTGCTGGGTGGACAGGACAACTCTGGTCAGGGATCGGCATTCTTCTACGCCAAGAACTGCATCCACGAGAACAACACGTTCGTAAACTGCTATCGCGGGACATGGGCCGGTGGGTCTGCTGGTGGCGGAAACATCATCCGCAACAACAGCTATACCGGCTGCGATATAGGCATAGACATCAACTGCTCGGTCGCCATCGGAGCATTCGACTACCGCACCGGACACACGTTCAGCGGCAACCGAATCGACATGTTCAGTTGCCCGGACAACTTCACTCAGTATGGTGCGACGAACAAGGGTGCCGGCAAGTCCAAGAAGCACAACAAGAAGATCGAGCGCTATATCGCTCGGTACAAGGACAAACTCTACGAGTTCGTAAGTCTGAACGAGTTGGAGCAGTTCGTCGCCGATGTAAAGGACGATGAAAAGATCAAGCCAAAGCGCGAGCGCTCGGCGATCAAGATCACCCTGTCACCCGACTTCAAGGAAGAAATCGAGGAAGAAATCGATATTCCCGCTAGACTGCAATCCATGCCGACCACGGCAGCGATGGCCCAAATCAGGCGTATCGACCAGATATTCGAGAAGATTCTTGCCCGGATGCAAGACGACGAAAATGACGATGAGGAAACACTGCTGTGGCTGATGTAACTGACGCTCAAGTATTGGCAAGGGCACAGGAAGCTCGCCGATTGATGGAGGACAAAACCCTGGTAATGGCTTTTGCCGGGGTTCGCCATGCGCTACTGGAGAAATTCGAGCAGTGCCCCATCCGCGATATTGAAGGTCAACATGAAATCAAGCTCATGTTAAAGTTACTTGGCGATGTCCGCGCTAACTTGCAATCCATGCTCGATAGTGGCAAAGTCGTAGAATCTCGTATCTCAATGTCCGAAAGGGCGAAAAGGGTAATCAATGCCGCCAGAAGTTGACCAAGTTGCACCGCAGCAGTCGATTCAGGAAAGGTTAGGTGGGTTTTTCCAAGGCGATGAACCTGAAAAGGCTCCAAGCGTTGCAAGACAACCCATCGTCGATGATGCAGACGACGATACCGAATCCGATCAAGTCGAAGCAGGCGATGTGGAGGAAAGTGCTCCCGAACCTGAACCGACAGTCGATGAGGTTGAAGTCGAACTTGATGGCTGGAAGGGCAAGATCCCGACCAAACTCAAGGCCGAAATCGACAAAGCTGCTGACTACACGCAGAAAACGCAACGACTAGCCGACGACAAACGGCTGCTCGACGCGAATGTGCGTAGCCAGCAAGAGTATGTTGCCCTCCAACAGGCGGCATCAGCAGAGATCGAACAACTCAATGCGATTCGATCCCAGTTGGACCAGTACAGCAACGTGGACATCACACAGGTTGACGGGGAAACCCTCAACCGGATGCGGTTCGCGGCTGACAACCTGAAGGACAAGCAGGCAAAGCTCGAAAAGGCTGTTTCAGCCAAACAGAGTGAATTTCGCGTCAAGGTACTCGGGTCGTGGGACGAACTAGCGACCAAGGCCCAGGCAGTGATCGTGAGAGACATTCCGAACTGGAGCAGTGTTGCCCCCGACGTGGCGAAGTACGCCTTGAACGAGGGGTATCAGTACGAGCACATTACCGGCCACGATCGCCAGAGCGGTCAAAGAGTCGGTCCCGGCGTGGTTGATCCAGTGTTTGCGAAGTCACTGTATAAAGCGATGCAGTGGGACAAGTTGCAAGCATCGAAGGCGACCTCCTCGGGCAAAGTCGCTAACGCACCCCCGGTGTTGAAACCAGGGGCACAAACAATCACCAAAGCAGCGCACACGCAAAAAGCGCTCACGCAGCAACACAAACAGAAAGGCTCTGTTGACACTGCTGCGGCACTGCTGAGGAAATATTTCAAGGACTGAATCATGACCGCCCCAACTGGCGCTACCAAGAGCTATGACCTGACCACCAATACTCTGCGTGAGGATTTGCGGGATATCATCTACGACATCAGCCCGATGGATACTTGGTTCATGACGGCTGCTGGTCGTGGTTCGTGCAAGAGCACGACTCACGAGTGGCTCACTGACGCACTGACGGCTGCGGCGACGAACTCCGCAATCGAAGGTGACGACTTCAGTGCGAACGTGCGTACACAGCCGTCTCGCCTGAAGAACTACACGAACATCAGCCGCAAGGACGTTCAGGTCACTGGCACTTCCCGTGCTGTTGACAATGCCGGCATGGCCGACATCCTGTCTCGTCACACTGCCCGCATGTCGAAGGAAATCAAACGCGACATGGAGTTCATGATGCTAGGCAACTATCCGGCTTCTGCCGGTACGTCGCCCTCGCCGCGTGTCTCTGGTGGTGTGCCGAACTGGATTTACTCCGGCCAGCACTACAAGACATCCGCTCAAACCCTGCAAACCACGACTGCTCCGGCATCTGGTTTTGCAACGGCGACGGGTGGTTCGTGGACGAACTCTCTGACGGCTTACGTCGAAACCGACCTGCGCGACATGCTGAAGTTGGCGTGGAGCACTGGCGGCGACGTGGATACCGTGCTGTGCGACAGCATCGCGTTCAACAAGTTCAGCACCTTCACTGGTGTTGCGACTCGGTTCCGCGACGTTGGATCGAGACAGCCGGCACAGATCATCGGCTATGCAGACGTTTATGTGAGTCCGTATGGGCAGCATAAGCTGGTGCTGAGTCGATACGCACCGGCCAACACATCCTACTGCTTGCAGATGGATATGTGGGAAGTGGCATATCTGCGGAACTTCCAGATTCAGGACATTGCGAAAGTCGGCGACGGCGACCGCAAGAGCCTGTTGGCGGAATGGACGCTGGTTTGCAAGAACCCGCTTGCCAACTCCAAGGCACACGGTGTGGCGTAACTGAGGGGGGCCGGAGAAATCTGGCCCCTTTTTATATGGAACTGTTGGACTTCAACCCTCTTACAGGCGAGCGCTGCGTCATGTCGTTTTCCGATGGGAAGATGCACATCACCAATGAACAGAATACGAGCGCGATTCTGGACAAGGCAACCGACCTGCGCAACAACACCGGATACTCACAGAGAGGTATCAAGAAGGACAACTGGCACTATGCCCGTATCCCGAATGGCGTTATGCTGGAGATGAAGCAAAAACACGGTGTCGATATGTTCACCGGCAAGCCAGACTGGAAGGCAATTTTCCGGTGCATCAACGCGCACTACCCGAATCTGAAAACAACGGAAAAGACACATGCCTGACCTGAGGGCGGCTCATGCAGCCGTCGTGCGTGATGATTACACGACAGCGTGGAGGATCGCAAATCAGTACCTGAACGATGAGCCGGATTCACCGGAAGCCAACTTCATCGTTGGCGCATGTCTGAGAGCATCAGGCAATCTAGGTCTTGCCCTGACGGCGCTGGCTAAAGCACTGTCCAAAGAACAAAAGCAGCCGAATCTGTGGATGACCTATGCGGCCACATTGCACGATTTGAATCGGTGGAAGGACTCCGAGGAAGCCTTCAGCATCGTCCACAAGATGCTACCGAACGACCCGATGCCGCCAGCAAATATCGGGGCCACCTACGTACAACGCGGGAAGTGGCGGGACTCTATCAACTGGTGCGACAAAGCACTGAAGTTGGACCCTGACTCGCACATTGCCCGTATCTCCAAAGGGTTCGCCTGCCTATCGCTAGGTCGTTGGCGGGACGCCTGGCAGTACGCAGAAGCGTTGTACGGCAACCATTTGCAGATTCGTGTCTACAACGAACCCGACAAGGAAGAACCACGATGGGACGGCACACCGGGTAAGACGGTCGTTGTCCAGTGCGACCAGGGTGTCGGCGACATCATCATGTTTTCGCAGCTGCTCCCGAGGATGCAAAAAGACTGCAAACAGGTGATCGTGGAATGCGCGGCCCGAATGGCAAGCATGTTCGCTCGCTGCTTCCCAGGTGTCATCGTCTACGGGACACTCAAGGATCAGTTCCTGACATGGCCGAAAGACCACCAGATCGACGCCTCGATCCACATTTCCTACCTCGGCAAGTTCTACCTGAACATGGATCAGGACTTCGAGCGCAAGGCGTATATCACGCCAGACCCGGAACTGCTGAAAAAGTGCCTGGAGTGGCTGGAACCGTATCCGAAACCGTGGATCGGCATTACGTGGAAGGGTGGTCTGCATCAGACCCAGACACACCTGAGAAGCGTCGAACTTGCAGACTTGGCCCCGGTGCTTGCGCACAAAGGTACGTTCTTCGACCTGAGCTATCACGACTCGCTATCTGAAGTTTCCCGGTGGAACATCGACAACAAGACTCAGATCGTCAGACCACCCATCGGTATCAAGAACTACGACGATACGATTGCCTTCGTTGCAGCAATGGACAAGATCGCCACGGTGACGACAACCATTGCCCACGTCTGCGGAGCACTAGGCAAGAAAGCCAGTGTGCTTGTCCCTGAAGTCGCCCAATGGCGCTATGCCTACCAATTTGGTGACGGCAAGCAAATGCTTTGGTATCCGAAAGACAGCGTGAGTCTGTATCGGCAAAAGCATGGTGAATCGTGGGAACCTGCTATCAAGAGGTTGGCTTCTGGGTTATGACATGGGCAAAGACCCGTCAAAGCCGTACTCTATGAAATCCAAAGAGACTCTGTTCCAACACCTTGTCAATCCGCACTTCAAGGTCATTGTCGGCATGCAGGACGGCAGATACGAGCAAGCATTGAAGGATGGTTCTGACTTCCTGTATGCCGATCACAGTTACTTCGACCGAGGATGGCTGAAGGGCCATTTCCGTCTCGTCAGGAACGGCATCCACCTGACTCGCATCGTCAAGAATAACCATGTGGACAGGTTGGCAAAGTTCGGTGCCGTACTCCAGCCGTTCAAAGGCAAACGAGGTCCGAAGATCGGCTTCCTGAGAACGAGCAAGACCAATCTTGCCGTGCACCAGTTGCAAGACAAGGAAGAAGAACTGATCGCCAAGATCCGCAACTCCACTGACAGGGAGATCGTATTCAGATCGAAGGCGGATAACCCCAAGATCGGTGTTGGTCCGCCCCTGTCAGAGTTCCTGGCAGACTGCCATGCTGCTGTGTCCCTATCCACTGTCGCAGCGGTAGAGGCGGCGGTGATGGGATACCCGGTGTTCTCTACTCCACTGTGCCCATCGTGGCCGATCCATGCTGGCGACGACATAGACAACCCGATCATCCATGATCGCTATGATTGGGCAAACTCACTGGCATCGGCAAGCTGGCACTGGACCGAAGCGGAGTTCATCAACTACCTGAGATACCAGACATGAGACTTGTCACGTCGTGCACCGGGAAGCACTTTGAGGACTATGCCTACAGGCTGTTCAACAGCTTCAAGCACTTCCCCAAAGGCACGGAACTCTGGTGGTACACGGAAGGATTCTCGTTGCCAAAGCAGGATGGCATCGTAGAGATCGACATTGCTTCGCTGGGAGATTTGAGCGACTTCAAGAAGAAGCATGCTGCCTACAAGCCGCCGAACTATATGTTCGATGTTGTCAGGTTCTCAAACAAGGTCTATGCAGCTGACGCTGCGCTGATCGACTATCAAGGGATAGGTGGATGGATCGACGCGGACTGCGTGATCCTGAAAGACATTCCTGAGGGGTTCATCGAAGGCCACTTGCAGGACGCATACATTGCTCTATTGCAGCGCAAGGGTCTGTACTCGGAAACCGGGTTCTGGATCATGGACTGCCAGAAAGAAGTCCACCATGACTTTCTGAATATGTGGACCGAGTGGTATCGCTCGGATGCGTTCAAGGGTCTGGCGAACTGGACAGACTGCGAGACGCTGGATGCGACCATTCGCAGGTTCCAGAAAGACGGCATGAAGGTGACGAACTTGTCTGGCGACTTTGCCAAGGACTCACACCCACTAACCAAGATTGCATTGGGAAAGTACATTGACCACTGCAAAGGAAGGCGCAAAGTCTTGGGCTATTCACCGGAGCGCAAATGAGGGCACTGATAACCGGCGTATGCGGCCAGGATGGGTATTACCTGTCTGAGCACCTGCTGTCGCTCGGGTACGAAGTCATCGGCACACGCAGGGGCAACGAGGAATCCGTCGATGTTCCGCGTGGGACAAAACTGGTCTATGGCGACATCAACGATGCGGCATGCATTGCCGATCTGATGATGGACTACCAGCCCGACGAGGTATACAACCTTGCGGCGCTGACTCATGTCGGCGACTCGTTCAAGTCTGTGTCCGCCGTGATGCAGACCAATGCTGTAGGCGCGGCGAACGTCATTCACGCAGCACACCAGATCGAAGCCAAGTTGTACCAGGCATCGACCTCTGAATTGTTCGGGTCTACGCCGCCGCCGCAGAACGAAGCGGCAATGATGCATCCGCGCTCGCCCTATGGGATTGCCAAGCTAGCGGCCTACTGGATGGTCAGGCACTACCGGGAACGCGGAATGCACGCTACTAACGGCATCCTGTTCAACCACGAATCGCTACGAAGGGGTGGCGGGTTCGTGACGCAGAAGATCGCCAGGGGCGTAGCAAGCATCGTGGCCGGCAAGGCAAGAACCCTCGTTCTGGGCAACCTGGATGCCAAGAGGGACTGGGGGCACGCAAAGGACTATTGCAGGGCGATGCATCTGTTGATGCAGCATCCAGCGGACGACTACGTGATCGCTTCTGGCGAGATGCACACGGTACGCGAGTTCTGCGACATGGCATTCAGCCACGTTGGTCTTGACTACAGGGATTACGTGGAAGTGTCCAAGGAGTTCTTCAGGCCCACTGAAGTCAATGCTCTGTGCGGTGACGCATCCAAGTCAAGAAACCTGGGGTGGAAGCCTGAAATATCGTTCAAGGACATGGTGTTCGAAATGATGGATCACGCATTGGAGACAAAGTGAGATACGACCAACTTATTGCAGCAGTGCGAACCAAGAACCCGAAGTCGATTCTTGAAGTAGGTACGTGGAACGGCGTCCGGGCGACCGAGATGCTCAACATCTGTCATGGCGCTACCTATTACGGGTTCGACTTGTTCGAGGATGCGACCCTGGACACCGATGCCGAAGAAATGAACGTCAAGGCGCATAACTACATGTCCAGTGTCCTGGACAGGCTGACGGGGTTCGATGTCCACTTGTTCAAGGGCAACACCCGCGAGACACTGGCGCGGTTCAACGAGAAGGTTGACTTCGTTTGGCTCGATGGTGGGCACTCTGTCGAGACGATCCGCAGCGACTGGGAGAACGTCAAACGCTGCCTGAACGAAGATGCTTGGGTGTTCTTCGACGACTACTACACCGGGCCTGAGATCGACATCGAGAAGTTCGGGTGCAACCTGATCGTCAAGGACTTGAAACACCAGATCCTGCCGGCAAAGGATTGGGTCAAGGGTGGTGGTTCTGTACAGATGGTCAGAGTGTTTCCATGAAGCAGGTGCATGGGTGGTGGTTCCCGGACCATGAAACCCATATCTGGAGGATCATGGAACTTAGCAACGTCGTGATGAACGACCGGCTTTCTTATCAGGGCATGAAGCAGCAGAAACTGCTGGAGTTATGCGAGAAGCGTCGGACCATGCTCGATATTGGCGCGCATGTCGGCTTGTGGTCATACAACATGGCACTTGAGTTCGACAAGGTTCATGCGTTCGAGCCGATGGAAGAACACCGCGAGTGCTTCAGGAAGAACGTGACCGGCGTTGAACTGCACGAATGTGCTCTTGGGGAATCCAACAAGACCGTAGGCATGAAAACTACCGCTGGCAACAGCGGAGACACCTTCGTCTTTCTGGATGGAAACACCCCTATGCGTCGGTTGGACGAGTTCAACTTCGATGCCGTAGACGCTATCAAGATGGACTGTCAGGGATACGAACCCTATATCATCGACGGCATGAGCGACACGATCATCAGGAACCATCCGGTTATCGTCGTCGAGGAAAAGGCTGGTACTACGTGTATAGACAAATTAGCGAAGTTTGGGTATGTTCGTAATACCGTGATTCACGGCGACCACTTTATGACGTGGAAAGCCAGATGACCATCCCGATTTTCGTGGGCTACGATGTGCGTGAAAGCGTTGCGTATCACGTCTTTTGTCAATCAATCATCGATTCGACGACAATTCCGGTCGCATTCCACCCGTTATCGCTCAAGTCGCTGAGCAGCGAGTACATGGAAACCCATGAGGACGGCTCGAATGCCTTCATCTACTCGCGTTTCCTTGTACCGCATCTGATGGGGTTCAAGGACTGGGCGCTGTTTGCCGATGGCGATATGGTCTGTATTGGCGACATTGTTCGCCTGTGGGCCATGCGAGACGAGACAAAAGCGGTGATGGTCGTCAAGCACGACTACCAGACCAAACACAAGGTCAAGTATGTCGGTACGTCGATGGAGACGATCAACCCGAACTACCCGCGCAAGAACTGGTCTAGCGTGATCCTGTGGAACTGCGCTCACCCGGCAAATGCCGTCCTGACGCCAGACTACGTAATGGAGTCCACCGGGAAGAACCTGCACAGGTTCGAGCACCTGACGGACGACCTGATCGGCGCATTGCCCAAGGCGTGGAACTGGCTACCGCAGGAGCACGGCTCAAGCCACGACGCCGAACTGGTCCACTACACCCTTGGCGTGCCAGGCATCAAGCATTATGAGGATTGCCAGCAGGCAAGCCACTGGTTCAATGCTCTTGAAGGCGTAAACCACGTAGAAGTATGACTATCACGACCAAAATCGATGCAATCACTGCTATCCCACTGGCCTACCGTAATGAGTATCTTCCGGCGCCAAAGTCCTGCAAGATCGAAATCACCGCCAACTGCAACTACAAGTGCAAGTTCTGCGTGAAGTCGATCCAGCCCGACAACTCGCAGATGGACCGGGAGTTGTTCTCTCGGGTGATCCGCGAACTGCACGCGGCTGGCGTGGTCGAACTCGGGCTGTTCTATATCGGCGAGTCGTTTACCTGCAAATGGCTACCGGACGCCATCAGGGAGGCAAAGGCAGTCGGATTCCCGTATGTGTTCCTGACGACCAATGGCAGTGCGGCAACCCCGCAGCGGGTGTTCGAGTGCATGAAGGCTGGTCTAGATTCCCTGAAGTTCTCGATCAACTTCCAAGACCCGGAGCAGCTTGAGGAAGTGGCCCAGGTGTCAGGTAAATACTGGATCAAGGCGATAAACAACCTGAAAGCCGCCCGGATGATCCGCGATGAGAACGACTTCAAGTGCGGGCTATACGCCAGTTCCATTGCCTTCGATGGCGAGCAGGGCGACAAGATGCGTGCCGTCATGGCGGACATCGAGCCTTTCGTGGATGAAGCCTACTGGTTGCCACTGTACGGCATGAGTGGTGCGTCCAAGGCGGCAGGGTGGAAGCCCCAACCGGGCAATCCGGGCCGGCTGGACAACATGCGTGACCCTCTACCCTGCTGGGCGGTATTTACCGAGGCGCACGTTACTGCCAGCGGGAAACTCGCCGCATGCTGTTTTGGCACAGGTTCTGACGGTGATTTGGTAATGGCGGACCTAACCAAAGTATCATTCAAGGATGGGTGGAATTCGCCCGAATTCCGTAAACTGCGCAAGGCCCATCTTGCGAAGGATGTTTCACAAACTGCTTGCGCGAGTTGCGCGGCTTCGTAGGTAAGCTATGGCACTGGACACATTCGGAGGGCTAAAAACCTCGATAGCCACGTGGCTGAATCGGGCGGACCTTACAAGTTACATCCCCGATTTCGTCAAGCTCGCCGAACAGCGGTTGAACTACGGTTCTGACGGTGCCTATCCCTCTGCTCCGCTGCGGATTCCTGCGATGCAGACGACAGCGACCGGCACGATCACCAGCAGTGCCATTGCGTTCCCGACCCGCTTCCTTGAGCCGATCAGGATCATGGCAAATAGCGGATCGACAAAGTGGTCGCTGAGTTACATGGCTCCAGAGCGCTTCTCGGAACAGTCCAACGGTTCTGGAGTGCCGACCGTCTATACCTATCTGAACAACACGATCCAGACGGCAGAAACGGGCGCAGCAGACTACACGCTGGACTACTACCAGGCGTTTGCCGCGCTGTCCGCTGACGCCGATACGAACTGGGTTCTGACCAATGCTCCGAGTCTGTACCTGTATGGGTCACTGATCGAGGCGGGTCCGTTCCTAGGGGATTCAACCATCCTGCAAGCGTGGGCCGGCATGTTCAACGCTTCCATTGCAGCAGTCAACCGGGCGACCAAGTATCAGGGCGGTGGGTCGATGGCGACCCGTGTGGTCAAGTGAACCCCCTGCTTGGCTTCACACCTGACGCGCCTTCGGTCACGCCGGGCGTGATGCTCGATTGCACCCAGTTCATCCCCTATGACACTGGAATGCGTTCTGCCCCTGGACTCAGGACGATTTCCGATGCGCTAGCCGCTGCCTGCCGTGGCGGGAATACGTTGACCAAACTCAGCGGATCTCGCCGGGTGTTTGCCGGCACCGCTGCCAAACTGTACGAACTATCCGGGGCAACGTGGTCCGACGTGAGCAGGGCCGGCAGTTACACCCTCGGGGCTACGACGGTATGGTCGTTCGCCCAATTCGGTGATACGTCGATTGCCGCGAATATCGACAACGTGATCCAGACCTCGACGGCAGGAGCGTTTGCCGATCAGGCTACGTCCCCGCAGGCAACGATTGTCGAATCCGTGCTGTCGAGTGGCGGCGGGTTCGTTTTTGCCTTCAACACCATCGACGCGACCTATGGAACGTCAAATGACCGTTGGTGGTGCAGCGCCCTGAACGACGTTACTTCGTGGACGCCCAGCGTGGCTTCTCAGGCTACGACTGGGCGATTGATCGGTGGCAACGGCCCGATCACTGCTGCCAAGCAACTCGGCGCTGACCGGATCGTCGCCTACAAGTCCGGTTCGATCTACACGGGGGTCTATGTAGGACCGCCGACGGTATGGTCGTGGCAGGAAATACCGATCTACGGGTGCGCTGGCGTCAATGCCATAGCCGATCTCGGCACAGTGCATTTCGTCGTCGGTCAGGAGCAGATTTACCTGTTCGACGGTGCGCGTCCTACGCCTGTCGGGGACGGCGCTATCCGGCAGTGGTGGCTCGATAATTCGTCCGGAGTCTATCGGTACAAGACCAATGTACGGTTCGACAGACTGGCGAATCTGG
>Ga0315286_10004888_pt1 | contig 12880 bp, 11 predicted proteins | sample YL17G10_0_MG_FD_205038 | JGI IMG/M metagenome (GOLD analysis project Ga0315286, IMG submission 205038) | Sediment microbial communities from Yellowstone Lake, YNP, Wyoming, USA - YL17G10_0 | ecosystem: Environmental > Aquatic > Freshwater > Lake > Sediment | place: USA: Wyoming | collected... | reverse complement strand
AGCGGACCGCCTGGAAACAGGACGGTGCCGAGCGGGAACAGCGGGATTTCCTGTCGCGTCGAGACCGGGTCGGGCATGGGCCGATTATGCCGCGTCCGCGGGATCATGGCGCCGCGGCGCGCAGGGCCCGCAGCAGGTGTTCGTGCAGGCCGCCGAACGAGCCGTTGCTCATCAGCACCAGGTGATCACCCGGGCGCGCCTCTGCGACCAGGGCGGCCACGAGCTTGTGCGGGTCCGCCTGCACCGTGGCGAGCGACCCGAGGGGCAGCATTGCGTCCGCCACGTCCCACTTCACCTCGGGCGACTGGTAGACGAATACCCGGTCCGCGCTGGCGAGCGACGTGGCCAGCGCGGCCTTGTGCGTGCCGAGTTTCATCGTGTTCGAGCGTGGCTCGAGCACCGCGATGACGCGGCCCTGCCCGGCCCGGCGACGAACGCCGTCGAGGGTCGTCGCGATGGCGGTCGGGTGGTGTGCAAAGTCGTCATACACGACGATGTCGCGCACGATCCCGCGCACCTCGAGGCGACGCTTCACACCGCCGAATTTTCGCAGCGCCTCGAGCGCGGCGTCTTCGCCGACACCCGCGTGACACGCCGCGGCCACGGCCGCAATCGCATTGGCTGCGTTGTGGCGACCCAGCATGTCCCAGTCAACGCGACCGAGGCAGCGCTCGTCGCGCCAGATCTCGAAACTCGCGAAACTTTCATCACCGCCCGCCGCGGCGATGCGCCATTCACACCCGGCCGTGTGGGCGCTGGTGAAGCGCTCGACGGGTGTCCAGCACCCCATGCGCAGCACTTCATCGAGGTGCGGTTCGTCGGCGTTGACGAGCAGCCGGCCATGGCCGGGCACCGTGCGCAACAGCAGGTGGAACTGTTTCTGGATCGAGGCCACGTCGGGATAGATGTCGGCGTGGTCGTGCTCGAGGTTGTTGAGGATCGCCGTGCGCGGCCGGTAGTGCACGAACTTCGCGCGCTTGTCGAAGAACGCGGTGTCGTACTCGTCGGCCTCGATCACGAAATGGCGGCCGCCGCCCAGGCGCGCGCTCACGTCGAAGTCGAGCGGCACCCCGCCGATCAGGAAGCCGGGATTGAGGCCCGCGTGTTCGAGAATCCACGCGAGCAGGCTGCTGGTGGTCGTCTTGCCGTGCGTGCCTGCGACGCCGAGCACCCAGCGGCCATCGACCTGCAGCACGTTGCGCGCCAACCAGTCGGGCCCCGACTCGTAGCGCATGCCGCTGTCGAGCAGCGCTTCGACCAGCGGATTGCCACGGCTCATGACGTTGCCGACCACGAACACGTCCGGGTTCAGCTTGAGCTGGTCAGGTTCGTAGCCTTCGATGACGTCGATGCCGAGTGCCGTGAGCTGCGTGCTCATCGGCGGATAGACGTTGCGATCGGAGCCCGTGACGCGATGGCCGGCTGCGCGCGCGATGGCGGCGATGCCGCCCATGAACGTGCCGCAGACACCCAGGATGTGCAGGTGCAAAGTCAGCCCCCTCCACCGCTCGCAAGGCCGAGCAGCAGGTTGATCAACAGGAAATACGTGAGCGACAGCGTGACGCCCGTGAACAGGTTCGATTCGGTCGCGAGCTTGAGGATGCGGCCCGTGACCAGCGCGAAGATCACGACCATACCGAGCGCGATCAAGCCGGCTACGGTGGATTCAGGCGGCAAGCCCGCTTGCGTCAACAGCCATTGTACCGGCAGGAACATGCACAACCCGAGCACGACGCCGGTGCCGAGCACCGCAGTGGCGGTCTGCAGGAACCGGTCGGTCTTGCCGAACAGCTTCAGCAACAGGTACACCCCCGCGGTGAGCAGGACCGGATCGAGCACGACGAAAACCAGCCAGGCCGCGGCCGGTTCCTCGAGCAGCGTGAGCTGCACGATCGACACGGCGACGTAGGCCGCAGCGGTCAGCCACAGCAGCATGCGCGAGGCTGGAAGGTCCTGTGGACCACGCCGCCAGAGTACGATGTCGAGAAATGCCTTCAGGAAGTGCAGCACGATTCGAAGCGGCGGCCTGAGGAGCGGCGATTCTACACGCAGGTGACCGACCCGATGCGCGAAGCGAGGCTGATCCAGGACTCCGGTGAACTCGCGGCCGCCTTGTTTCGGCTGCGGAGTTCGGACCGGCTCGCGCTCGACACCGAGTTCATGCGCGAGCGGACCTACCACGCGCAACTCTGCCTCGTGCAGATCGCCACGGAATCCGACTGCTACCTGATCGACCCGCTCGTCGGCCTAGACCTCGCGCCGCTGCACGAACTGCTGCAGGACCGCTCGAGGCTGAAAATCCTGCATGCCGCGCGACAGGACCTGGAGGTGCTGCTGCAATCGGGCGGCACGGTGCCCGGCCCCCTGTTCGACACGCAGGTCGCCGCGGCGTTGCTGGGGTTGCCGCCGCAGGTCGGCTATGCGGAGCTCGTCGCCCGGCAGCTTGGGGCTTCGATCGACAAGGGCCAGACGCGTACCGACTGGTCGCGCAGGCCGCTCACGCCCGCGCAAATCGCGTATGCCGCCGACGACGTGCGACACCTCCTCACACTGCACACCGACCTGCAGGCCGCCCTGGGCGCGAAAGGCCGTGCCGACTGGGTCGCCGAAGAAGCGGCCGCCTACGAGAATCCCGCGCTGTACCGCACCGACCCGGCGCTGGCCTGGCGCCGGCTCAAGGGACTGAACCGGTTGCGACCGGCAGAACAGTCGGCGGCGCGTGCGCTGGCCGACTGGCGCGAACGGCGTGCCATCGAATCGGACAAACCGCGCGGCTGGATCCTGACGGACGAGGCGCTCTATGCGCTGGCCACCCGCGACCCCGTGTCGATCGCGGCTCTGGAGTCCGTCCCGACGTTGCCGCCGAACGTGATCCGCAAGCGCGGTGATGAATTGCTGGAGCTGTTGCGGGCCGCGCGCGCCGACGAATCGGGCGTTCCGCTCGCCGCGCCGAAGCGCCCCGAACCCGCGCAAATGGCACTCGCAACCCGACTGCTGCAGGTCGTGCGTGATGTGGCTGCGGAACTGGAGGTAAGCGCCGAGGTGCTCGCGACACGCAAGGACGTTGAGGCGATCGCGTTTGGCTCCGGTGCGCCCGACGAGAGTCCGCTCATGCGCGGCTGGCGCAAGGACGTGGTCGGCGAGAAGCTGCTGGCAGCGCTCGCCTAGGTTCAAGCGAGGGGAAATAGGTGAGCGTCCCCTATTTCCTAATTCTTCAGGCGCCGGTGGCCTTCACGAATTCGGCGTAGACGCGATCGACGGGCTGGTCGGCGTTGACGACCCGCAGCAGCCCACGACCCTGGTAGTGATCGATCAACGGTGCGGTCTGCGCGTTGTAGACCTTCAGCCGGTTCGCAATGACGTCTTCCTTGTCGTCGTCACGCTGCTTGAGCAGCGGCGGCTCCGCACCGTGGGCCGGGTTGTCGCAGTGCTCGCCCTTGCCCGAAGGCGACGAATACACGTTGAACACCTTGCCGCAGTCCGGGCACGTGCGACGGCCGGTCAGGCGCATCACCAGCGCCTGTTCGTCGACCTGCATGAGCACGACCGCGTCGATCGGCTGGCCGAGGCCGGCCAGCAGCTGGTCGAGCGCACCCGCCTGCGCCACGTTGCGCGGATAGCCGTCGAGGATGAAGCCCTTCGCAGCGTCCGGGCGGTCGAGCCGCTCGCGGATCAGGCCGAGGACGATGTCGTCGGTCACCAACTCGCCGGCGTCCATCGCCGCCTTGGCGCGCTTGCCGAGTTCGGTGCCTCGCGACACGGCGTCGCGGAGCAGGTCGCCGGACGAAACCTGGGGAATGCCCTTCTGGTCACGCAGGCGCTGGGCCTGTGTGCCCTTGCCGGAGCCAGGTGCGCCGAGAAGTACGAGTCTCATGGTTGCGGGGCCGTTCGGAGTCGGTTTCAAGAGGCGCGCACGTTACCGAAAATGACCCGGCGGGGCCAGAAGCAGCTTCCGCAGGAGATCGTCGCCGCGCGTGCAAAATGTTAGAAGCCGGCGCCCGGCCGGAGTATCCTTCGCGGCTGACAAATGCACGTAAGTCCACGATTGTTGGCATATTTTCGGGAGCAACGATGAAGCAGCCGACAGGTCCGCGCAACGCCTTTTACGCCCAGTCCGGCGGCGTCACTGCCGTCATCAATGCGTCCGCCTGCGGCGTCATCGAGACGGCCCGCAAGCACCCGCGCAAGATCGGCAAGGTCTACGCCGGGCGCAACGGCATTCTCGGTGCGCTGACCGAAGACCTCATCGACACCAGCAAGGAAAGTACCGCGGACATCCGCGCCCTGCGACACACGCCGGCCGGCGCGTTCGGCTCGGCCCGCTACAAGCTGAAGAAGTACGAGGACAACCCGGCGCAGTACGAGCGCCTGCTCGAGGTCTTCAAGGCGCACGACATCGGCTACTTCTTCTACAACGGCGGCGGCGATTCGGCCGACACGTGCTTCAAGGTGTCGCAGCTGGCCGAGAAGATGGGGTATCCCCTGCAGGCCATCCACGTGCCGAAGACGGTCGACAACGACCTGCCGATCACCGACTGCTGCCCGGGTTTCGGGTCGGTGGCCAAGTACGTGGCCGTGTCGATCCGCGAGGCTGGCTTCGACGTCGCCTCGATGGCCCGCACCTCGACCAAGGTGTTCGTGCTGGAAGTCATGGGTCGCCACGCCGGCTGGATCGCGGCTGCGGGCGGCCTGGCGTCGCAGAAAGCTGGCGACGCGCCGCACATCATCCTGTTCCCCGAGATCGCGTTCGACGAAGCGGCCTTCCTCGCCCGCACCGAAGAATGCGTGAAGAAGTACGGCTATTGCGCGGTCGTCGTCTCCGAAGGCGTGCGCAACAAGGACGGCAAGTTCCTGGCCGACGCGGGCACGCGTGACGCCTTCGGCCACGCGCAGCTGGGCGGCGTGGGTCCGGTCGTGGCGCAGTTGGTCAAGGACAAGCTCGGCTACAAGTACCACTGGGCCGTGGCGGACTACCTGCAGCGCGCGGCGCGGCACATCGCGTCCAAGGTCGACGTCGAGCAGGCCTACGCCGTCGGCAGGGCCGCGGTCGAGTACGCGCTGAAAGGCCACAACTCGGTGATGCCGACCATCGTACGGACGTCGAACAAGCCCTACCGCTGGAAGATCGGCATGGCGAGCCTCGACCAGGTGGCCAACGTCGAGAAGATGCTGCCCCGCGACTACATCACGCCGGATGGCTTCCAGATCACCGCCAAGGGCCGCAGGTACCTCGCGCCGCTGATCCAGGGCGAGGACTACCCGCCGTACGAAGGCGGCCTGCCGAAATACGTGGTGCTGAAGAACAAACCCGTGAAAAAGAAGCTAAAAAAGGCCTTTGTGGTATAGTCCCGCGCCTTTTTTTCCGGGGCTGATCGGGGCTTGGATCGAGTCGCAGAACTCGGCACCCGCACCACCCCCGCCAGGTTTACGAGTGAAGACCCGTTTGGGAGGTTGAGCATGACTACTGACTTCGCGCTGCTGCTCGCGATTGGCGCCGGCGTGGCCGCCATTCTTTACGGCATCCTGTCCGTGCGCTGGATCGTCGCCCAGCCTGCAGGCAATGCCCGCATGCAGGAAATCGCGGCCGCCATTCAGCAGGGCGCCAACGCTTACCTGAACCGCCAGTACACGACCATCGGCATCGTCGGCGTCGTGCTCTTCCTCGTGCTCGCGTTCTCGCCGCTCGGCTGGGGCACCGCGGGCGGCTTCGCCGTCGGCGCCATCCTTTCCGGCCTGGCCGGTTACATCGGCATGAACGTCTCGGTGCGTGCCAACGTACGCACGGCGCATGCAGCCAGCCTCGGCATCAATCCGGCCCTGCAGGTTGCGTTCCGCGGCGGCGCCATCACCGGCATGCTCGTCGTCGGTCTGGGCCTGATCGGCGTGGCGGCGTACTACTGGATCATGCTCAGCGTCACGGGCAGCGAAGAGAAGTCCTTGCACGCCCTCGTCGGCCTCGCCTTCGGCGGCTCGCTGATTTCGATTTTCGCGCGACTCGGCGGCGGCATTTTCACGAAGGGCGCCGACGTCGGTGCGGACCTCGTGGGCAAGGTCGAAGCCGGCATCCCGGAAGACGACCCGCGCAACCCGGCCGTGATCGCCGACAACGTCGGTGACAACGTCGGCGACTGCGCCGGCATGGCGGCCGATCTGTTCGAGACCTACGCGGTCACGATCGTGGCGACGATGCTGCTCGCCGGCCTCACGATGACGGCGACGCTCGGCCACAACGCCGTACTGTATCCGCTCGTGCTCGGCGCCGTCTCGATCATCGCCTCGATCGTCGGCACCTTCTTCGTCAAGGCGCGCGACGGCGGCAAGATCATGAACGCGCTCTATCGCGGCCTGATCGTGTCGGGCCTGATCGCCGGCGTCGCGTTCTACTTCGTCACCACCAGCATGATGGGCGACGCGGCCATGCCGCTGTTCGGCTGCGCGCTGATCGGCCTCGTGCTGACGGGTGCGATGATCGTGATCACCGAGTACTACACGGCCACCGAGTACGCACCCGTGCGTTACGTGGCGGCGGCTTCGCAGACCGGTCACGGCACGAACGTGATCGCCGGCCTCGCCGTGTCGATGAAGTCGACGGCGTTCCCGGTGCTCGCGATCTGCCTCGCCATCTGGGGCGCGTTCTCGCTCGCCGGCCTGTATGGCATTGCGATCGCAGCGACGGCCATGCTGTCGATGACGGGCGTGATCGTCGCGCTCGACGCCTATGGCCCGATCACTGACAACGGTGGTGGCATCGCCGAGATGGCGGGCCTGCCGAAAGAAGTGCGCAAGGTCACCGACGCGCTCGACGCGGTCGGCAACACGACCAAGGCCGTCACCAAGGGTTACGCGATCGGCTCCGCCGGTCTCGCCGCGCTGGTGCTCTTCGCCGATTACACCAACAACCTGCAGATCGCCGGCAAGCTGGAGGTCTTCTCGCTGTCCGACCCGGCCGTCATCATCGGCCTGTTCATCGGCGGTCTGGTGCCATACCTGTTCGGCGCCATGGCGATGGAAGCCGTGGGTCGTGCCGCGGGCTCGGTGGTCGTGGAAGTGCGCCGCCAGTTCAAGGAAATCCCGGGCATCATGGCCGGCACCGCGAAGCCTGACTATTCGCGCGCGGTGGACATGCTGACCAAGGCGGCGATCAAGGAAATGATCGTGCCGTCGCTGCTGCCGATCCTGGTGCCGGTGATCGTCGGCTTCGGTATGAACTTCCTGCTCGGCCCCGGCGCCGGCATCCGCGCCCTGGGCGGCGTGCTGATCGGCACGATCGTCACGGGTCTCTTCGTCGCCATCTCGATGTGCACGGGCGGCGGCGCCTGGGACAACGCGAAGAAGTATGTCGAGGAAGGCAACTTCGGCGGCAAGGGTTCCGAGACGCACAAGGCGGCCGTCACCGGTGACACCGTCGGCGATCCGTACAAGGACACGGCCGGCCCGGCCATCAACCCGCTGATCAAGATCATCAACATCGTGGCGCTGCTGCTGGTGCCGCTGCTCTGATGTAGTGATCAGTGATTGGTGAGGGACGCGCCCCACCAGTCACGGAAGGCTGGGACAGAAAGGCCCCGGGAAACATTCCGTTTGGACACGGACTGGAAACCGGTGCCTTTCGCTTTCTGCATGATCCGGGTCGGCCTGCGCCGCACCGCCCGGCCCCACGACGACTACCCCCCGTTGATCCGCATCACCGGGCCAGACATGGATGTCTGTCGTACCGTCGAGACCCATGGCGGTCATCCGCGCGGCAGTTACGAAACAGACGCAGTCGAGTTCTTCGCTCTCGACTCCCTGCCGGCGATGTCGATCGGCCAAAGCAGGTGCGGCGCATATGCGAGCGCTCGGTGATGCGCAAAGTGCCGGCGGATATAGAACAGGCCGACAATCGTTGTTCGTCGGCTGCTCTTGAACTAGTGTTCGCTGCGGGGAAATAGAAAGCGACAGCCGATATGCACCAGGACAGTTTTGCCGCGCTATCGCAGGACGCGCAGGTCGACAGCCTCCGGCATCTGGCCCGGGTGGCATTGGCTCGGTGGCGCCTCGAGACTGCGCCGCTTGCGCTTCTCAAGTACCGCGAGAATGCCGTCTTCAAAGTCACGGACCCTGCCTCCGGCGAACGGTTTGCGTTGCGGGTGCATCGGGCCAGATACCGCAGCGATGCCGAATTGCGCTCGGAACTGCAGTGGACGGCCGCGCTCATCGCGGCGGGAATCGAAGCGCCCGCTGCGGTGCCGACCGCGACCGGCGAGTTGTTCGTCATCGTGGGTCACGAGGCAGTGCCTGAGCCGCGCCAGTGCGACCTGCTGCGCTGGGTCGAGGGCACGATCATCGGCAGCGTCGAAGGGGATCACGTCGCGAGCGCGGACGAAGTTCGCACCAGTCATTTCCAGGCCGGGCGACTTGCCGCCTTGATCCACAACCACGGTGAACACTGGCCGAGGCCGCCGGGATTCATGCGGCTGAGCATGGATTTCGACGGGCTGATCGGATCCCGCGGTTACCTGGGCCCGTACGGCGCGTGCAAGCTGCTCTCGCACGGTCAGGTCGCCGTGCTCGACCAGGCGCGAGAAGCCATTCGTTTCGCTCTGGAGGACTTTGGCCAGTCGCCGGACCGATACGGGCTCACCCACGGCGACTTCCTCCCGGAGAACCTGCTGCGCGACGGCGACACCGTGCGCATCATCGATTTCGACGACTGCGGCTTCGGCTGGCACGTCATGGACATCGCCACGTCGTTGCTGTTTCTGCTCGGCGAGCCGCAGTACGAGGATGCGTTCACCGGTTTCGTCGGCGGCTACCGCACGGCCCGTGCGCTGCCTGAAGAGCACCTGGAGATGCTGCCGGTGTTCCTGCTCGCGCGCGCGATGACGTATGTCGGCTGGGTGGGCAGCCGACCCGAAGCCGCGATCGCGCAGGAGCGGGGCCCGCTCATCGTCGGCGCGACGCTCGCGCTGGCCGAAGAATTCCTCGGGCAGACGCAGCAGGCACGGCCATGACAAAGCCATGGGAATCGCCTGCCTATTCCGAACGCAAACGCCGCGTGCTCGCGCTCGCCCACGAATACCTCATTCCAGGTCGCGTCGAGGCATTCCTCGGCATGGACATCCCCCTGGTCATCGGCCGGCGCGAGGGTTATCGACTCTGGGACATCGATGGCCACGAGCTCATGGATTTCCACCTGAACGGCGGCACCTACAACGTCGGGCATCGCAATCCCGTCGTGCTGCAGGCTCTCGAAACTGCGTTGCAGACGCTGGACGTCGGCAATCACCACTTTCCGAGCCCGGCGCGCGCGGAACTCGCCGAGAAACTGGCGGCCCACACGCCAGGCGCCCTGCATTACACCGTCTACGCCGCCGGTGGCAGCGAGGCCGTGGACGTGGCGATCAAGTCGGCACGCAGGTTCACGGGCCGCCGCAAGATCGTGGCGATCGCCTCCGGCTATCACGGGCGCACGGGATTGTCCGGCGCTGCCGGCGACGACACGGCAGCGCGCTACTTCGCGAGCGACTACCCCGATGAATTCCTGAAAGTGCCTTTCGACGACCTCGACGCGATGAGGGCGGCACTGCAGGCCAACGACGTGGCCGCCGTGATACTGGAGACCATCCCGGCCACCTACGGCTTTCCCGTGCCGTCGGAGGGTTATCTGCCGGGAGTCGCACGACTCTGCCGGGAGTTCGGTGCGCTATACATTGCCGATGAGGTGCAGACCGGGCTCGGCCGCACCGGCTACCTGTGGGGCGTCGAGGCCTGGGGCGTGGAGCCGGACATACTGGTCACGGGCAAGGGACTATCAGGCGGACTTTATCCGGTCGCAGCCGCGGTGCTGCGCAAGGACGTCGGCAACTGGCTGTCGGACAACGGCTGGGGCCACGTCACGACGTTCGGTGGGGCAGAGCCGGGTTGCGTGGTGGGTTCCGTGGTGCTGGATATGTGCCGGGCGCCACAGGCGCTGACCCATGCCGCCGAGATCTCGGACTACCTGTACGCCGGGCTCGCCGACATTCGCTCGCGACTCGGTTTCCTGCAGGACATCCGTCGCAAGGGGCTGGTCATGGGGCTCGTCTTCGACGCGCCGACCGGCGGCATGCAGATGATGTCGGCGCTGTACCAGCACGGCATCTGGGCGATCTTCGCGGGTTTCGACCACTCGGTGCTGCAGTTCAAGCCGGGGCTGTTCGTCGACAGGGCGTACTGCGACGAAGCGCTCACGCGTTTCGAAGCCGCGTTGCAGGTGGCCAAGGGCAAGCGCTGAATGATGACCGCCGGTCAGCGGATCTTGTAGTTGTCCATGACCAGGTACTCGAACAGCCGCTGCGGCAGCAGTGGGCGCAGCGCGACCAGCGTGCGCTGCAGCGCGTTCGCCGCTGGATAGCGCAGACGCGGCCGGCGCGCCTCGATCGCCTGGACGACGGCGCGCACCACTGGTGCGGTGTCTGGATTGCTGGCTTCGTCCTCGCCCATGCGCCGCACCGCCGTCGCGCAGCGCTCGGCATACGGCGACTGCGGTGAGCTCGCGGCCACGGTCATGCGCCGGTTCGCCGTGAATCTCGTGGCAAAGTCGCCCGGCTCGACCATGGCGACCTGGATGCCGAACGGCCGTACCTCCATGCGCAGCGCCTCGGTGTAGGCCTCGACCGCGAACTTGGACGCGCAGTACATGGCCTGGAACGGCACGCTGACGAGTCCGCCCAGCGAGCTCATGTTGACGATGCGACCGGAGCGATGTGCGCGCATCTGCGGCAGGACCGCCCGGCACGCGCGGTGCATGCCGAAGAAATTCGTCTCGAACTGCCGGCGCGCTTCCTCGATCGTCGTGTCCTCGATCGCACCGGCAAAGCCGAAGCCCGCATTGTTGACGAGCACGTCGATGCGGCCGGCCTGCTGCAGCACCTCCGCGACTCCCGCCGTGACCGACGCCTCTTCGTCCACGTCCATCGTGACGAGCGTGCAACCGGACGGCGCCGCCGTCGACGGGCGTCGGGTCGTGCCGAACACTCGATGGCCGCGCGACTGCAGTTCGGCCGCGATCGCCTGGCCGAAGCCCGAAGACGCGCCCGTCACCAACACCACTTTTCTCTCGTCCCCCGTCATCGCGGTCTCCGTGGACCCCGGCCCCTTCTGCGAGTCCGATCAGGGCGGCCCGTCAGCGAAGGCGTTCATCGCGTACGTGAAGAACATGCGCGCGATGGCCGGGTTGGTCAGGTCCATGTCGCCGCCGCCACCGTACACACCGCCGCTCTTCGGCTTCAAAGTGGGCGGATTCTTCGCGTATGACACAGCGCCCGCGAGGTCGCGCGCGAACTCCTCGACCACGCCGGGCTGGGTCTGCGGGCCCGTGACGCACATGTGGATGGCGTTCGGGTTCTGCTGTCCGTTGAAGCGCCAGCCGCGGTCTTTCATGAAGTCGTTCACGTGGTAGATGTCGAACTCGTCCGACGAAAAAGAAAAGCAGAATGTCGGCTTGCCCATCAGCTTCAACTCACGGTGGCTCGTGACGGCGTCCTGCATGCGGAAGGCCGCGTCGAAAATCTGCTTCGCGCGCTGCAGGTAGCCCTCCCGGCCGAGGTGCATCATTGAGGCCCAGGTCGCCGCAATCAGGCCGCCCGAGCGGCTGCCGGCGAGGCCCGGCGAGGCATATGCACCGCCTTTCCAGTCGGTAAGCATGTAGTACTGGTACTGCCGGTACGTCTTGTCGCGCCACGCCAGCACCGACGTGCCCTTGAGCCCGTAGCCGTACTTGTGGGTGTCGGCGGAAATCGACGTCACGCCGGGCAGCCTGAAATCAAACACCGGGATGTTCGGGTAACCGAGTTCCTGGCCCCACGGCAGGATCCAGCCACCGAGGCAACCGTCCACGTGCAGGCAGACGTTCTTGTCCAACGCCACGTCCGACAGGGCCGCGATCGGGTCGATCGTGCCGTACGGATAGTTGCCTGCTGACGCGACGATCATCGCGGTACTCGGCGTGATCGCGTCGCGGACGAAATCCACGTCCACCTGCGTCGTCACCGGGTCGGTCGGCGCGACGATCACCTTGACGCCAAACATGTGCGCGGACTTGTGGAACGCCGGGTGGGCCGTCTCCGGCCAGATCATCTCCGGCTGCGCGATGCCGCGCTCGACGCGCGCCCGGTCGCGGTAGGCAAGGACCGCGTTCTGGATGCTTTCCGTGCCGCCGGAACCGATCGCGCCGCAGGCCTTCTGCGACCGGTCATGCTGTTCGACAGCCTCGCCATGCAGCATAGCGAGCGTCATCGCGATGATCTCGCTCTCGAAGCGACTCATGCTGGGGCAGATGTCACGTTGCAGCGCGTTGACGTGGCTGAAGTGGCTGAAGGCCTCGTTCAGGAACGCGTAGTGCTCGTGATCACCGCAGTACATGGTGCCGGAGCACTTGCCACTCTCCCATTTGCGGTCCTCGCGCTCGGCCATCGAGCGCATCTGTTCGAGGATCGTCGCCTCGTCGAGACCCTGCTCGGGGAAACTGCGGACCACGCCGAATTCCCCCGCATAGGGATAAAGCGCGCGAATTGCTTTCTCGGCATCCATCTTTCGTCTCCTGGCGCCTCAGCTCGTGGCTGACGGTCGCGTCATGATTTCCAGGGCCGCGGCGTGCAGCCGCGCGTTCGCTGCGGCGATGACCGTGCCGCCCTGCAGCGGCGAATTCCCCTGCAGGTCCGTGACCACGCCACCCGCACCCTCGAGGATCGGAATCAGCGGCACGATGTCGTACGGCATCAGCATGCTGTCGATCATCAGGTCGATGCCTCCCTGGGCCACCAGCGCGAACCCGTAGCAGTCGCCGCCCCAGCGTTGCAGCCGGCAGCGCTCGGCAAGCTCCAGGTAACGTGGCAGTGTCCCGGCGTGCTGCAGCATT
>Ga0315286_10004887_pt1 | contig 12880 bp, 12 predicted proteins | sample YL17G10_0_MG_FD_205038 | JGI IMG/M metagenome (GOLD analysis project Ga0315286, IMG submission 205038) | Sediment microbial communities from Yellowstone Lake, YNP, Wyoming, USA - YL17G10_0 | ecosystem: Environmental > Aquatic > Freshwater > Lake > Sediment | place: USA: Wyoming | collected... | reverse complement strand
CCGAGTATGATCCGTAATAGGCGGTGTACCCTTGAAAGGCCTCCCTCCCTTCGGTCGGGACTGAACGACGGTCCCGCACTTCGGCATCGGTTCCGGCCCGGAGGTCCGCTGAGGCGAAGCGGGGCCGGCCGTATTTCATCAGTTGTACCGCCATACGTCCGTCGGGCCCGGAGATCAGCCGCCCCGTCACGTTTTTGCCCCACGTCTGCAGGGTTTGCCCCTCGGCAGCCTTGCTTTCCACGGAGAGGAGGCGCCAGGTGCCGACGAACTTGCTCGTGTCGCTGTTCATGCTGTGGCTCCTGTTCGGGAGTGACCAGAGAGTATCTGCTCAGGGTCTGCTGTAAAGTTCCGCTGGCCCGACTATGATGCGGCCGAAGGCCTGCTTTGTCAAGATCGAAGCGATGATCGATCAGGGCAAACGCATTTGGGCCCCGGTAGCTCGGGGACTGTCATTGCGAGCCGCCGCAGGCGGCGAAGCAATCGCCGGTTTCAGCACAAGGGGATTGCTTCGGGCGTTGCGACGCCCTCGCAATGGCAAATGCGTATGCCCTGGATGATCGATGGAGGAGCCACGCCCCAGGAAATGGGCACGCCCGAAAGCGCGGCCTTAATCACCCAACTGCCCGTGGAGGGTCAGGTCGTCGCTGCGCGTCTCACCCCTCGCTGTTAACCATACGTTAACAAACCCTTAGCAGTTCGTTAACATCCCCTTGATGAATCGTTAACGGGCGCGTGGTACTCTTGTCACGGTGAGCAAAGGCTCGCCGAAATCTGCAAATCGAATTGGAGGAGAAGCATCCATGCGTTCTTTGTTTATCGTCAGTTTGATGGTGGTGGCCCTGACCGTGGCCGCCTGTGGGGCCGCAGAGCCGACCCAGGCCCCGACCGACATTCCAGCAAGCGCGACCGCGGCCCCTGCGCAGCCGACCGCAGCCCCTGGCACAGGAATGGTGGCGTTGCCCGAGGTAGATCCCGCCGAGGTGACGGGGGACTTTGTGAGCGCAGGCAGCTCGACGGTCTATCCCCTGTCCGAGCGCATGGCCGAACGGTTTGCCGACGAAGGGTACGCCGGCAACATCACCATCGACAGCATCGGCACGGGTGGCGGCTTTGAGCGGTTCTGCAAGACGGGCGAGACCGACATCGCCAACGCCAGCCGCGGCATCAAGGATGAGGAAAAGGCCAACTGCCAGGCGATCGGGCGCGAGCCGGTCGAGTTCCGCATCGGCACCGACGGCCTGGCGGTGGTGGTCAGCAAGGCGAACACCTTCCTGACCAATGCCACGAAAGAGGACCTGGGCAAGATCTTTACAGCGGAAAAGTGGTCGGACGTGAATGCGAGCTGGCCAGCGGAGCCGATCCAGCGCTTCATCCCCGGAACCGATAGCGGAACCTTTGACTACTTTGTCGAAGTGGTGTTTGCCAAGGACAAGACCCCCCTGCTGAACGCGCCGAACACACAGTTGAGCGAAGACGACAACGTCTTGGTGCAGGGTGTGGAAGGCGGCCCCTACGCGATCGGGTTCTTCGGATACGCCTACTACGAGGAAAACAGGGACAAGCTGAACGTGCTGTCGATCGAGGGCGTGACCCCGGACGCGGCGACGGTGGAGGGTGGCACCTATCCGCTGGCGCGGCCGCTGTTCCTGTACAGCACGGCCAAGATCATGCAGGAAAAGCCGCAGGTCGCGTCGTTCATCAACTACTACCTGACCCACGTGGACGAAGAGATCAGCTCCGTCGGATACTTCCCGGCGAGCACCGAGGCGTTGGACGCCTCGAAGCAAGCCTGGCTCGACGCCATGGGCCAATAGTTGGACCTGGTCTGATTGGAGCAACGCACCTCAGCGGTGCGTTGCTCCAATGCTGTAGGCGGAGAAAGAGAATGCAGGACGAACGGACGTCCCAGCCGTGGGCCGGCGCGACCGGGGCCGTCGCGGCAGGCGCCCAAGAAGCGATCAATCTGCGCAAGAGACCCCGCATCCGGGAAGCTCTGATCCAGGGCTTTCTGTTTCTGTGTGGGGTGCTCTCGATCCTGACGACTCTGGGGATCGTGTTTGAGCTGGGCAAGGAGTCTCTGGGCTTTTTCACCCGCCAGGTGTGGGAAGACAGCAACAAGGCACTGCCGGTTGCCCTGGCACCGGGTGCCACCGAGCTGTTGCTGAGCCGCGGCGGGTCCGGCATTCAGGCCGGCGACCTCGTCCGCGTCGAGAACGAGGTCATGCTCGTGAAGGCCGCGACCGGACAAGCAGCCACCGTCGTCCGCGGCCAGCAGGGGACTGAGGCCGTCGCCCACGCCGCGAACGTGGCCCTCTTCCGCGGGAAACGAGTGTCGCTGGTCGAATTCTTCACCGGGACCAAGTGGAGCCCGCAGATCGGCCAGTTTGGCATCTTGCCTTTGGTCACTGCGACCCTGATGACCAGCGTGATCGCCATGCTGGTGGCTCTGCCGTTGGGCCTCAGCGTGGCCATCTACTTGAGCGAATACGCCTCGGAACGCGCCAGGAAGATCCTCAAGCCGATCCTGGAAGTCCTGTCGGGCATCCCTACGGTGGTCTATGGCTACTTTGCCCTGACCTTCATGACGCCGCTGCTGCGGGGCGTCTTTGGCCAGGACACCGTGCAGATCTACAACATGGCCTCGGCCGGCCTGGTGATCGGCGTCCTGATCTTGCCATTGGTCAGCTCGATGAGCGAGGATGCGCTGAGCGCTGTGCCGCGCTCGCTACGCGAGGCGGCCTATGCCCTGGGTGCGACCAAGTTTGAAGTGGCGGTCAAGATTGTGGTGCCCGCGGCGCTATCCGGTATCGCCGCGGCCTTTATCCTGGCCATGTCGCGGGCCGTCGGCGAGACGATGGTCGTGGCCATTGCCGCGGGCCAGGGCCCGAACTTGACCTTCAACCCATTCCGATCGGCCGAGACGATGACCGGCCACATGGTGCGCATCAGCGGCGGTGACCTGAGCTACGACTCGATCGACTACAACAGCATCTTTGCCATTGGAATGCTGCTGTTCCTGATCACGTTTGTGCTCAACATCATCAGCCAGCGCATCGTGCGCCGCTTCCGGGAGGTGTACGACTGATGGCCAAGAACCCTGATGAGCAGCAAGGCCGGTCTCTGACTGAGCCCTTTGCGAACAACCTGCCTGCACGGCACCGGACGGCGCGCCTGTGGCAACTTGCCTTCCTGGCTTCGACCATCGTTGGCATCGTCATCCTGACTGCCTTGCTGTTCAACATCGTAAACAGCGCGTTCGGCCTGGCGGCGGTCCAGGTGAAGGTGGACCCGGCCACGCTTGCCATGGATGGCGTGCCCATCGAGAAGCAGACCAAAGTGCAGTTGGTGCAGATCTTGGAGGGAAGCCTGAAGCCGGCGGTGTACAAGCGGCTCGAGACGGAGAAACCGTTCGTGGGCCGCAGCCGCAACGAGGCCTACGACCTGGTCGTCGAGCGGGTCGTCGAGCCGAAGGTGGAGCAGACCTGGCCGTTGTTTGACTCGCTGCTGCACCGCCAGGAGATCCTGGCCGAAATGGCCCAGGAGTACCCGGACGCAAAAGCCAAGTTCCTGTCGTGGATCGACGCCAAGTTCCTGGTCACCCCGCAATCGAGCCAGGCCGAGCGGGCCGGGGTGCGAACCGCGATCCTGGGGTCGCTGTGGACCATCGCCATCACCATCTTGGTCGCCTTCCCGGTGGGGGTGTGTGCGGCCATCTACCTGGAGGAGTATGCGCGCGACAACTGGATCAACCGCCTGATCCGCACCAACATCAACAACCTGGCCGGCGTGCCTTCCATCATCTACGGCATGTTGGGGCTGGCCATCTTTGTCCGCGCCCTGGAAAGGCTGACCAGCGGGACAGCCTTTGGCTTCGCAGACCCGACCACAGCCAACGGCCGCACCATCCTTTCGGCCGGGCTGACGCTGGCCCTGCTCATTCTGCCGGTGATCATCATCAACGGCCAGGAAGCCATCCGCACCGTGCCCACCTCGCTGCGCGAGGCCAGCTTTGGCCTGGGGGCGACCAAGTGGCAGACGGTGTGGGCCCACGTCCTGCCCAGCGCTCTGCCGGGCATCTTGACCGGGACGATCCTGGCGATGTCGCGGGCCATCGGCGAAACGGCGCCGCTCGTGGTGGTGGGTGCCTCGACCTTTATCAACAAGGATCCCGGCGGCCCGTTCTCCAAGTTCACCACGCTGCCTATCCAGATCTACCAGTGGACGTCGAGGCCGCAGGCCGAGTTCCGCAACATCGCCGCTGCGGCCATCATGGTATTGCTGGTGCTGTTGCTGGCGCTCAACGCAACAGCCATTATGCTCCGCAACCGCTCAAGCAGGAGGCTATGACCATGCTCACTCGAAAACCCGCCGCCGGATTCGCATCGCCTGCGCCTCCATCGCTTCGCCCTGGACTGAACGCCTGTGCCTGCGCCACAGGTGCAGGCGACGGTGTGGCGCAGGCACGGTCAAACGGACGGCACGCCATCGAAGCGCGGAACCTGAACGTCTACTACGGCAACTTCCGGGCTATCCGCGACGTCAGTCTGAGCATCGAGCGGCACAAGGTGACGGCCATCATCGGCCCTTCCGGCTGTGGAAAAAGCACGATGTTGCGCGCCTTCAACCGCATGAACGAACTCGTGCCCACCGCCCACGCCGAGGGAGAGGTTCTATTCCGAGGCCAGAACATCTATGCGCCGGACGTCGATGCGGTAGAGGTGCGGCGGCACGTGGGCATGGTTTTCCAGAAGCCCAACCCCTTCCCCAAGACCATCTACGAGAACGTGGCCTGGGGCGGGCGGATCAATGGCTACCAGGGCAACCTGGACGAGCTTGTGGAGCGCTCGCTGCGTCAAGCAGCCCTGTGGGACGAGGTCAAAGGCAAGCTCAAGGAGAGCGGCTACTCGCTTTCTGGCGGCCAGCAGCAGCGCCTGTGCATTGCCCGCGCCATCGCCGTCAAGCCGGACGTCGTGTTGATGGACGAACCGTGCTCGGCCCTGGACCCCATCGCCACCCTCAAGATCGAAGACCTGATGCGCGAGCTGGCCGAGAACTATACCATCATCGTCGTCACTCACAACATGCAGCAGGCGGCGCGCGTGTCGGACTATACGGCGTTCTTTAACATGGACCAGGATCGGGCGGGGTACCTGGTCGAGTACGGGCCGACGGCTGAGATCTTTACCAACCCACGCGACAAGCGAACGGAAGAATACATCACGGGCCGGTTTGGCTAGGAAGGCGTTCGGCAAGCCGGACCATCGGGGGTTACACACCGGGGGCGTAACCAATGACGAAACGTGTACTTTTTGTTTGTACGGGCAACTCTGCCCGCAGCCAGATGGCCGAGGCGTTCGTCCGCCACTACGCTGCGGAGGAATTCGAAGCATGCAGCGCAGGGCTCGAACCGAAGGGCATCCACCCCCTCACTGTGCAAGTGATGCGAGAGATCGGGTTGGACCTCAGTGGCCAGTACTCCAAGAGTGTCACCGAGTATCTGGGCAAGATGCATTTTGGCTACGTGGTGACCGTCTGTTCGGACGCGGAGGAACGATGCCCGAGCACCTTCCTCGGCGTCAGCCAGCGCATGCACTGGGCCCTCGAGGATCCGGCGGCGTTTGTGGGGACTGACGAAGCCAAGCTGGCCAAGTTTCGAGAGGTGCGAGACCAGATCGACAACCAGGTCCGCGCCTGGCTCGAGGCACAGGGGCTGTCGGTAGTACCGCGGCAACCCGCTGCGGAAGATTAGAGGTGCCACGCACACCGGGGATGTCGGCCATCCGGGGCGGGATAGAGGATCATGTGGCGATGGATGTTTGACGTCCCGGCTCCTTTCGACGATAATACGCTGTGATCGCTCGGAGAGAGGAGATCGTCAGTCGGCAGCGCTCCAGGGATCGGCTGTGGCGCTGGCGCTGCAGTCGTGCTATGCCGGGTGGGCATGCTGTTTCCTGCGCGGCCGGATCCACAGGCTGCTGCTCGAACCGTTCCGGCGGGTGCCACGGCCCCTGGCGTTTAGCCCCATCGCCGACATCCTGGTGGCCTCGGCGCTGCTGGCCTCGTGGCCCCCGGCGGCCGCGGCCCTTGTCCTGGTCGCGGGGCACCTGGCCATCAGCCGGCGGTCGTTTCGGGCCCTCAGCAGGCGCGCGCCAGCGAGGTAGGGACACGCCTGGCACGCCTGTTGTATCGCCTGCACACACAGTGGTAATGAGGAAACGTCATGTCAAACAGCAAACTCAAGGGGTTGGGTGAATCGGTCGCCGGTGCCGTCCAGATCGTTGGGCTGCTCCTGCTTTCGCCTGTGCTCCGCTCGTGGTACAACCGCTGGGGCGCGACCGACGAAGAGATCGCTCGTTCCCTGCCGGGCGACGAATTGGTCCCCGGTCCCCTTCACCGCAAAGGAAGCGGTACTCCGCAGGGCTACACGCGGGCGATCACCATCCGCGCCCGTGCTGCGGCCATCTGGCCCTGGGTGGTCCAGATGGGACAGGGGCGCGGCGGCCTGTACAGCTACGAAGGTCTGGAAAACCTTGCCAGATGCCGCATCCACAACGTCGACCGGATCGTGCCCGAACTCCAGGATCTAGAGGCCGGCGACCTGATTCGCTTGGGCCCGAAGGGCTATCCCTGCTTTCGAGTCTGGGCGCTAGAACCGGAGCGAGCGCTTTCGCTCGTGGCGGCGGACCCCAAGACGGAGCAGGCTGCCGATCCGACCCCCAAGCCGAAGGGCTTCTCGGCTGCCAGCTGGCAGTTCTACCTGGACGAACGCGCCGACGGCGCTACGCGCCTTAGCACGCGCCAGCGCCTAGCCTACAGCCGCGACCTGGGCTTGATGTGGCGGCTGGTGGAGCCGGTCGATTTCGTCATGGGGCGCAAGATGCTGCGCGGCATCAAAGAGCGCGCCGAAGCTGCTGCACCCCAGCCGTGAGGTGTCAGCCGACCCTGCGACCGGCTGCCCTTCTCGCAGCCAGGATTGTGCGCATTCAGGATCTTGGGAGGAACCGTGAACTCACTCGTAGTCTACTATTCGATGTACGGCAACACGCGCCGCTTGGCCGAGGCCATGGCCGAGGTTCTTCAGACCGCAGGTGCAGCCCGGGCCGCGAGCCTAGCCCTGTTCAACGCGGCAGACCTGAACGGCATCGACCTAGCGGTCGTGGGCAGTCCCACTCACATCCAGAACGTGCCCAAGGCCGTGCGCGCGGCCCTCGCGGTGCTGCCGCCGAGGAGCCTGGCCGGCAAAGGCGTGGCGGCCTTTGACACGTCGCTCAAGATGTGGGGGCCGCTCATGAGCATGACCGCGGCCCACGGCTTGCTGCGCCGGCTGCGCAAACTGGGCGGCAAACGGCTCCTCCGGCCGGAGACCTTTCTCGTCAAGGCGGTCGAGGCCAGGCCCGAGGGCGAGACCGATTTGCTCGTCGAGGGGGAGCTGGAGCGGGCCAGGGAGTGGGCAGCCGCGATCGTGGGGCAGGTCAAGCAGGTGTCTGCCGCGAAGGGCTTGAGGTGACGGCTGATGGCAATGCTACGTCGAACGTTTGATCACGAATTGCAGCGGCTCCAGGACGAGGTGGTGGCTTTGGGCAGCATGGTGGAAGACGCCCTCGTCCGTTCAGTGGATTCACTGAAGAAGCGGGATCTCGATGTTTCTCGGCAGCTCATCGCCGCAGACCGGGCGATCAACCAGAAGCGGTTTGCCATCGAAAACGATGTAATGACCCTGTTGGCCACGCAGCAACCGATGGCCGGCGACCTGCGCCTTCTGGCCGCGGTGCTAGAGATCGCCACCGAGCTGGAGCGGATGGGGGACTATGCCAAGGGCATCGCCCGCATTAACCTGATGATCGGCGAGAAGCCGCTGATCAAGCCGCTCATCGACCTGCCGGTCATGGCCTCTAAGGCGAGCAGCATGCTCCACCGGGCGTTACAGGCTTTCGTGCAGCGGGACGTTGCTCTGGCCCGCGCCATCCCGCAGAGCGATGACGAAATTGACGCGCTGTACCAACAGGTCTTTCGGGTGCTGATGTCCTACATCCTGCAGGATCCCAGGGCCATCGAACAGGCCAACTACCTCCTGTGGGCGGCCCACAACCTGGAGCGCACCGCCGACCGGGTGATCAACGTGTGCGAACGGGTGATTTTCACGGTCACCGGCGAGCTGGTCGAATTGGGGAGCGACGATGCCGGGATCGAGAGCGTGTCCTGACCAAAGCGCATGCGGTTAAGTCCGTCTGGTCTTGCATATCGGGGCCAGAGGGCCGCAAACCGCCCAGGCGCACAGGCCGTTCGTGTGCCTGGGGGTAAGGGAGGGCATCGAGGAGGTGAAAGGTGAGGAAGGTTGGAACCCTGCGGAGTACCCAGTGCCTGCGCACTGTGCAGGCCGCTTCCTTGGCGGTGGCCAAAGTCCTGGCGCTCGTTTCGGCTGGGATGAGCGGCCTGTTGTTCGTACGGAAGCGGCCGCCGTGGGGCTTGGTGCTGTGGGCGCCCAAGCTGCTGGCGGGGGCCTTGTCGCCCCTCCTGGCCGTCGTGGGCCTGGTGGGCGCGGTGCTCGGCGTGCTGGGCCGTGCGCCGTCCGCGGTGTTCGCGGGGGCCTTGGGCGTGGCCGCGTCGGCGCGCTACGTGTGGCGGGTGGTGACGGCCTCTGGGGATTTTGATCGGGCCTTCGGGCCGGGCTGGCAGGCGCGCATCCCCCCGGCCCAGGCGCTGGCCATGCTCAAGGGGCGTTGGACCTGGAACCCGCCGCACCCGCCCCAGCCCCGCTGGGAGCGCGACGTCGCCTTCTGGCCCGTTCCGGGCAGTGATTGCCCGTTGTTGTGCGACCTGTGGCAGCCGCCCGCAGGCGTGACCCCGTCCGGCATGGCGGTGCTCTACTTGCACGGGAGCGCGTGGTCGGTGAGCGACAAGGACATGGGCACGCGGCCCCTTTTCCGGCACCTCGCAGCGCAGGGACATGTGGTGATGGACGTGGCCTACCGCCTGTGTCCAGAGGTGGAATTGAGGGGCATGGTGGGCGACGTGAAGCGGGCCATCGCCTGGATGAAGGCCCACTCAGGCGAATACGGCGTCGACCCGCAGCGCATCGTGCTGGCCGGCGGCTCGGCCGGAGCACACCTGGCTCTGCTGGCGGCGTACACTCCTCACCATCCTGAGCTTGTGCCCGAGGACGTGCAGGGCGCCGACCTGTCGGTGCGGGCGGTGGTCTCTTACTATGCGCCGGTGGATCTGCGCGCCACGGCCGAGCACAACCGGGGGCTCGCCCCACTTGCAGCCCGGCGCGGGGACCCGAGCCAACGGCGGCGGCCTCAGGCGGCCCAACTGGAGCTCGTCGCGAACGCCCTGGACAACCTGCTGGGGGGCCGGCCGGACGAGGTGCCGGCCATGTACGACCTGGCCTCGCCCCTGTCGCACGTCCACCCCGCCTGCCCGCCAACGCTGCTCATCCAGGGCGAGCACGATGTCCTGGTCCCGGTGGCGCCCGCCCGGGCGCTGTACGAGAAGCTCATGGAGGCCGGGGTGCCGGCGGTGTACCTGGAACTGCCCCAGACCGACCATGGCTTTGACCTGATGCTGCCGCGCCGCTCTCCTCCGGCTCAGGTAGCGCTGTACGAGGTAGAGCGGTTCCTGGCTCTGGTACTGTGAGGATGTGATGCTGCAGCTTGCCGTGTTTGCCATCGGGTCGGCCGGCCTGGTCTTGTTTTCCCGGCCCGCCTTGCGCGTTCGCCGCACGCACGGCTTTTACCGCTTCTTTGCTTTTGAATCCATTCTGGCCCTGATCGTGCTCGCCGCACCGCGCTGGTTTCGCGATCCGTTGTCGGCCCGCCAGATCGCTTCGTGGCTGCTGCTGCTCAGCTCGCTCCTCCTGGCGGCACACGGCTTTTACCTGCTGCGGGTGATCGGGAGGCCCCAAGGCCAATTCGAGAACACGACCCGCTTGGTGACCCGGGGCGCATACCGAACCATCCGCCATCCGCTGTACAGCTCTTTGCTGCTGCTGGGGTGGGGAGCATTTCTGAAGTCATCCTCGCCGGCCGGCCTGCGGAGTACCGCTTCCTTGGCGGTGGCGCTCGCCCTGGCGGCTTCGGCCGCCCTGTTTGCCACAGCCCGGGTGGAAGAGGGGGAAAACCTGGCCCGGTTTGGCGCCGAGTATGCGGCCTACATGAAAACGACCCGAATGTTCGTCCCCTGGCTGTTCTGAACAGCCGCCTAGCGGTACACCTCGGGGTTGACGCAGTTCGGCAGGCGTTCCCCCCGCAGGCCGGCCAGAAGGTTCTCCGCCGCCATCTCGGCCATGCGCGTGCGCGTGGCATGGCTGGCGCTGGCGATGTGCGGCACCACCAGGCAGTTGGGCAGCGTGAGCAGCTTGTGGTCGGCGGGCAGCGGCTCGGGCTCGGTCACGTCCAACGCGGCATACGCCGGCCGGCCCGCGGACAGGGCGTCGAACAGCGCATCGGGATCCACCACAGGGCCGCGAGAGGTGTTGATCAGCACCCCTGACGGCTTCATTCGGGCCAGCGCCCGGGCGTCGATCAGGTGACGGGTATCGGCGTTGAGCGGCACGTGCAGGCTGCAAAAGTCGGACTCGGCCAGCAGCTCGTCCAGGCTACAGCGCACCTCGGCGCCCATCGCGGCCCCCTTGCCGGCGGAGCAGAAGGGATCGTAATAGATCACCTTCATGTCAAAGCCGGCTGCCCGGCGGGCCAGCGCCAGGCCGATGCGCCCCATACCAACGATGCCCAGCGTCGCGCCGTGCACGTCGTAGCCCAAGAGCAGGGTGGGCCCCCAGGTGCGCCATTTGCCGGCGCGCACATAGTCGGCCCCCTCCACCACGCGCCGGGCGGCGGCCATGAGCAGCGCAAAGGCCAGGTCGGCGGTCGTTTCGGTGAGGACGCCGGGGGTGTTGCCCACGGGGATGCCGCGCGCGGTGGTCTGGCCCACGTCCACGTTGTCATAGCCCACGGCAAAATTGCTGACGACCTTGAGGCTCGGCCCGGCCGCGTCCAGGAGCTCGGCGTCAACGCGGTCGGTGAGCAGAGACAGCAGGCCGTCCACGCCGCGGACGCGGTCGAGGAGCACCGCTCGCGGGGGCGGGACGTCTTCGGGCCAGACGTCGGCGTCGCACGCCTGGCGGACAGGGTCCAGCCCGCCGGCGGGGATGATGCGGGTGACAAAGACTCTGGGTTTGCTCAATGGAACCTCCTCTTCGGGAACGGCAGTCCCGCCTGGGACGGCCGGCCTTCGGCGCTTCTCAGGACTGGCGATTAAACTGCCGCCGACAAGGCGGACGCAACTCCTTGCCGAACCACCGCATAGGGCACGTGCTGCGGCAGCAAGAGCCGCAAGTCCTGTTCCCACGCCACTGATGCCCGTTCCAGCGCTTCGTTTAGCCCCTGCGGCGACCAGTCCAGATGAACCCCCGCAGAAGCGGTCCCCGACGCCGGACCATCGGGACGGCGACTCCGCAGGGCCAGCTTGTCCAGGATCAAAGCCCGGTCGGGCTGCAGACCCTGGCCCAACATCAACCACAGGTCGTACAGGTCGCGGGGTTTGCTGCGCTCCAGGAGCGCTCGAACCTTTTCGGCGAACAGGTGCTCCCGAGTGATGGTCGTGACGACGAACGGGCGGACGTCGTCGTACTCAGAAGAGACCAGCACCGGTAAGCTGGCAGCGATCTCGGTCCTGAGGTTGACGTCGAGGCGGATCTTGCCCTTGGAGCGATCCCGCCCGTCGAACAGGGGACCGCGAAAGCTCAGGTCTACGCTGTAGCCCACATCTGAAATCCATGCGTTTCGGACCTCTGCACCGACGCCATAGTCCTCCAGGCGATCGACCACAGTTTCCCACCGCGCCTGCACGCTTTCCGCCCCTCCCCATGCTGGCGCGTTGAAGTCAAGATCCTCAGAGTAGCGGTTGCCATGGTAGGCCAGCCGCAGCGCCGTTCCCCCCTTGAAGACCATGTCCTGGTGGTGTGTATACAGGAGATACAGCACCAGGTGCTGCACATAGTCCCGCTCCTGGGCCTGCATTCCGATGCCATTGCGCTGTGCCAGCCGCTGGATCTGTTGGCGTGTCAGCATCAGCCTACCCCTCCGGACCGAACCTCGTCATTGGACAGGTTGATCCGCACTCGCCACCGGGAGTCATACGAACTCGGGGAGCCTCCCTGGGGATCGAGGAGCACTGGACCGGCCGAAGGATGCAAGCCGTCCACCGCACGGCCCAGGCGCTCCAGAAGATACCCCAGGCGCGAGGCCAAGCTGCGGTCACCCATCCGGTTGGCGTACTCGACCAGCACGGTGAGGTCCAGATCAGGCAAGGCCAGGGCCAGACAGCGACTGACCTCGGCCACGCCCCCGGCATAGCGCGGCAGAGCCAGGCTATCTACCAGGGCCTTCGCCTGGTCGGCCACCAGCACCGGCAAGCCTCCCAGCATCTCACGCTGGTAGCCGAAGAATCGGTGGGGCTGGATGTGCACGTAGCGGAAGGAGTGCCCTCCAAACGTGACCGGCTGCTTTTTGCGGGTGGTCGCCACCAGGACGGTGCGGGGCACCTGCTCCGTGAGACCATGGTAGTGTAAGGCCGACCAGAACGAGACGTAGGCCGGTGTGACCAACTGGGTGGCAATGAAGAGTGGATTGGAGAGGATCCGTTCCGGTTCCAGGCCGAGGAGCAAGTACTTGCCCTTTTCGACGGCGGCCACCAGGCCACGCCCCTGGAGCTGATCGAGCCAGGCATACGACTGTGCGCGGTCCACGCCAAAGAGGTCTGCAACGAGCCGGGGCGTGATGGAGAAGAGATCGGCCTGTTGGAGCTGCCTCGCGATGGAAAGCGGGTCACCGTTTCGGGTCATCTGGCTGAATTCTCTCCTTGATTTATGCGGCCAGTC
>Ga0315286_10004885_pt1 | contig 12881 bp, 10 predicted proteins | sample YL17G10_0_MG_FD_205038 | JGI IMG/M metagenome (GOLD analysis project Ga0315286, IMG submission 205038) | Sediment microbial communities from Yellowstone Lake, YNP, Wyoming, USA - YL17G10_0 | ecosystem: Environmental > Aquatic > Freshwater > Lake > Sediment | place: USA: Wyoming | collected... | reverse complement strand
CATGATGCTCGGTGAGCCGGACGAGTCGGGCCGTCGCCGACCGGTGCCGGAGCCGGGCAGTGAATTCGAGATCGAGGCCGACATGGTCGTGTACGCGATCGGCACCAACGCCAACCCGATCATCGGCCAGACGTCGAAGCTGAGGCTCACACCCCGTGGCTACATCGCCACCGACGACAATCTCGCCACCTCGATTCCGGGCGTCTTTGCCGGCGGCGACATCGTTACCGGCGCTGCTACGGTCATCGAGGCCATGGGCGCGGGCCGGCGCGCCGCGCGCGGCATGAAGGCGTTTCTCGGCCTGCGCGACACCGATTTCGTTTACCAGGAACGGCCCGCGGGCCCGGCTGCAACCCTGTTCGGCATCGACCGCGCCGAACATGGCTACGCGCGCGTCCGCCTGCCGAGGTGATTCAATGAATGCTGTCACTCCGATCCGGCCGGGTGCCCCCGTCAGCCGGTCTGCCGCTGCACGGACCGTGGTCAAGCAGGTGGTCACGCTGGAAGAATGCGTCATCGAGATCATGAGCGACTCGGGCGAGGGCGCGCAGAAATGCGGCCAGTCCTTCGGGTCGATTGCCGCGCGGATGGGTAACGGCGTCTGGACGGTCGAGATCATTCCCGCGGAGATCCAGCCGCCGGCGCGCAGTGTCGCCGGTGCAAGCGGCAACCGCATTCGCATCGGTTCGAAGCGGGTCACCAACGGCGGGGACGAGGCCGCACTCGTCGTGGCGTTCAACGAGCAGGTTCTGCTCGGGCGCGTCGACGCGGGAGAACTCAGGCCCGGCTGCCACATCCTGCTCGAGAGCATGTGGGCCGACAACGCCGATGTGACGATTGCGGCGCAATACGCCGAAACCCGCGACCGGATGGTCGCCGAGGGCTATCGCCTGCACGAAGTGCCCATGGAGAAGGAGTGCCGCGAGCTGGTCGCGGACCCGCGCAAGGGCAAGAACATGTTCGTGCTGGGGATGCTCTGCAACCTCTACAGCCTCGACATGGACCTAGCCCGCGACCAGATCGCGTTCATCTTCGGCAAGAAGGACGAGAAGGTCATCAAGTCGAACGTGGCGCTGCTCGAGGCGGGCTGGGCCTGGGCGGAAGAGCACCTCGACTTCAAGTACCGGGTGCCGGCCGTCCGCGCCACTGCACCGCAGGTCGTCATCAACGGCAACTCGGCCGTGGCGCTCGGCATCCTCGCCTCCGGGATGGATGTCTGCGCGATGTACCCGATCACGCCGGCCACCTCCGCCTCGCATTACCTGAGCGACATCTTCGAGCGCGCCGGCGGCATCGTCCACCAGGCCGAGGATGAGATTGCGGCGTGCGCCTTCGCGATCGGCGCGTCCTATGCCGGCAAGGTCGCGGTGACGATCACGTCGGGCCCGGGTTACTCGCTGAAGCAGGAAGGACTCGGTCTCGCAGTCATGGCCGAGATCCCGCTGGTGGTCGTGAACGTGCAGCGTGGCGGGCCGAGCACCGGCCAGCCGACCAAGGTGGAGCAGGGGGACTTGCTGAGCGTCATGTTCGGCAGCCATGGCGATGCGCCCAAGGTGGTGCTGGCGGCGAGCACCATCGAGGATTGCTTCTATTCGATGATCACGGCGCGACGGATCGCCGAGGCATTCAACATGGTGGTGGTCGTGCTGTCGGACGCGAGTCTCGCCACTGCCCAGCAACCCTTCCCGCGGCCGCAGTTCACCGCAGATTGGCTCGCGCCGCCGATCGACCAGAACCCGGTGCCGGACGGCGCCCGGCCTTATGACTGGGACCCTGTGACCGGCCTCAGTCGCCGTTTCGCGCCGGGGCAGCCGAACGGCATGCACACCCTCACCGGACTGGCGCACGACCGCTCGAGTCGCGTGGCCTACGACGGGGACACCAACGAACTGGGCATCCACGCGCGCAGCCTGAAGCTGGCGGCATTGCAGAAGATGCTGTCTCCGCCGCAGGTCTTCGGCGAGCCCTCGGGCGATCTGCTCATCGTCGGTTGGGGCAGCACCAAGGGGGCCATCGAGGAGGCGGTCGAACGCCTGTGCTCCGAAGGGCACAAGGTGTCGTCGCTCCACCTGACGTTCCTGCAGCCGATGCCACCCGGCATCAAGGAAATCCTGCAGCGTTTCCGCCGGGTGATGACCGTCGAGGCCAACTGGTCGGACGACCCGCAGGACGCGCTGATCGACGAGAGCAATCGCCGCTACTCGGCGCTCGCGATGCTGCTCAGGGCGCGGTACCTCGTGGACGTCGATTGCTGGAGCGAGGTGCGTGGACGGCCGATCAAGCCCGGCACCATCTGCGAGGCGATCCGGGCCCGCCTGGCGAAGGAGGGCGCGTAATCATGAGCACTGCCTCGATCTGCCTGCACCACCTCTTCGAGGAGCATCGCGCGCTCGAGGACTACCAGGGCGGCGTGCCGCGCTGGTGCAAGGGTTGCGGCGACAACGCGATCCTCGCGGCCATGCAGCGCCTGTGCCGGGACGAGGGGCTGCGCCCCGAGAAGACGGTGTTCGTCTCGGGCATCGGCTGCTCGAGCCGGCTGCCGCACTACATGCGCACCTACGGGTTCCACGGCATCCACGGCCGGGCGCTGCCGATCGCCGAGGGGATCAAGATGGCGCGGCCCGACCTGCACGTGTTCGTCAATACCGGCGACGGGGACTGCTGCAGCATCGGCGCGGCGCACTGGATCCACGCGATCCGCTACAACATGAACCTGACGGTGCTGCTGCACGACAATCACATCTACGGACTGACGAAGAAGCAGGCGTCGCCGACCTCACCCATCGGCACGCGGAGCAACACGACGCCGCGCGGTTCGTACCTCGACGCGCTGAACCCGCTGACGGTGACGCTGGGCGTGCAGAACGTGTCGTTCGTCGCGCAGGCGGTGGATTGGATCCCGGATTCTCTTTTCCAGATCGTGAGCGCCGCCTTCAAGCACCGTGGCCTGTCGTTCGTGCGCATCCTGCAGCGCTGCCCCGAGTTCGTCGGCAACATGTTCGAGCCCTGGGTGCACGACCCGCAGAAGATGCTGATGCTCACGCACAGCGACGGTATCCGGGTCAGCCCGGCGCTGCAGAAGATCTACCGCAACCAGCAGGAACACGATCCTTCGAACATCGATCGCGCCCGCGAAGTGGCCTCGATCGACGACCCGATCCCGGTCGGGATCCTGTACCGCAATCCCGAAGTCCCGTGCTACGAGGACCTGCGGCACGCCGGGGCGCTGCGCACCGCCGACGCGATCCGTTCGACGCTCGACGGCGAATTCGACAAGTTCACGGTGTGGCCGCAGTAACCATGGACAGTCAACTCCGGTCGCAGGTCGTGTTTCATCTGACCGGGCGGCGTGCTGCCACCGAGGCGACCGAGCCGCCGGTCGCCGGGCTGCGGCCCGCGCTGCTCGCCAGTTATCGCCATCTCGAGAGCCTGCGATACGACTTTCCGGTGATTCTCAAAAGCGGGGTCGGCGCGGATGGCGAATACGCGCAGTCTCTCTCTGGCATCGTGGACGGCGTGCTCCGGCAAATTGCGCCGCAAGGTGTGCCGGGCGAAGGTATCCGGCGTCGCGTCCTGAAAGTCGAGCGTGAGATCCGTCGCCGCGCGGCGACCGGCGCACGAGAATCGCTGCGGCAACTCTGGGACGACGCGACCGGCGCATTGACCGCGCACGGAGACGATGCGTTCGTCCGCGATGTCCGTCGGGCGCGAGACGCGCTCGGCGTCGACGGCGAGGTGGCGGATTGCGACGACGCGTGGCCCGCAAGGTTCGTGCGGCACGCCTGGTCCGCGGTGCAGCGGGACAAGGCGGCTGCGGCATGCGAGCGGATCGGCCGGCTCGTCATTCGCCTCGAAGACGTGCTGCGTGCGGACTATCTCCGGTCGCCCGAGGCGCTGAAGGCCCCGGCGCTGCAGTCCTCGTTCGGTGCGGTGCATCGCGAGTTGTTCGACTTCAATGCCATGTCCAGGCTGCTGTCGCGTGCCGAGCCGCATGGTGGCCTCGGCGACCGACGGCGGGCACGGGTGGAACGGGCCCTGGCCGCGCTCAAGGCACAGCGCTTTTTTGCGTCTGCCGCGGCGGGGAGCGAATCGTCGGCCGGTGACGGCGCCCATGAATTCGCGTTCGACGGCGCCGACGCGGCGCTCGAGGCCTTCCGGTGCCGCACACCGGAGATGGTGCAACTCCTCAAGGCGCTGCACGTGGCCGATCTGGAAGTCGAGGGCGCGTACGTCGAGGGCATGCACGATGCGATCGTCGATGCGATCGACGAGCGTGCGATTTCGGCAGCCGATCTGGAATTCTTCCCGGATTACCTCGTGTGTCTGACCGCGGACGGCGCTCGATCCGGCGCTGCAACCCGCTTGACCGAGTCGCTCTCCTCGGGAGTGCCGCTCAAGGTCGTCGTGCAGGTCAGCGATCTGCTGGAAGAAGCAGCGATCGGCCAGGGTCACTTCGCGTTCGGCATGCGCAGCGCGCAACTGGCGAGCGCCGCGATGAGTCTCGACGACGTGTTCGTGCTGCAGTCCACCGCATCGAACCTGTTGCAGATGCGGGATCGCATACGGCGGGGGTTGCGCCAGCCGGGACCGGCGCTGTTCAGCATCTACGCGGCGTCGTCCACGGCCGGAGGCGAGGTTCCGGGCTACCTGGTCGCCGCCGCCGCCATGCAGTCGCGCGCCTTCCCCGCCTTCAGCTATGACCCGGGAGCGGGCCCGGACTTCGCGTCGCGCTTCTCCCTCGAGAACAACCCGCAGCTGGAGCGCGACTGGCCGGTCGAGTGGCTTTCTTACGCCGACCAGGACCTGCAGTCGGTGACCGAGGAGGTGGCCTTCACCTTCATTGACTACGTTGCCTGCGATCCGCGGTGCGCGCAGCATTTCTCGCCGGTGCCACGGTCGTCCTGGACTGAAGGGATGCTTCCCGTGCAGCAGTGGCTGGCGAGCCCGGCGCCTGACGCGTCGAGTGGCGTGCCCTACGTCCTCGCCGTGGATGATCGTGACCTGCTGTGCCGGCTGGTCGTAGACGAAAGGTTGATCCGCGCGGCGCAGCGTTGCCGCGAGGGTTGGCATCGGCTGCAGGAGCTGGCCGGCATTCACGATTCACGCGCCGAGCGGCTGCTGGCCCGGGAGCGGCAGGCGTGGGAAGCCGAGCATCGCCAGGCGCAGGAACAGGCCGTCGCACTCGCACCGCCGCCTGCAGTCGAGTCGGTGGCGGCGCGTGCCGTCGCCGCGCCTGCAGCCGTCGAGGCGGAACCCGCGCGAAACCCAGACGAGGCCTACATCGAGACGATCCGCTGCTCGACCTGCAACGAGTGCACGCAGGCGAACCCGCGCATGTTCGCCTACAACGAGAACAAGCAGGCCTATATCGTCGATCTCAAGGCGGGCACGTATCGCCAACTGGTCGAGGCAGCCGAGAGCTGCCAGGTTTCCGTCATCCATCCCGGCAAACCGTGGGACGCGAACGAGCCGGGACTCGAGGAACTGCTCGAGCGCGCCCGGCCGTTCCTCTGAACTGCGCCCGCTGCCCGAATCATTCGTTCGGCGTCGCGCCGTGAGGCGTAAGACTGGCCGGCGCCGGCGGTTTCTTCGGTTCAGGTGGCAGTGGCGGTTCGCCGCGGTGCTGTTCCACGTGGACCCGGTGATCGGGCAGCCAGAAATCCTCGGGCGGCACGTCGGGGCAGTGCTCGGCGATAAAGGCGCGCTTACGGTCGATGTCTTCCTGCGGAGTCCGCGCGGTCGGCTGCTCCATCATCGCGAGCCTGTCGCGCTCGATGATGCATTCGAGGCCCGTCGCGATCACCAGGCGGCTGGCTGCCTCGTCCTGCGTGCGGCGCTCGTCGGCATCCTTGCTGCAGAGGTCGGTCACCAGGACGTCCAGTCGGGCGAGCTCGGCGGGCCGGTCGGCGTCTGCAAGATATTGACGAGAGTCGCCCGGCCCGAGTTTGTACACACGAGCGCCCTCCCTGAGGATGCGCGCCTGTGCGATGGCTCGCACGCACGCATCGGGCTCGTCCGTCCACCCGTAAGCCGCACTGCCGGCGAGCAGCAGCGCCAGTCCGATGGCGATCATCAACCACGTGTGAGACTTCATGAGCGCACCCCCTGCCGACGGGTGCCGTGGCGGGGAATCCCCGCCGGCGAGTCAATGGTCAAATTTTCAGGGCGGTGTGCGGACCGCGCAATAAGAGCTTTAGGCAGGGGTCACCGGTCAGCGTGGGCGCAGCTTGCGCGCGAATTCGCGACGCAGCAGCCAGAGGCTCAGGGCCGCCTGCAGGGTGACGGTTGCCACCGACAGCAGCCACACATGGCGCAGTTCGAAACCCGGCAACCGCGACAACAGGACGACCGGTACGGCAAACGTCACCAACCGCGTCAGGCTGCTGAGCAGGGACGGCAGCGTGTTGCCGAGCGCCTGGAACATCCCGGAGCAGGTGAAGATGAGGCCCGACGCGACATAGTTCCACGAGATCACCTGCAGGAACTGCCGGCCGACGCCGATCACCGCGGCATCGCTCGTGAAGCCCGCGACCATCGTGTCCGGGTGCCACTGGCACACGAGTGTCATCGCCGCCATCAGCGCGCCGCCGAAGAGTGCTGCGAAGCGAAACGTGTCGCGCACGCGATCGTGCAATCCCGCCCCGAAGTTCTGCCCCGCGACCGGCGCCGTCGCAAACGCCACGGCCATCACCGGCAGGAACAGCGCCTGGTTGATCCGGTTGCCGATGCCGAAACCCGCTTGCGCCTCGGCCCCGAACTGCCGGATGACCGCATAGATGACGCCCAGGATGATGAACATCATCAGGAACTCGGCGCCCGCCGGCGTGCCGATGCGCAGGATGCGCTGCCATGCGCCGAGCCGCGGGCGCAGCAACGAGCGATCGATGGCGACGGCATGCTCGAGGCGCCGGAAGTAGTACCAGAGCAGCACGACGCCGAAGGCGATGGCGATCGTGCTGGCGAGTCCGGCGCCGGCGACACCTAGCGGCCTGCCCGTGCCCCAACCCGCGATCAGCACGGGTGCGAGCACGACATTGACGGCCACGGTCAGGATCTGTACGAGGATCGCCGGCTTGACGATCCCGGTGCCGCGCAATGCCGCACTCATCGCAACTAGCGCGAATTGCAGGCTGAGCCCGGGCAGATACCAGCGCAGGTACGAGATTCCCGCGGCGGCCGTTGCAGCATCGGCGCCGAGCGCGCGCATGTAGAACGGCGTGACGAGGAACCCGGCGACAAGCGTGCCGATCGTGAGCAGCGCCGCGATCGAGAGACTCTGGTTGAAGATGAGGTTCGCGTCGTCGCGGTCCTGGCGTCCAATGGCTTGCGCGACCAGCGAGACGGTGCCGACGGCCAGCATCTGCGTCAGCGCGATGACCAGGAAGGTCAGGTTGCCGGCGGTGCTCACGCCCGCAATGGCGGAATCGCCGAGCTGGCCGACGAAGTACAGGTCCACGAGGTAGTAGAGCGTCTGGAACACCATGCCGATCGCAATCGGTGCGGCCATGGCGAGGACTTGCCGTGGAATCGAGCCCTGCGTGAGTTTGCCGGCCAACGTGAGCGGCGTTTCATTGTCGCTCATGCGGGTGCCAGTTCCCGGCAGTGACGCAGCAGTTCATCGAGATGATCGCGCACGTCGTCGGGCCAATCGGCGACGAGACGGCGCAGGTCCGTATCGCGGCCGGCGTAGAACGCCCGCAGCGCCTCCTCGTAATTCGGCCGGTCGCCTCCCATTACGCGCAGGTAGCGATCGACCGATTCCTGGGCCGCGGCGAATCGATCTTGCACACCGCTGTGGCGACGCGCTTCGTCCACCAGGCGTCGCAAGGCCGCGGACGCGCCGCCGCGCTGCGTCTTGAGCCAGTCCCAATGACGCGGCAGCAGCGAGATCTCGCGGGAGACGACGCCGAGTCGCGGCCGGCCGGGACCGGTGGCCCGCGCTTCGCTGGCGTTGGCAGGGTCGCCGCCTGCCGCCGACGGTACGCTGGCGAGTCGCGCGACGATTTCCTCGGCCGTCCCTCGCAAGTCGAGGTCGACGGTCTGCGAACTGACCGCGTCGAGCACGATGATCGGCCGACGCTCGCCGGCGTCCGCCGCAGCGCGGACTGCCGGCGCCACTTCGGCCAGTGCGCCGCGGGCGATGCGCTGGTCCCCCGCGAAGGCGAGGTGGGAATAGGGGGAATCGGCCTGGGTCATGGCCTGCCGCCTGGCTGGTTGCTGGTAAGGGCGGCTAATTTACCCGGGTAAAAACAATCCGTCAATATTACCCGGATGAAATATCAGTCTGCCATGAGCCGCTCGATGTGGGTCGCCGCGCTCGTGGCGAGCGCGGTCAGGTCGTAGCCGCCTTCCAGAGTCGATACGACGCGGCCGCTGGCATGACGCTCGGCCACCGCGCAGGCGACATCCGTGATCCACGCGTAGTCCTTGGTGGACAGCGCGAGTTCGGCGAGCGGGTCGGACGCGTGCGCATCGAAGCCGGCGGAGATGAACAGCAACTGCGGCGCAAACGCCTCGAGCGCGGGCAGCCAGTGGTGGCTGACCGCCGCGCGAAAGACCTCGCTGCCTGCGCCGGGGGGCAATGGGCAATTGACGATGTGTCCCGGCACCGAAGGCGGGTTCATGTCGGGATACAGCGGGTATTGGTACGACGAGCACAGGAGCACACGCTGGTCGTCGCGGAAGATGTCCTCGGTGCCGTTGCCGAGGTGCACGTCGAAATCGAGGATTGCGACGCGCTCGAGGCCGTGAGCTTCGAGCGCGTGCGCGGCCCCGACGGCCACATTGTTGAAAAAACAGAAACCCATCGCCCTGGCGCGCTCGGCGTGATGACCTGGCGGGCGCACGTTGCAGAACGCGCGCCGCACCGCGCCGGAAAGGACGAGGTCGGTGGCCAGCACGTTGGCGCCCGCGGCCCGCAGCGCCGCCTCCAGCGTGTCCGGGCACATCGCCGTGTCGGGATCGACGAAAGTGAGGCCTTCCGCCGGCGATCTCATGCTCAATCGCTCGATGTGGTCGCGCGGGTGCACGCGCGCGAGTTGCTCCACCGTCGCGCGAGGGGCGTCGTGATGGACGAGAAAATCGTACAGGCCCCGCCCGTGCAACTGGTCGGCAATGGCGCTGATCCGGGCCGGCTGTTCCGGGTGCCCGTCACCCATGTGGTGGAGGCGGCAGGCCGCGTGGGAAATGAAGGCGACGGACATCTCGAACCCCGCTTGCGGACACTCGCTATGCGCAGCAACCGCCGCAAAGCTAGCATGCACGAGGCACTTCCGGCTCGCCCCAGGTGATCGTGTCCAGGAACCGCATCGAATCCGCCTTCAAGCCGGCCATCGGTCTTGGCCTGGGCGGCACACTGATGGAAGTGATGCGCGACCGGGCTGTGCGGCGACGACTGGCAGGGCGAGGGGCTCGCGCATGCTCGAGCTGGCCCGAGCGCATGGCTTCAAGCTGAAGACGGACGACAACGATCCGTCCCTGGTACAGATGGTTCTTGAGCTGCATCCGGGGTCCGCATGAGTGACGCTACGCAAGACCGCCAAGGGGCGCAGGAATATGAGGTGGCCATCCTGGGCGCCGGGTTCGGTGGTCTGTGCATGGGGATCAAGCTGCTCGAGGCCGGGATCCGTAATTTCGTGATCCTCGAGAAGGACCACGAGGTGGGTGGCACCTGGCGCGACAACTCGTACCCCGGCGCGGCCTGCGACGTGCAATCGCACCTCTACTCGTATTCGTTCGACAGCAAGGCCGACTGGACCCAGCGCTACGCCGGCTGGGAGGAAATCCAGAGCTACATCCTCGAGACGACGGACAGGCACGGTCTGCGGCCGTACATCCGTTTCGGCCGGGAAGTGAACTCGGCGCACTTCGATGCCGCGACCGCCCGCTGGACGATTGGCCTCGCCTCTGGAGATTCCGTAGTCGCGAAGCATTTCATGCTCGCCTCGGGTCCGCTGCATCGGCCGCAGATCGCGAAGATCAAGGGCCTCGATTCGTTCGAGGGCAGGGTGTTTCACTCGGCGCGGTGGGACCACGGCTACGACCTCAAGGGCAAGCGCGTCGTGTCGATCGGCACGGGAGGCAGCGCCATCCAGTACTGCCCCGAGATTGCGCCCGAGGTCGAGCGGCTGTACGTGTTCCAGCGCACGCCCGCATGGGTCATCCCTCGGGACGTGCGCACGTACTCCGCGGGCGCCAGGCGCCGCTATGCGCGCTGGCCGTGGTGGCGCAAGGTGCACCGCGCCCGCCTCTACTGGACGAACGAATCGCGCGTCTGGCCGATCTTTCACCCGCTGCTGGCGCGCGCCCTGCAGCGGATCGCCAGGTTGTACATCCGTCACCAGGTGAAGGACCGCAAGCTCGCGGATGCCCTCACTCCGCAGTACACGCTGGGTTGCAAGCGCATCCTCATCTCGAACGTCTGGTACGCGATGTTCAACCGTGCGAACGTCGAACTGGTGACCGCCGGCATCCGCGAGGTGCGCGCGCACAGCGTCGTCACGGACGACGGGGTCGAGCGCCCGGCCGACTGCATCATTCTCGGCACCGGGTTCATCGTCGATCCGCGCATCTACATGCAGAACTTCCCGGTCACGGGCCTGCCGGGGCACGCGCTCGGCATGGACTGGAAGGAGGGTGCCGAGGCGTACTACGGCATCACCGTGAGCGGCTATCCCAACCTGTTCCAGCTCGTCGGCCCCAACACTGCTCTTGGGCACAACTCGATCATTTTCATGATCGAGTGCCAGGTGCACTACATCATGGAGTGCCTGGGCGAGCTGCGGGCCCGCAAGGCCGACTATCTCGACGTGAATGCCGCCGAGCAGGCGAGCTTCAACGAGCGCGTGCAGAGTGCGCTCGAGGGCACGGTGTGGAGTTCGGGCTGCGTGAGCTGGTACCAGCAGGCCGAAGGCAAGAACTTCACCATCTGGCCGTGGTCCACGTGGCGCTACTGGCTGCAGACGCGCGCGGTGAAAACGGCGCATTATCGGTTCGTGCAACTCTAGGCTGAGAGGGCGGGAAATGTCGACCGCAGACCATTACGTCGGCGAGCTGGGTACGATGGACTGGCGCGTGGCGCAGGAGTTCGAGTCCACGTTCCGCTGGGAATACGACGACGGTCGCGACACGCTCCTCAATCTCTATCGCAAGGGCAAGCGCCAGCAGTGGGATGCGGCGGAGCGCATCGACTGGTCGCAGGACATCGACCCGGAGAATCCGGCCGGCCTGCCGGACGAAATGCTGTCGATCTACGGTTCGCCGACCTGGCAGCGCCTCGACCGCAAGGAACGCAGCCGGCTGCGCCATCACCTGCAGGCATGGCAGCTCTCGCAATTCCTGCATGGCGAGCAGGGCGCGCTCGTCTGCACGGCGAAGATCGTCCAGCAGGTGCCGCAACTCGACGCGAAATTCTACGCGGCCACGCAGGTCGTGGATGAGGCGCGGCACGTCGAGGCGTTCTCGCGCCTGCTGCACGAGAAGTACGAGCTGGTCTACCCGATCAACCCGCACCTGCAGAGCCTGCTCGACGACACGCTGCGCGATTCGCGCTGGGACATGACCTACCTCGGCATGCAGGTGCTGATCGAAGGTGTGGCGCTGGCTGCGTTCGGACTCATCCGCGACTATGCGACGAACCCGCTGGCCAAGTCGGTCACTGCATACGTCATGCAGGACGAAGCGCGGCACGTCGCGTTCGGCCGCCTGGCGCTGCGTGATTACTACCCGCGACTCACCGACAAGGAACGCGACGAGCGCGAGGAGTTCGTGGTCGAGGGCTGCTACCTGCTGCGCGACCGGTTCCTGGGCGAGGAGGTCTGGGAGGTGCTCGGTTTCCCCGTGGACGAGTGCAAGGAGTGGGTCGACCACTCGGAGCTGATGCGCGTGTACCGCAGCAGCCTCTTCATGCGCATCGTCCCGACCATCCGCGATATCGGCCTGTGGGGACCGCGCATCCGCAAGGCCTACGCCGACATGGGAATCCTCGGCTTTGCCGACGGCGACGTGGCTGGCATGGAACTGCGCGATGAGCAGATCGCACGCGAGCTGGACCAGCGGCTGGATGACATTCGCGAAACGGCCGATGATTATTCAGGAAAACAGGATAGAGAAATATGATTATTGCCGTTTATCTAATCAATGCACGAGCGTAACTTCCCCTCCGCAGACAACGGAGGATTCAGTCATGTTCACTTGCAACGCTTCGAATCGCTTTCTCGCCCGCGTGCTCGCCGGCCTCATGATCGGTGTGACGGTCGTCGTGGGTTCGCTCATGCATGCCGCCTCGAACGTGCAGGCGTACCTGTGATCGAGGGGGCGATGCCGGCACCGCGCAGCCGCTGGCCCTGCAGGTCTGCCGCTGCGACGGTGCGTCTCACGCGACCCTGATCACGACCTTGCCCTGCACGCGGCCCGAGCGCGAACGCTCGATCGCCGCCAGCGCTTCCTGCAGCGTGTACTCGCGCTCGATGGTGCATTGCAGGCGCCCCTGCATCGCGTACTGCAGGAACTCTTCCATCATCGCGGCGTCGGGTTGCAGCATCACGCCGTGACGCCGCACCCGGCCGAGCCCGTTCGTGAGCGGGTCGAGGAGGAAAGTGGCGGGCCCGGGAATGGTCGTGACGTAATGGCCGCCCCGCACCAGCAGTCTGCCGTGCAGACGTCGCGGGATGTTCGGCACGCAATCGAGCACCGCAGCGAAACCGCCGGGCCATTGCTCCATTGGTTCACGCTGGTAGTCGATGTAATGGTTGGCGCCCAGGCCGAGCACGAAGTCGCGACGGGCGGCGCTCGCCGTAGCTGTCACCGTCGCGCCACGCGCCTTGGCGACCTGCACCGTCACGTGTCCGACCCCGCCGGATGCGCCGTTGACCAGGACATTG
>Ga0315286_10004884_pt1 | contig 12885 bp, 7 predicted proteins | sample YL17G10_0_MG_FD_205038 | JGI IMG/M metagenome (GOLD analysis project Ga0315286, IMG submission 205038) | Sediment microbial communities from Yellowstone Lake, YNP, Wyoming, USA - YL17G10_0 | ecosystem: Environmental > Aquatic > Freshwater > Lake > Sediment | place: USA: Wyoming | collected... | reverse complement strand
CAGCGTATCGCAGGCGCCGACCCCGTCGATGCCCGGGGACGACACGTAGCTCCGTATCCGCGCGTTGGGACCCATATGGCATCTCCGCGGCACGACGAACTCGACGGAGAATCTCCCCGCGATGACGTCCACCGTCCCCCGGAAGAGCTCCGCGCCGGGGAGAGCGTATTTGAGGACGATGGAATCCGATTCGACGATCTTGTGCTCCGCCTCCTGAACGATCACGTCGGCGGTTCCGTTGAAGGAAGAGAGCACGCGGCCGTCCGCCGTGACGGATCCCGCCACCCGGTACTTCTCCCCCGTCCGCATCGTATCGATCCCGGCGGTTTCATGCTCGACCCCGTACGACGGCGCCGCGAGGCGCATCGCAGGATCGCCGAGGAGCAGGTACTTCGTGTTGTTGCTCTCATATCCATACCGGGAGACTACCGCGTATTTCGCGAGCTGAAGCGCGTAGCCCAAAGGTCTCGTCCCCGTGCTGTCCTTCGAAGTGAATATGCTCGCATAGATCGCTTGGTTGAGCAGATCGTTCGGGATGAGGTACGTGGGCGCCGCCGCCGCGATCGTCCCGATGGCGCCTCCCGCGTCGTACGTCGTCATGTTCTGCGCCATGCTCCGGTGGTAGGGAGAGTCGAGATCGCCGACCGAGCAGGAGAAGGACAGGAAAAGCGGGCGCCGTATCCCGTTCGTGAGGGAATAGATGTCCGAGTTGACCATGACCCGTTCGTCCGCCATCTGGAGCGGGGAGCCGTGTCCGTTGTAGTTGATGATGAGGGCGCCATCGCTCCATTTCTGGAGGAAGTCCTTGCGCGCCGCCGGCTTCACGTCGCCGACGAAGGGAAAGAGGTGGAGGTAGACCTTATCGACTTCCAGCGGCGTCGGGAACACCCCTCCCCGCACCGCGAGCTCTTCGGTCGAGATCAGGAATTCGAAATCGTACGTCGTATTCGTGGAAAACTCGTCGTCAGCGACGAGAATGACCTTGTTCCGCCACGTGCCGCGCTCCGGCCGCGACTCGTAATCGACGATGCGCTGCGCCCACGCGTTCGCCTCGCGGCTCGTGAGCACGCTCATTCTTCCGATCGCGAGGTCGGGCGTCCGGTCGATGCCGTCGTCGAGTTTCACGTAGAAGTCTTCGTCCTCGACCCCTTCCTCCCCGTCCAGGTAACGCACGTTGATATAGAGCGGCACGAAATCATTCTTCTGGCCGAGCAGGTCGCGCGTGTCATAGGTGCCGTTTCCGAGAAGGAGGACATACTTGAGAGCCGATTCTCCGCCTCCGCCGCACGCGTCCCGATCATACAGAAACTTGAGATAGTTCCGGATCGCGACCGGATCCTTGTGCCCGCCGGAGAAATTGTTGTAGACATCTTCGATATCCACCGCGCGCACGACCGGACTGCCGACGTCCGGAAACACCTGCTCGCGGTGCGCCTTCAACGCGAGCGCCGCGTCGCGAAAATCCCCGTGGTACAGGATCACCATGTCCGGGCAGGCGCTCTCGTCCCTCAGCGACGGCACGCTCGCGAAGGAAAGCGCGCCCTTCCTGAACGACGCCCTCGACACCGCCGCGTATCGGCGCGGCCGCCCCTGCAGCGAATCCTCGAAGACGAAACCTCCTGACGTCGGTTGCCAACCCGTGCAGAGGACGGGGGTTTCATCGAAGGTCACGTCGAAAAGCAGCTTCTCCCCCGCCGGGAATCCCCCGAGCTCGTAACGCGCACGGCGCTCCCGCTCGGGCACCCCGAAATTGAGCGCGCCCTGAGCGGCCCTGAAGAACCTGTGGTAAAATATCTCGTACCAGAAAATGTACATTTCGTGGTCGACGGGCTTCGACACGCCGAATACGTTTCTTCCCTCGGCGATATTCGATACCGCGGCCTCGAGTATCTTCATGCTCGACGGCCGGTAGTCGGGCAGCACAAGCCAGGTGACCGTCCCGGCGACCACGCCGTTGATGAGGTACGTCGCCGTATTCGGGTTATTGTAGCGAGCGTTGTTGTACGGTCCGTACGCCTTGGTCTTCATGACGCCTGACGCGTCGGCGACATCGCTCGTATAGAACTCGTCCTGAAAGTACGACGTGCTTCCCTTCATCTTGAGAAAATTCCAGTACCACCGGTCATCGACATAGATGGGATCGTAGTACAGATCCTTTTCCGAACGCATGCGCTCCTCGTACCACGTGATGAGCGTGTCGCTCGGGGAATAGAGCGGCGCGACGTCGCGTTCGGCGACTCTGCGTGGGGCGCCGGCGAAGTCGCCGCCCCACGTGAGCCAGTAGACGTTCGTCGAATCGTACGGATGTTTGATGTATTCCCTCGGGCTCGCCGAGAGATCGGCGTCGTTCGCCCAGCCCGCCGCCGGGAGACCGTAGAAGAACACCGTGTCGGTCGGCTGCAGGGAACCGACCCCCTGCCCGCGATAGAGGATCGCGTGCTCGGTGAAATGGTAATCGTCCCGATAGCTCCCGCCCTGGCTCAGGCTGTCGGGCTCGGGATACGGTCCGCCCGAGAAGAGCCGCAGGGTGGCGGGATCGATGAGCGCGGGATTCGCGCCCGCCGAGAGGAGGTCGTTATACGTGACGATGTAAATGCCCTTCGCCTTGACGCCGATCTTGATCCAGCTGTTCGAAAGGGCGAACTCGAAAGGCGTGCGCGCGGCGCCCGCGGCCGCCGCCGGAAGCCGGCTCCACGAAGCCGCCTGCTCCCCGTTGACGAACATATCGCCCGCGAGGAACGCGCCCCTGCCTCCCAGGCCCCGCGTTTCGCCCGGCGGGAACGAGAGACGGACGACGAGCCGGCGGGCGCATGAAAGCCCCTTCGCCGCCGGATCGAAGAGAACCGGATACACGTCGACGAACGCGCAGTATGTGCCGCGCACCTTCTCGATGCCCGACAAGCGGACGAACCGCTGCTCCGCCAGGGGGGGAACCTTCCCGAGCGCCGCGCGCTGATCCCCGAGGGTGCCCTTCTCGAGAGCGACCGCCGGAAACACGCCGCCCATGAAGTCTGATTCCTCCTCGAGCACGTCGAGTCTCACGTTTTCGGAAGCGCTGACCGCGAAGAAGAACCGCCGCGCGGGAAGAATGGGCGAGCCTTCGAGATCGAGCGAAAAAAAGCCCTTCACGAATATCCGGCTCAATCGCTCGCTTCCCTCGGCCTCGATCGGCTGGACGGACGGTGCGGGAATCGTGAATTCGACCGTCACGCTCCCCGCGCTCGTGGAAACGACGCGGGCGAGCCCGGCGAAGGCGGGGGATGCGAACGCCGCGCAGAGCATCGATGCCAGAAGAAGCCTCTTCATACGCCCCTCCGAATCAAGAAGGCAATGACGACGACGGATCGGGCCATCCGAAGGTGGAGGAGACGCTAATCGATCTTCTCCGCCCTGTCGATGAGCATGATCGGGATCTCTTCCTCGATCGGGTAGCGCACGCGGCACGTGCTGCAGAGAAGATAGGTTCCCGCTTCGTTCAGAACGACCTTCTCCTTGCATGCAGGGCACGCCAGAATATCGAGGAGCTCTTTTCGTATCATGCGCCTATTGCACCCCCCCAAAATAAAAATCCCTGACATGAATGGAAAGCATACTCTTTCCGATCAGGGACATGCAACATGGAACTCGATTGTGGCACCTCTCGCGCTGGCATTTCAATTATATATGAATCAATGCAATAGGGTCAAGTTAAAAACGACTCTTCCCCCGCGCTCGCATGCCGCCGGACGCGCCCGGGGCGACGGGCCCGAACATGCCCCGATGAACCGCTCAGAACGAACTTACGTAGAATACCTCGATGGAACGTTCCACTCCCGATACGGGAATATAGTTATCGAGCAGATCCTTGAAAAATATCTTGAACCGCAGATTATCCCGGTAATCGAAGCGCAGCCCGCTGTCGAGGTATCCCCTGCCCCGCGTTCGATGCGTGGCGACATCCGCGTCGTTGTCGTCGAGCGCGGCGTTATAGTCGAGGAGAATGCTGAAGCCCTTGAAGATCTCGAGCGCGAAGCCGCCGAAAGCGTTCACGCCCTCCTCGTCCCGCGTCTCGAGCGAGTAGTTGACGCCGCCGTGGATCGAGAAATCCTCGATCAGGCGGTAGTTCCTGCTGACGACCGCATAGAATCCCTTGGATTTCCGCTCGTAGCGCTCCTCATCCTCGAGGTACGCGTCTTCCCCCTGCGTATCGATTCCGAAGGCGAACGCGGGGCGCGCCTCGCTTTCCTCGATCAGACGGATCCGGAGCTCGAAGCCCGGTCTGTCGTTCACGACGACGCCGCCGTCTCCGATGAAATTCTGGATCCCGAACGAGGCGCCGAGCATGACCCGGTCGAAGAACCCCACGCCGATACCCGCGAGAACGCTGCTCTCGGGACCGATGCTCCCGTAGATCATGTAGCCCCCGTGAGGCAGAACACCCGCCGTCGGGCTGTCGACCAGGCGGATATCCTCGAGGATCTGCGCCTCGCAGACGCCCGCGGACGCTCCGCATGCGAGCGCGGCGAGGATCAGAAGGCGGGTCAGCCTAGCTGGAGACTTCAACGTGCTCAACCCCCGTTATCGCGTTCAATTCCTGCAGGAGCTCGACGCCCGGGGAAACCTTGCCGAGGCGCCCGCGGAAGACGCCGCGTTCGCGTCCGTTTTCGCAAATGTGAAAGACGATTTCGCGCTCGCCGGGGAATCGGCCGACCGTTTCCCTGAGCCGATCGAGTCCGCTCTCGCTGAAGGCTTCCGGACGAATCGTGAGGTGCACCTTTCTCGCGAGCATATGGACGGCCTCCCCGATCGTATACACCTCGTCGGCGATGATCTTGACGTCCGACCGATCCTTCACCGAGACCTTTCCCGTCACGACGACAATCTGGTCCTGCTGGAGCTTGTTTCGCCGCTTCTGGTAGCAATCGGAAAAGGCGATGATCTCGTAGGAGCCATGCACGTCCTCGACCGTGACGAAGGCCATCGGATTCCCCTTGCGATCGAGGATGACGCGCAGGTCGGTGACGAGCGCGGCGCCCACGACCGCCTCGCGATCGCGCTTCTCCTTGAGCTTCAGGCTGTCGACACTGATGATCTTTCCGAGCATCTCGGCGTAGCGGTCGAGCGGATGCCCCGAGAAATAGAATCCGAGCGATTCCTTCTCTCGATGGAGCCGCGTCGATTCGTCCCAATCGCTCACGGTTTCGAGGGCACCGGCGTCGCTCGCGGAGGATCCATCGGAAAAGCCGAGGAAACCCTGCCCGCGCTCCTTCTCGCTCTGGCGGCGCTGCGCCCGGGCGAGAATGCGATCGAGGGTCCCCATCTTCTGCGCCCGCGTTCCCGGAAGAGCGTCGAGCGCGCCGCTCTGGATGAGGCTCTCGATCACGCGCCGATTCATGAGACGCAGGTCGACACGCTCGCAAAAATCGAAGATGTCGCCGAACGGTCCCGCCGAGCGCGCCTCGACGACCGACTGGATCGCCTGGACGCCGACGTTCTTGATCGCGGCGAGCCCGTACGTGATCTCCCCGTTGGCGAGGCCGAAACCGACCCCGCCGACGTTCACGTCGGGCGGATGGACGGAGAGACCGAGGTTCCGGCATTCGTCGAGCAGCACCATGAGCCTGTCGGTATCCCCCATGTCGCACGTCATCGAGGCCGCCATGAAGGCCGCCGGGTAGTGGGCCTTGAGGTAGGCGGTCTGCATCGTGATGACCGCATACGCCGCCGAATGCGATTTGTTGAATCCGTACCCGGAAAAGAAGTTGATGAGATCGAATATCTTCGCCGCTTTCTTCTTCGTGAGCCCGCGCTCGAGCGAGCCGGCGATGAAGCGCTCGCGCTGCTTCTCCATCTCGTCCTTCTTCTTCTTCCCCATCGCGCGCCGCAGGATGTCCGCCTGGCCGAGGGTGAAACCCGCCAGCTCGCTCGCGATTTTCATAACCTGCTCCTGATAGAGGATGACGCCGTAGGTTTCCGCGAGGATCGGCTCGAGGCGCGGGTCTTCATAGGTGATCGGCTTGCGGCCGTGCTTGCATTCGATGAAATCCGAGACCATGCCGCTCCCGAGCGGGCCCGGCCGGTAGAGCGAGTTGATGGCGATGACATCTTCGAACTTCGTCGGGGCGATCTTCCTGAGAACGTCGCGCATCCCCGAGCTCTCGACCTGAAAGATGCCGACCGTCCGCCCCTCCCGGAAAAGCTCGAAGGTGGCGTCGTCATCGAACGGTATCGCGTCGGGATCGATGCGCACGCCTTCGTGCCGCTCGATGAGATCGATCGTGTTCTTTATCTGCGAAAGAGTTTTGAGCCCGAGAATGTCGATCTTCAGGACGCCGAGATCCTCGAGTATCTTCATCTCGTACTGGGTCGTGACCTCGCCCTTGTTCGACCGGAAGAGCGGCACGTAGTCGGTGAGTTTCGTCGGGGTGATCACGATCCCCGCCGCGTGCGTCGAGGCGTGGCGGGCGAGCCCCTCGAGCGAGAACGAAAGATCGATCAGCTTCTTGACCGTCGCATCCTGCTGGTAGAGCGCATCGAGCTCGGGAACGGTCTCGAGCGCCTTCGCGAGCGTCGTGCCGACCTGCGCCGGAATCATCTTCGCGAGCTTGTCCACTTCGCCGTAGGGAACCTTGAGCACGCGGCCCACGTCCCGAATGACCGCGCGCGCCGCCATGCGCCCGAAGGTGATGATCTGGCACACGTTGTCCTTGCCGTATTTGCCGATGACGTACTCGATGATCTCCTGCCGCCGCTCGTCGCAAAAATCGACGTCGATGTCGGGCATCGAGACGCGCTCGGGATTGAGGAGGCGCTCGAAGATGAGCCCGTTCTCGAGCGGGTTGATCGAGGTGATCCCGAGGGTATAGCAGACGAGGCTCCCCGCCCCGGACCCTCTCCCGGCTCCGACGGGTATGTTCCGCTCGCGCGCCGCGTTCACGATGTCCCAGACGACGAGGAAATATCCGTCGAAATTCATACGCGATATCACGTCGAGCTCGTAGCGGATTCGCTTCAGAACCTCCTCGTTCACCGCGGAGATGCGCTTCGGCAGATTCTCCATGACGACATGCTCGAGGTACTCCCGCCCGCTCGCGAAACCAGGCGGCAGTGGAAATCGCGGGAGATGCGTGCCGCTTTTTCCGAGCCGGAAATCGCACATCTCCGCGATTTCGAGGGTCGTCTCGAGGGCGTGCGGATGCTCGGGGAAGAGCGCCGCCATCTGCTCGGGGGTCTTGAAGTAGGTCTCGGGATTGGAACGGAGCACCCGCGCCGGATCGTCGAGATCCTTGCCGGTCTGGAGGCAGAGGAGCACGTCGTGCGAATGATGATCCTCGGCCTTGAGGTAATGACAGTCGTTGGTCGCGACGAGCGGGATCCCGGTCTCCGCGGAGAGCCTCGTCATCTTCGGGATGAGCGCGAGCTCTTCGGGAATGCCGTGATTCTGGATCTCGAGATAGAAGCGCCCGGGCCCGAGAATCGAGGACAGCCGTTCGGCGAGCGAGCGCGCCTCTTTCCATTTATCGGCGCGAAGAAGCCTCGAAACGCCCCCCTGGAGGCAGCCGCTCATGCCGATCAGGCCGCTCGCGCGGGCGGAGAGCAGATCCAGGTCGATGCGCGGGCGATAATAGAAGCCCTCGACGTACGCGATGGAAGAGAGCTCGATGAGGTTGCGGTACCCCGCCTCGTTCATGACGAGGAGGGTGAGATGATCGTTGTGAAATTGCCCCGCCACGCGGCTCTTCTCCCTGATGTTCCCCTCGGCGAGATAGGTCTCCATGCCGACGATCGGTTTGACGCCGGCCTCTCCCCCCGCCTTGAGAAAAGGGACCGCGCCGAACAGGTTCCCGTGGTCGGTGAGCGCGACGGAGCCCATGCCCATCCCCTTGGCGGCATCGACGAGATCCCTGACCCGGATCGCGCCGTCGAGAAGGCTGTACTCCGAATGGTTGTGAAGGTGTATGAAGCGCGGGGCAGGCATGCTGCCGTCCTCCTCCAGAGCGTTATTCTATCACAAAACCGAACTCCGCCGCATTCCTATTCCCCGAACGATCGGAGATCTCGACGCGGAGCCGCGCGTGACCCGCGGGATAGGACGCGGGAACGGGAATCGCGAGCCGGGAACGGTACTCGTCGTATTCGCACACGACGCGTGTCCCGTTCAGGATCGCCGTCGCCGACTCCGGGTCCACGCCCGATCCTCCGTCGTAAACGGGAACGTAGTAGAGCTTTCGTTTGAAGAAGCCGCTCCCCGCGGTCCGGCGGGTGAACGCGAGGCGTTTCAGGACCGGCGGCTTTGCATCGGTGAATATCGCGTAGACACCCGGCCTTCCGACATCGACCATGCCCCCCTCCACCCCGGGCACCCCGACGCACCGCCACCCCGCCTTTCCATTCCAGCGATACAGGCCCGCGGCGCGTCCCGAATCGAAACCGCACTGGAGCGGCCGCGCGTATCCCTCGATCGGAAAATCGAGAGAGAAGGGCGCGGCCGCCGGCTCGAGCCAGGGCGATTTCCTCCCCGGATCCGGCGCCTCGCGCACCATGAGCGCGGCCGTGCCGCGCACGGAGGGAGCCTTCAGCCGTATCATGAAACCATCGCCGGAATCGAATGACGCTGAAGTTCCGGCTCCGAATGTGAAGATCTGGAAGGCGCACACGCGCTCGAGCGGATATCCCCGGTGATCTCTGCCCCGTATCGTGAATATATTCACGCCGTTCGCGAGACGCGCCACCGGCGCGAAGGCGATATAGTTCCGCGGGCCGGTCTGGAATACCCCGAGCGAATCTCCGCCCGGCTCGCCGGAACGGCGCACGGATGGAATCGCCGCGAGCGCCCGATCGGTCCGTATCCTCAGGTAGAGCCCCTCGGCGCGAAGCTCGGGAGCCGCGTCGCAGAAAACGCTGTCCCGCTCGGCGCGCGGATAGGGAAAAGCGAAGTCACGCGAGGTGGACGCACCCTCGCTGTCCCGGACGACGAATCGATAGAGCGCGTCGGACTCGGGCGCGGCCGCCGCGACGAGCGAGCCGGAGGAGTCGATCGCGGCGAATCTCCAGGTCGATCCCCCGTCCGTGGAGACCGTCAGATGCGTGGCGACGGCTCCTCCATCAGGATCGAATGCATCGATTTCGATCCGCGGCACGCCGGCGGAGATCCTCCGCTCCGCCGCGATCTCGGGGCGCCGCTCCAGAATGAATCGAAAGAACCCCCGGGCTTCGTTCCCCGCCGCGTCGCGCACGACGATCTCCCCCCGGTGCAGGCCGGACGGGAGGACGCCCGTTCCGGCCCTCCCCGCATCGTTCGTGATGATGCCCGATCCCTCGCGATCGGGCATCGCGTTGCCCTGCTTCCGGTAAAGCGCGAAATAGCGTCCCGCGGCGTCTCCGCCGCGGTCATCGTACTCGAGCGCGATATCGTCGAAACTGGAGTAATCGAACGTGCGGTTTTGCACGCGATATACCGTCTCATCGTCTATCCGCAGCTCCACCGAGTATGGCCCCATGCGGTAGGACCCCCTCACCTGCTTGTCGTACGCGCTCGCGCCGAAACCGAAAACCCCGTCGACCCGCAGCGTGTCGTCGAGCATGAAGCGCCCGTCTTTCAACAGGCGGAATCGCTTCGTGAGCGGGACGGGCGAGCCGTCGACGAGGCTTCCCCACGAAAGCGGGACCACCTCGATCGCCGAGATGATCGGCGGGCACGCGTCGGGAACGTCGTACATGCCCACGAGCGGATTGAACGGCCGGCCGCCGGCGTCGCGCATCTCGAAGTGGAGGTGCGGGTACGGAGAGCCCGTGGAACCGGTATAGGCGACCGTTTCCCCCGGCGCGAAGCGGACCCTTCCGCCCCCTATCTCGAAATCGCACGAGTTCTTCCCCCGCTCGAGCATCCAGTGATACGAAAGCGAATCGAGCTCGCGGCTGAAACCGTTGAGATGCGCATAGACCGCCGTACGGCCGTCCCTGAGCCTGACGTACAGCGCCTTTCCGTACCCGATCGGCGAAACGCGGAGCCGCACAGCCTCGCACGAGTCGGGCGCGAGGCACGGAAGCCCGATGCGGCCGAAAGTCCTGAGATCCACTCCCGCGTGGTAATGCCCGTCCCGATACTCGCCGAAGCTCGAGCTGAGCTTCCGGGGCTCGTTCAGCGGCCACCGGCAGACCTCCGCCCGCGCTGGCCCGACCGCGCAGAAAACAATAGCAAGCAATGCGGCGTATCTTGATTTCATGGCGGATGCACCGTATCACCAGGGTCGACCGCATGTCAATCCGGGCTTTAAAAGAATTGCATTCACGAGCGTAATATGCTAATTTACCTGAGGTTTTTCGCCGAATGCGCTCGTGATCGAGTCCGGATTACCTTGAAGAAAAGGAACGTCGAGTATGCTCAGGAATTTGCGCGAAAGAACGAAAACGATTCTCTGGATCGTGGTCCTCACATTCGTGATATCCATCTTCGCGGTTTGGGGAATGGATCTCCGGGGACCCCGGCAGCGGGACTTCGACGTCAGCGTCGCCGGAACCGTCGACAAGGAGGACATCTCCCAGCAGGCGTACAACGACATGCTGAACCAGCTCTACAACCAGGTCAAAATCCAGAAGGGCGAGAATTACGCCCCGAGCGAAATGGAGCGGGGTCTCCTCGCCGACCAGGCGTGGGAACTTTCCGTGCAGGGAAGGCTCATGCAGCGGGAGATCGACAAGCTCCATCTCACCGTTTCCGACGCCGAGCTCGTCTCCTTTCTTCGGCAGAACCCCCATCCATCCCTCCAGAATGTGTTCAAAACCCAGGACGGGCAGTTCGACTACCAAGCGTACCTCAAGGCGCTCGCGGACCCGGAGGTCGACTGGACGGAGCTCGAGCGATGGGGTCGCGCGGCAATACCCGAGATGAAGCTCCAGACCTACCTCGTCGCCCAGATTCACATCCCGGAAAGCGAGGTGCTCGATCGCTTCAAGGAGCAGAACGTCACGATGAAGGCCCGCTACGTGCAGATTCCGATACAGAGGCTCGAGGGCACGCCCTCCGAGCCCTCCGACACCGAGCTCCGCGCCCTCTACGAGCAGAAGAAGGAAGACTTCAAGGCGCCCCCGATGCGTCGCGTGCGCGTTATGGAGATCGAGAAGAAGCCCACCGCCGCCGACGAGGAGGATATCAAAGCGCGCGCCGCGGACATCCGCGAGGACATCGTGAAGGGTACGCTCGATTTCGCCGAGGCCGCAAAGGAGTATTCGGACGACAACACCACCGTCGATAAGGGCGGAGACCTCGGATCATTCAAGAAGGGGGTTATGGCTCCCGAGTTCGATGCGGTCGCATTCGCGCTGAAGCCCGGCCAGATCAGCGAGCCGGTGCGGACCCCGCTCGGTTATGAGCTCATCAGGGTCGAGGAGCGCAAGACGGAAAAGGGGATCGAAACGCTCCGCGCGAGGCATATTCTCATGAAGGTCGAGCCGGGATCCGACACCGTCGACTCCCTCCAAACGGTTCTGAAGGACATCAGCGCCGAGATTCGCGACAAGGGATTCGAGAAGACGGCGGCGGACCGCGCGCTCAAGACCTTCGACACGGAACCTTTCGCGCAGGGAATGTTCATCAAGGATCTGGGCTTCGCTCCGCGCATCTCCAGCTTCGCGTTCAACAACCGGAAGGGCAGCGTGAGCTACGGCATCGACGGCGAAGCGTCGATCCGCTTCGTAAAGGTGCTCGATGAGATTCCCGAACAGGTGAAACCGTTCGAGCAGGCGCGCCCGCAGCTCGTCGAGGAGCTTCGCGCGAGCAGGGAAGGCGACGCGGCGCGCGCCGTCGCCGAATCGCTCCGCAAGGATATCCTCTCGGGCGGTTCCTTCGACGCGGTCGCGAAGGCGAAGGGCTTCACGGTCAAGGAAACACCCTCATTCAAGGCAGGCGACCCGATTCCCGAGATCGGAGCCAACACGCCTTTCCACGCGGCCTGCAAATTCCTTGCGGTGAACGCCGTGAGCCCCCCGATCAAGGGGCAGGGCCGCTATTACGTGATCAAGATCGTCGAGCGCTCGGAACCGGATATGGCGAAGTACGTCGAGGCGCGGCAGGCCATCGTGAGCGATATGCGCAACGAGGTCGCGAACCGCTTCATGGCGAACTGGTACCAGGGTGTCAGAGAAAACGCGAAGGTCGAGGATCTGAGGGAACGACCGCTCCAGTGATCAGCCCTGTTTGTCTTTTCCTTCGGTGATCTCGGGTTTCTTCTCGGCCGAGGACTGGATCTCGTCCCCCATATCGCGCGAAGCCTTCTTGAACCTCTGGATCGATTTCCCGAGCGCCTCGGCCATATCGGGAAGTCTCTTCGGCCCGAAGAACAGGAGCACGAGAAACAGGACAATGAGGAGCTCCTGCCAGCCGACCGGCCCGAAGAAGCAAAAACCGGGTCCGAGAGTCGCGAAAATCATGGCGTCCATCCTTCCTTTCAGGCGTACATTCGCAGCAAGAGCGCGACGAAAACGATTCCAAGAACGCTGATGAGGTTCACCTTCAGGGAAAATCCAAAGGTGAGCGTGAATACGAGCAGATCGAGGTCGACCGGCCCCACCGTGAGCACCTTGCCGGAAACAAAGAGATCCCGCATCACGTTTCCCTCGGGCAGAATAAGCCCGATTACTTCCCCCACGACGCTCCCGACAATTACCCCGAGAAAGAACACGAGAGCGACGAGCCCGATGCGTCTTTTTGCCGCCACAGCATAACCTCCTCGATCATTATACACTGCGCCCTTCCGGACGACAAATCCTAACTTCTTCCGCGGGCGGATCCCCGGACCCGGTCGTATCCGACGATATAGGTGGCATCGACGAGGGGAGCAGGATGAATCTGCTCCAGGATCGTACGGCATCCGAGAGTCTTCGCGAGTCTTCGCATGAGGCGCGGAT
>Ga0315286_10004883_pt1 | contig 12886 bp, 6 predicted proteins | sample YL17G10_0_MG_FD_205038 | JGI IMG/M metagenome (GOLD analysis project Ga0315286, IMG submission 205038) | Sediment microbial communities from Yellowstone Lake, YNP, Wyoming, USA - YL17G10_0 | ecosystem: Environmental > Aquatic > Freshwater > Lake > Sediment | place: USA: Wyoming | collected... | reverse complement strand
AGCTTTACCGTAATGCATTAGAGATGTTGCTCCTCGACCGTATTTTTCTTGAGGAGTACTTTGGTGACCGGATCAATCTTGAGGCATCTACAAAAGATTATCAACTGAATGTAACTGTCACAAATACCTATACACATCCGGTTTCCGGTACACTTGATCTCGTACTTCCTCCGGAATTGAAAATGGCTGGTACAATGACCACACAGGTTAATCTTCCGGCCAATAGTTCAAAGACATTAAAATTTGGAATAAACCCCCAGGCCAGTGCCATGGATAAAACAAATCCTATTGCAGTACATTACAAATGGGGAACAAATAAAAAAAGTACACTGACAATACTGGATCTGCCTCGAGCAATATCAGTCCAGCAATTACTTTATGGGAATACACCAAAGGTAACCTATCCGGTCACTATTCATAATTTCACAGATAAATCAACATTTCCTGTGAAAGTTGAGGTTCTTGATAAAAATAATCCTAAAAAGGTGGTTTATAGCAGCTCAAAATCATGTACGACAACAACCAGCACATTTAATAACATGTCATTCGATCTTGAAGTGCCTCCCGGAAGCTATAATGTTAAAGTCAGCGCTCTTGGAGTAGAGAATCTAAGCCAGTTGGGTGTTGGTGCAGCAACGGGCGCTCCCTATTTATATGAAGTTGATCTGAACAGCGATGGGGTAATGGAATACAGAATGGAAAACGACAGTGTTCAGGTGACATTGCTTGCAACAGGGGCCCGTGTAATTGAATATATCGTGAAATCAAGGCACGATAATGTGCTGTTTAAACTCTGGCCTGATAAAGCCATTGATGAAAAACGTTTATTTAGAAAAAGAGGTTACTATCCATATGGAGGTTTTGAAGATTTTCTTGGCCAGGGAAGTATGGAAACCCACAAAGTTTATACTGCTGATATTCTTAAAAAAGAGGGTGACTATGTACGGGTGAAGATGACAGCGGATTATTATGGCAACAAAATTGAAAAAATATTCACTCTTTACGGAAACTCACCTCTACTGGAGGTACAGTTTGCGCTTACCTTTAAGAATCCTGAAGCCAATGTTCTCGGCCCGCAGCCAATACTCGAATTAGGAGCAAGACACTGGACAGAGGATGTATTCACAATCCCTGAAAAAGATGGAATGCATGAATACAGGATGAAACCGGAAAAGTATTACGGCAGATTATTTTTCCTTAAAGAGGGATGGAATGCAGGTTATGATACAGAGGCAGACATATCCTTTGTTGGAGCTTTCCCTGTTACAGAACCATTATTTCTGCACATGTGGATGAACCATCCTTCCAATAGTGAAGCACATTTTTATTATGCAGAGTTCCAGCCCTGGACTCCTATTTACCAGAAGAGCACAATGTATTTCTCATATTATATCTGGGGAGCAGGTGGTCCATGGCAAAATGGAGTAAAAGCTTTAAGAGAAAGGAATCTTATAACTGAACAATAGTTAAAAAAAGACCTTACTAAATCCTGAAAGCCTTCTATAACTTAATTAAATAGATAATTAATATCAATTAAAATGAAATCTTCAGTCATGAGCAAAACAAAAGTGTTTATATCGAAAATATCATTCGTTCTCATCATGACGATGATATTTGCATTAACTGTAAATGCACAGAAGTCAAAAGAGGTAAAGGAATTAAACATCACTAAGATAGAGTTGGGATATCCATGCCCGGGAATACCTTTTTATCACTTTAAGGCAGATCTTGAGCTTCCTCAGTCATCAATAATCGAGGTTGAAGCCGCCGTTGACGGGAAGGTTCTTAGGGCTACTGACCTCAGGAGGGAAGCAGATACCGAAAATATGAACAGACCTCCGATCTCGGAGCGTCCACCTTCGGGCTACAGCCTTTCACAGGACGGAACTCACTACAAGGATCTTAGTGTTACAGGCTGGGTAAAATGGGAACCAGGAAAGACATATAGCATCAGGATCTCTGTTCGCCTGAAGAAATCGGTTCATGCCTCTGGAGATGATATCTGGATAAGTGCCACCAAAAATGTAACGGCTCCGCAGGGAGTTCCTGTCTTCAGCAGGGATTGGAAAAGCTATAAATCGATAATACTCAGTGAAACTGCAGGAATCGGCAGAACCAGGGAGCCTGTTGAGGCGCTGCTTGCATTTTACCCCGATGAAGCACAACAGCTTGCACGTGATATCAGGGTTGTATCGGTTGATCCTGCAACTCATGCCCTTGCAGAAGTACCATGCCAGGTTTATGATCAGATGGAATACCTTAAAGAGGATGACCTCGGACCTGACAAGGACGGAAATCCTACCCGTAAAGTTCCTTTGTGGCTGCCTACTGTGACTGTCAGGGTAGCATTTCTTGCAGACGTTCCTGCAAAAACAAGTCGTGTCTTCCTCGTATATTACAATAATCCCAAGGCTCTGGTCCAGCTTTATCAGACTGACCTACACATCCAGGGAGAAGCTCCGGGTCTCCAGATCGATAACAATGTCATGACAGTATCCCTGCATCCAAACTCGGGCCATCTTGACCAGATGATTCTGAAAAGCAAACCTGAATTTCCTTTGTTCCACAGGCTCGAAACGAATGGCGCCATGCACTGGAATCCCGACATTTATGTTCCGCCACGCGCATGGACCCATACCGCCGACTGGAAATCTCCAAAAAACATTAAGTCTGTAGCCGGACCGGTAATTGCAAGAAGCGAAGTATGGGACGCATTACGCGAGGTGCCGGAAGTCGATGCATCGGTAAGATATGAGTTTTACCCCGGGGTGCCATATTTCATCAGCTCAACAAGCATGAGGATCAATGAGACTGTCAATGCACTGGCTCTGAGGAATTCCGAAATGGTGCTCAAGCGCGAAATGATTACACATGCGGCATGGTACGATATCCTTACCGATTCTGTTATTGTTTATGATGTAGCCAATATGCCGGATCTCACAGACCTCAAGATGGAAGCAGATGTTCCGTGGATCATTTTTTTCAACAAGGAAAAAGGGATCGGTTTTGCCGGTATCCAACTAAGCTATGCTAACTCCGGAATTGAATCACCGGCAAGAGTACTTAATCCTTTCTTCTACATAACTGCAGGACCATGGATTTACTGGGCACGCGGATTGTCGCATACATTCCTCTCCTCCAATAATCAACAGGTGATACCGGTCCTGAAAGGAAATACATTCTCTGAAAAATGGGCTTACCTTATCTATGATTTTGACAAAAATACAGAGCCGTATGCACCTGTTGTCAGCTGGCAGAAACGACTGACAAATCCTCTGAGAATGCAGCTCGTTGAAGAGGTTGATGAGCGTGTTTCAAAAACACTCCAGGAAGTGTTCATGGATAAAGGTAAGAGTGGATGGGAAGGAAGGGAAACTCATAAATAGTAAGTTATGAAACTGATCAGCCCTACAGTTGCAAAAAAGAATCTAATAGTATTATCCATAATTTTGCTGTTGATTTCAGGGTGCGGTAAACCACGTAGTAAACCCATTGGCAACGAAAGAACTGATCTTCAGCGTGCTCTCTGGATTACTGATGGCAGGGGATGGCTGGTTGCCGACTCTCTCATGTACGGAGACTTTCCAGCTCCACTCTTCAGGAAGGAGTTTTCGGTTAAGGAAAATATAAAATCAGCTACTTTATATATTACTTCTGCAGGTTATTACAGCGCATCAGTTAATGGAAAAAGTATTGACAAGAATTATCTTGATCCTGCATGGACTAACTTTCAAAAAAGGATTTACTATTCAGAATATGATGTAACTTCTGATATCAGGCAAGGAACAAATTGTATTGGAATAACGCTTGGAAATGGATTTTATAATCCACTTCCAATGAAAATGTGGGGCAGATATAATTTACGGAAAAGTCTGCCCGTTGGAAATCCCGAATCAATAGCAAAATTGAAGATTGTGTACAATAACGGAGAAATTGAAGAGGTAATTACGGACAATTCATGGAAGTATTCCTATGGCCCTGTATTAAAGAATAATGTATATCTGGGTGAAGTTTATGATGCCGGAAAAGAGATCATCGGATGGAATACAGCTGGTTTCGATGATAGCCACTGGGAGAAATCGATAGCAAATGATGGACCGGGAGGCCGTTTGGAGAAATCTTTTTTCCCTTCTATCCAGGTTACTGGTATTCAGAAACCAGTTGCCGTTTTATCTCCGTCAAATGGTATTTATATTCTTGATATGGGTGTGAATTTTACAGGACTTTACCGGATCAGATTAAAAGGTCAGCCGGGCGATACAATTACTTTCAGGTTTGGTGAAAGACTGTATGAGAACGGAACTCTAAATCCAATGACAGCTGTGTGCGGTCAGATCAAACAAAAAGGAATCGGAGGTCCTGGTTCACCTGATGTGGCATGGCAGACCGACAGCTATATTTTCGGGAACAAAACAGAAGACTGGTATACTCCTTTATTCACTTATCATGTCTTCAGGTATATGGAAATATCGGGCTTGAAATATAAACCAGATATTACTGATGCTGAGGGAATTATCTTTAATTCAAATGTTGAAGATACCAATAGTTTCAGCTGTTCATCCCAGCTCTTAAACTCAATTCAAAAATCGACTAAAAGAACATTCTTAAATAATCTGATCAGTGTTCAGTCGGACTGTCCCGGAAGAGAAAAATTCGGTTATGGAGGTGATTTGAATGCAACTGCCGAAGCATTCATTTATAATTTCAATATGAAGACCTTTTATCGCAAAACTCTTTACGATTGGGTAGATGTTTTAAATGATTCAATATTTGTTGATACGGCACCGTATGTTAAATTAAATTACTGCGGAATAAGCTGGGAATCTGCATTCATAATCACACAATACCAGCTTTTGCTTTATTACAACGATATTGACCTGATAAAAGAATTATACGAATTGGATCTGAAGTGGATGGATAAGGTGGCACGACTTCATCCCTCAGGAATTGTGGATAAAGGATTGAGTGACCATGAATCGCTTGTTAAGGTTCCCGTAAAGCTTATCGGTACAACCCACTATCTTGACTGTGCCAGGATAATGCAAAAATTTGCTGCTCTAATGAATGATACCGTTAATGAGAAGAAATTCGGAAAACTTTCCGCTGATCTTAAAGAATCAGTGTTAAATATGTACTGGAGAAAATCCGTTCCTGATACAATTAACAGGCAAACTCTTTTTTCTACTCTTCTCTTTTATGATATTGTACCTGAAAATGAGAAAAAGGCAGCGACCGATTCACTTTTAAAGGCATTGAAAAAAGGTCCTTCCGGCAATTTCACAACAGGCATCTTCGGAACCAAATATATCCTTGAGGCACTTTCGTCAACAGGTAATCCAGGTTCAGTATATGATGTGGTAAGCAGTACTGCTTATCCCGGATGGGGATTCATGATCGATCGTGGAGCAACTACAATCTGGGAGACATGGAAAGAGAGCGATAATGTTTACTCTAACTGCCATCCAATGTTCGGCTCAGTTTCAGAGTGGTTCTACCGTTGGCTAGCCGGCATTCGTCCCGACCCTGATTATCCCGGTTTTAAAAGATTCATCATTGCTCCTTCGCTTCCAAAAGGACTTGATTATGTTAAATGTTCATATCATTCTCCATTTGGTGAAATAGTATCGAACTGGGACAAGAAAGGAATCAACCATCAGGTGTTTGAAATAAAAATACCGGCAGGCAGTATTGCATCCGTTAGGTTGCCTGTTAATGAGCAAAAGGTGATAAACATTATTGAAACAATAAGCAATAGTTCATATTCACCTGCAAGAGGGGGAGACAATTATAATGAATTTGAATTGAAACCGGGAGAATATGTTATTTCGGTTATTCCTGAAAAACAGGAATCAGACTGACTGCGATTACATAAAGCAAAATGAAGATAAAATGTCAGAATCCGGGTAGTTTGGCGGCACTGAATGTGGTTGTTTTTTGCATAATGTTCGTTCGCTGTGCTTCAGATTTAAAAGAGAACATTATAATTGAGAACAGTAATCTTAAATATGAAATAGATAAGGACGGTAAGAATCTGCATTTTACAGACAAGATAACCGGATTCGACTATCTGAATATTGATACCCTCTCCTATTGTGCATCAGTTACTTCAAATGGGAAAGAGTACATTGTCACTGCTATATCTCTTAAAGAGAATGTGCTGAATCTTGAATTCGATATGGTGGGTGTAAAGGCTGAAGTCCTTATAAAGAAGGCAAAAGATCATATTATTTTTGAAGTGGTCAATGTTAAGGGACCGGCTGAATCGCTGACATTCATAAACATACCACTAATGCTTGAAGGGATGCCCTACGAGTCGTTTGCTGCATGTGTCCTCTCAATGAATTTATTTACCCGAGTCCGCGAGCTTCCGGCGCTACAGAGTCACCTCTGGACAACCTGCTACCAGCGCTTCGGTATGAAAGGAGCAAAAGTTACCATGCTTGGCGTTCCACAACAACAAATTTTGCCGGTAATCCGTGATGTGATGGAACATGCAAAGGATGTTCCTTTTTCTGACAAAGGAGGAGCCTGGGCACTTCTGCAAAAGGATGGCTACGGCTCATACCTGATGAACTTCGGAACCCTGACCGAAGAGACAGTTGATGAATGGATTGCTATGTGTCAAAGCCTGGGATTCAATCAAATAGACAACCATGGTGGTGGTGAGGATTTCTTTAAGTTCGGCGATTTTGAACTGAATACTGAGAAATGGCCAGACGGATGGCAATCTTTTAAACGTATCAATGACCGTCTTCATAGTGCTGGCATCTCTTCCATATTTCACACCTACGCATTTTTTATTGATAAAAATTCCAGATATGTTACTCCTCTCCCCAGTGAAGATCTGGGTTATTTCAACTCCTTTACCCTCGCTGAACAGTTTATGCCGGGTGACAGTGAATTGGTTGTAAATGAATCAACTGAAAATATCTCTACAATAACAGGTTTTTTTGTAAGAAATAGTCTTTCTCTGCGGATCGGTAGCGAACTGATTGAATTCACAGGTATTACGCATACTCCTCCATATAAGTTTACAGGCTGTAAACGCGGTGTTAATGGGACAAAAGAATCAGCACATGGTGTAAACGACAAAGTTTTCCACCTGCGTGAGATGTTCGGCAGGTTTGTACCGGGGCCGGAAACTCCGCTCTTTGACGAGATAGCACGCAGAACAGCTGAAATTGTGAGCGATTGTGGATTTGACGGGATATATTTCGATGCTATAGATGGAAGTGATATTCTTGGTGGAGAAGAAAATTTCTGGTACTATGGAACCAAATTTATTTTTGAAGTAGCGAAACAATTAAAACGTCCCGTTGGAATGGAGATGAGTTCTATGTCTCACCATTGGTGGCATTACCGCTCAAGATGGCAGGCCTGGGACAGACCTGTAAGAGGGTATAAACGGTTTGAAGATATTCATTCTGCCGCTATTAAATCTGGTCGTCTTTTTCTTCCTCCAAAAATTAAATCAAATGAATATGAACATGGCCTTTGGCGAGGTCATACTCCGCTTATTAATAAATATGCACCTGCTGAAAACGGGGGACTGCTTCTCCCTCTTCACCTGGGGTGGTGGGGAAATCAAACATGGAATCCTCCGCAGGTGGAACCAACTTTTCCTGACGATATCGAATATCTCTGCTGTAAAATGATCGGAAATAACGCCGGACTTTCTATGTTGGGGGGTGTTGATGAGAAAAATCTTGATGCATATCCGCTTTTCAGACGATTGACCGCCATCATCAAACAATACGAAGAGTTGCGACACAAGAATTATTTCAACGATACCATCCGTGCTCTGCTTCGTCAGCCTGGAAAAGAGTTCACTCTTTTTCAGGAGGAGGATGGAAAATGGAATTTCAAACCTGTCGCATATCAAAAGCATAAAGTTGCCGGACTTGAACATCCTTCGTCACGATGGATAGTCAACAACGAGTTTGGTACACAACATGTTAAGTTGAGGATTGAACCCTTGATGTCGGTGAAACGATTCAATGATCCTGCTAATGTTGTTTTAACCGATTTTTCACGACCAGATGAATTTTCGATTGGAGGCAATTCCTCCGGTGTATCGGGAGGGATAAATACCTCAACGGAAAAATCAAATGGAGGGGGGAAAAGTGGTCTCTTTTCTGCCACAATTTCAGAGATATCACCCAGGGAGGGCTTGTGGATCAAAATGGAAAAAAAGTTTGAACCGTGGTTGGATATTAATAAAAATCAGGCACTTGGAGTATGGGTAAAAGGAGACGGCAATGGGCAACTACTGAATTTCAGAATAGAAAGTCCGAATCATCTCTCTCACGGAGCACGCGGAGATCACTTTGTCAAAATAGATTTCACCGGATGGAAGTATTTTGAGCTCGTAGAAATTGAATCATCGGAATTCAGTAACTATATCTGGCCCGATTCGGGCTTTTATGTGTATGATTCGTTTCGCCACACTGTTCAATTCAACAATGTAGATAAATTGCAACTATGGTACAACAATCTGCCTGCAGGGAAAGAGGTTAGCTGTGTGATTGGCACTGTTAAAGCTTTACCTATGGTTCCCTTAATAATTAATAATCCTTGTATCACAATCGGTGGTGAAAAATTAATCTTTCCGGTAAAGATGGAGTCGGGTATGTACCTCGAATTTTGCTCACAAACCGATTGTAAATTATTCGGTCCGAAAGGGGAATTTTTGCAGGATGTTCTGATTGAAGGTAAGATACCTGCTCTTAAAGATGGGGAGAATGAAATTATCTTCTCTTGCCAGGGTCCCGGGGATGTTAATTCAAGAGTTCAGATAACGGTAATCTGTGAGGGGAATCCTTTGTAATGAATTTATATCCATGTTATCAATTAATTATTCTTAAATATACACCTCAAATCATGAAAAAATATAATGTTGGTATCATTGGATATAGTTGGGCTGCAGGAGCCCATATCGAAGCTATTAACAAGACTTCTTATGCCCAGGTCACAGCTCTTTGCTCTTCACGTAAGTTCGATTCAGCAGAGATCAGTGCAAAGCACGGTGGAACAATTAAATGTTATACCAATCTTTCACAAATGCTTGCGGATCCGGATATTCATATAGTCGCGATTTGCAGTTATCCTGCCGATCATGCAAAACAGGCAGTTATGGCTGCGCGGGCAGGGAAACATCTTATCATTGAAAAGCCAATCGCCCTCACCTGGGCAGATTGTTTGGCAGTTAAAACTGCCGTATATGAAGCAGGGGTCAAAACATGCGTCTGTTTTGAATGCCGTTTTTCAAGCCAGCTGATCACCATCAAATCGCTGATTGATCGTGGTTTACTGGGCCAGATTCACTATGGCGAAGTTGACTATTATCATGGTATCGGTCCATGGTATGGACAGTTTCGCTGGAACGTCAAAAAGAGCGCAGCCGGAAGCAGTCTGCTATCAGCCGGTTGTCATGCAGTGGATGCCCTGTTGCTTTTCATGGGACATGAAGTTGAGACAGTAAGCAGCTTTGCAACATCTTCAACTAATAAAGATTTCTCCAAATACGAGTATCCTACAACTTCCGTTAGCCTCATTAAATTCAAAGATGGACGCGTTGGTAAGGTAGCATCAGTGATCGATTGTTTTCAGCCTTACTATTTCCATATTCACCTTGTGGGAAGTGAAGGCAGCCTTCTTGATAATAAGTTTTATTCCACACAATTGGGAGGCCTTAACAAAGGTAAATGGAGTGAACTTTCTATGAAAATGCTCGATTCAGGTGATGTCTCAGACCATCCATACCAGACTCAGTTTGAGGCGTTTTTTCATGCGCTTGATCAGCGAAAGGAAATGCCCTTGACCAGCCTTACCGATGCACTACATACTCATGAGGTCATCTTTGCCGCCGACCGTTCATCGGGCCAGTTTGCTTAATAATAACTTAAGTCACTAAACCATATAAACTTTGATTATTTATTAAAAACATAACCATACAGCATGAAAAGAAGAGATTTCATACAAGGGACAGCGGCATTTTCCGCAATAACATTAATCAGCCCCTCCGTGGCATTCGGATCAAGGGCAAACTCAGCAATAAGAATGGGTATTATCGGATGCGGATCACGAGGCACAACAGTTATTACCTCCATGTCCAATCAAACGAATATAAATATTATTGCCATGGCTGATCTTTTTGAAGATAAGCTGGAATATTCAAAAAAAATCCTCGATGAGCAAAATGTTAAAAAGAGCTTCCCCGGGATATTAAAAGCCAATGTGTATTTAGGATCAAAATCCTACCTGCAACTGCTTGAAAATAAGGATATAGATGCCGTATTAATATCTTCACCGGCATATACTCATGCTGAATTTCTGGAAGCCGCTGCGATGGCAGGCAAGCACATTTATTGTGAGAAACCGGCTTCTCCCGATGTGGCAGGTTGCCGTAAGGTAGAGCATGTTGGCAACTTAGTTAACGGGAAACTGAGCATTGTAATAGGTTTTCAGATCCGTTATGCCACTCCTTACGTAGAAATGGTAAATCGTATCCAACGTGGCGATATTGGTGAAATACTAAATGTGCATCTTTGTTATCTGGCAACTCAATTGCCTGTCGGTAATATTAGCGGTCTATCGTATGATGAAGCCCGTATCCGCAATCAATATCATTTTCATGCCTTGTCTGGAGGAACTATGCTTGATCAGAGTATACATATGCTTGATGTTTGTAACTGGGCACTTCAAAAACTCCCGATTCAGGCTATCGGAACGGGTGGAAAAGATGAAACCCATAAATTAGGAGACACCTGGAAGCATTTTCAGGTAATGTATCAATATCCGGGTGTTAACGTTAGTTTGCTGGCTACACAATTCGGAGCTCATTTTGGCGACGTTTGTGCCAAGTTCATCGGAACCAAAGGCACGGCTGAAGCACACTATTCAGGAGGCGTTTTTATCAGTGGTGACAGTCCCTGGGATTCCGGAGTTCCCAGGTGTGGCATTTCTGAGCTTACAGAGGAACAAAGAAGAGCCGGGGCTTTTCTATCAGCGCTCCAGGATGCAGACGCAAACAAAGAGATTGCCTTTATAAAAAGTATTGAAACAGGAAATTACCTGAACGAAACCCGGTCAGGGGCAGAATCTGCACTAACGGCTATTCTTGGCAGGGAAGCTGCTATTTCCGGTGAAAGGGTTGGCTGGGATGAACTCCGCAATTCCAACGCAAGACTGGATCCTATGTTGAACCTATCACAATTTGACAAATAGCTTAAAAACTGAAAATATGAATTCATTACAAAGAACACAGGACTTTATCAATGGATTGACCGTTGACCGTCCCCCTTTTCATCCGATACTGATGCGTTTTGCAGCAAAATATGCAGGTGTGAAATACAAGGATTTTTGTTTGAGTTACAAAGATAAATGCGAAACCAATATCCTGTGTGCAACTGATTTTTCATACGACTGGGTAAATGTTATGTCGGATGCATATTCAGAAGCCGATGCCTATGGGACTAAGCTTTTCTATCCTGAAGATAATCTGCCCCAGGTAACTGAATATGTCATTAAGGAAATAGCTGATATAGATAATCTTTCAGTATTAAGAGTTAATGATCATAACCGGTTAAAAGGACGAGTCGAGGAGATCAGGGAATTTAACAGACTTGTCGGGCAGACTCAGTTTATCTGCGGATGGGTAGAAGGCCCTTTTGCAGCCTATTGTGATATCCGGGACCTGTCCGCAGCATGTATGGATATGTATGAACATCCCGAAAAGCTTAAACTGGCACTGAATATAATTACTGAAAGCGCGGCAGGTTTTATAACCGCACAGGTGAAAGCCGGAGCTCATTGTATTGGAATTGGCGATGCAGTGTGTTCACTGATTTCTCCGGAACTTTACCGGGAGTTCATTTTTCCACTTGAAAAAGCGTTAATTGATCATACACATTCGTTAAATTCAATGGTAAAACTTCATATTTGTGGCAATACCACCGCAATTTTACCTGATATGATAGGAACCGGCGCCGATATTGTGGATATTGACCACCTGGTTAATTCAATGGGTGATTTTATGGGATTGTTCTCAGAGAAACAGGTTCCTTCAGGAAACAGCGATCCAGTAACTATAATCCGTGATGGAAGCATGAAAACCATTGAGGATAGTGTACTCCAGTGCTTTAAAGCTACTAATAGCCGTGGGATCGTATCAGCAGGGTGTGAGATTCCTCCTGATACATCTGTTGAGAACCTCAGGGCATATCGTGATGCTGCCCATAGTCTGGCTAAGTATTTTTAAGAATTTAACACTTTAATTAAATAGCTGAAGGCGGAAGGCAGAAGGCTTTAGGATTACCATGCAACATGCACTATTAACCATTAACCATTAATGCATTAAGCATCAACCATTTTCAACCATACTCTCCAGCCCTTTACTTTCTTTAGATTTTGGTAAAAAAGAGACAATTATTGCACCAGTAACAGCAACGCAAATAAGTACAATAAATCCGATAGAATAACTTTTCCTGTTTTCAGCATTGCAACACCCTAAAATATTTATTACTAAAAAAAGTTAGTCATACTTGTTTTTAATCCATCATTTTTTTCTGCTGAAATCGTTTCTTTTCATCTCTCTATTCCCCATGAACTCACCCCCTTAATCACCCTCTCTGCTTCGCAAAGAGGGGGAAATCAGGAAGTATAGCATTGAGTGCTAAACTATGGTATTTTTACATCTCTCTATTTCTCATGAACTCACCCCCTTAATCCCCCTCTCTGCTTCGCAAAGAGGGGGAATCAGGAAGTGAAGCATTGAGTGCTAAACTATCGTTTTTCTACATCTCTCTATTTCCCATGAACTCACCCCCTTAATCCCTCCCGCTGAAGCGGGACAGGCTCTCTCTGCTTCGCAAAGAGGTGGAATCAG
>Ga0315286_10004882_pt1 | contig 12887 bp, 10 predicted proteins | sample YL17G10_0_MG_FD_205038 | JGI IMG/M metagenome (GOLD analysis project Ga0315286, IMG submission 205038) | Sediment microbial communities from Yellowstone Lake, YNP, Wyoming, USA - YL17G10_0 | ecosystem: Environmental > Aquatic > Freshwater > Lake > Sediment | place: USA: Wyoming | collected... | reverse complement strand
GCCACCGGAGGGCCTTCGACCCCCGCAGGCGGGTGGACTCGATCGAAATCGGCGGCATGCACCGGGTGCGGGTCAAGAGCCCGAACCATCTCTGGAACCCGCTGACGATCTCACTGCTGCACAAGGCCACCCAGGGGAACAGCTATGCGGTGTTCAAACAATATACCCGATTGATCGACGAGCAGGCCGGCAGATTGTGCACCCTGCGCGGGTTGTTCAAACTTAAGAAAAGCAGGCCCGTCCCTCTGGAAAAGGTTGAACCCGTATCGGCCATCGTTAAGCGATTCGCGACAGGCGGCATGTCGTTCGGCTCAATCAGCCGGGAGGCCCATGAGGCGCTCGCCGTCGCCATGAACCGGCTGGGAGCAAAAAGCAACACCGGGGAAGGCGGGGAAGAGCCGGAACGAAGTAAACCCAGAGCGGACGGGAACAGTACTCGCAGCGCCATAAAGCAGGTGGCTTCGGCCCGTTTCGGGGTGACCACCGAATACATGATCAACGCCGATGAATTGCAGATCAAGATAGCCCAAGGGGCCAAACCCGGGGAAGGCGGCCAACTGCCGGGCCATAAAGTGGATAAAACAATCGGCAGGGTGCGTTACAGCACCCCGGGGGTCACCCTGATTTCACCTCCTCCCCACCACGACATCTACTCGATCGAAGACCTGGCCCAGCTGATCTATGATCTTCGCTCCGTAAACCCTCGAGCCCGGATTTCCGTCAAACTGGTAGCAGAGGTGGGAGTCGGCACGGTAGCGGCCGGTGTTGCCAAGGCAAAGGCTGACTTGGTGTTGATCAGCGGACATGACGGTGGGACCGGGGCCTCGCCGATGAGCAGCATCCTGCACGCAGGTGTACCCTGGGAACTTGGGCTGTCCGAAACGCAGCAGACCCTGACACAAAACCACCTGAGGGACAAAATCAGGGTCCAGGTTGACGGCCAGCTCAAGACCGGCAGAGATGTGGTGATCGCCGCGCTGTTGGGCGCGGAAGAATTTGGTTTCGCCACAATGCCCCTGGTGTCCTTGGGCTGCGTGATGATGCGCAAATGCCATAAAAACACCTGCCCGGTCGGAGTGGCAACCCAGGATCCGCGCCTGAGGGCTCGTTTTACGGGAAAGCCGGAGTATGTGGTGAACCTGTTTACTTTCATCGCCCAGGAAGTGCGTGAGATAATGGGGGAATTGGGTTTCCGCACGATGGATGAAATGATCGGGCACGTGGAGATGCTGGAAGTGGACCAGGCCTTGCACCACTGGAAGACTCAGGGTCTGGATTTCAGCCGGATCCTCTACCAGGGCCATATGCGGGAAAAAAACGCGCACTTACGCTGCACCACCGGTCAGCAACAAGATTTTTCAGGAGTGCTGGATAAAGAATTGCTGGAGCGATGCAGACTCTCACTGGAAAAGAAAGAAAAAACCAGTCTGACCCTGCCCATCCGCAATTCTCACCGCACGGTGGGTGCGATGCTGTCGGGGGAAATTGCGTTCAAATACGGGGGTGAAGGCCTGCCGGACGACACCATCCAGGTCACCTTCAAGGGCTCAGCCGGACAGAGCTTCGGCGCTTTTTTAACCCGAGGGGTCACGTTCCGGCTGGAGGGTGAAGCGAACGACTATCTGGGAAAGAGCCTTTCCGGGGGTAAAATCATCGTTGTTCCGCCCGCCGGCTCCACTTTCCGGCCTGAGCACAACATCATCGTCGGCAACACACTGTTGTATGGAGCCACGCAAGGGGAAGTCTATATCAGGGGCATGGCTGGAGAACGGTTTGCCGTACGCAACAGCGGCGCCAGGGCAGTGGTGGAAGGCATGGGCGACCACGGCTGCGAGTATATGACCGGCGGAACAGTGGTGGTCCTTGGCGCTACTGGACGCAATTTCGCGGCGGGGATGAGCGGCGGGATCGCATATGCGCTGGATGAAAACCAGCTGTTCGATACCCTTTGCAACCTCGACATGGTGGACATCGAACCTGTGGTGGAACAGGAAGACATCAACACGCTCTATGCCATGATCGAAAAACATATCCTCTATACCGACAGCGGTTTGGCCAGGTACATTTTGAAAAATTGGCGCGAGATACTCCCCCGATTCGTGAAGGTCATGCCGATGGACTACAAGAAAGCCCTGGCCGGCCAGCGGCTCGAGGAGAATCGGGACACTCACACCGTTTCTGTAACCGAGGAGGTCTTCGTCAACAATGGGTAAACCGACCGGTTTTCTAGAGTTCAAGCGGGAAGTTTGGCAGGACGAATCCGTTTTGGATCGGATCAAACACTTCCGGGAATTCCATAAGCGTTTCCCGGAGGAAAAATTGGTTGAGCAGGGTGCCCGCTGTATGGATTGCGGCATCCCCTACTGCCATTCTCACGGCTGTCCGCTGGGCAATCTGATTCCGGATTGGAATGACATGGTGTACAGAAAACGCATGAAGGAAGCCGTTGCCTTACTGCACTACACCAATAACTTTCCGGAGTTCACCGGACGGGTTTGCCCTGCCCCCTGCGAGAAGGCGTGCACCCTGGCTTATAACGACGACCCCGTATCCATCAAATTGATTGAATTGGAGATCATCGAACACGCGTTCCGCATGGGCTGGATCGACCCCCTGCCCCCCCATCTGGAAACAGGCAAATCCGTGGCCGTGGTCGGTTCAGGTCCGGCCGGATTATCCGCCGCCCAGCAGTTGCGGCGGGCCGGACACAAAGTCACCGTATTCGAACGGGCGGAAAAAGCCGGTGGTCTTTTGCGCTATGGGATTCCGGATTTCAAGCTGGAGAAACAGATCGTCAACCGGCGGATCGCACAGATGGAAGAAGAGGGGGTCCGGTTTGAATATGGTGTGGATGCCGGCGAGGACATATCAGCCAATTACCTTAAAAAACAATTCAACGCCATATTGCTTGCCTGCGGAGCCGGAGTTCCCCGCGACCTGGATGTGCCCGGACGCGGGCTGCGCGGGGTGCATTTTGCCATGGACTTCCTTACCCAAAACAATCTCCTTGTGGAGGGCAGGCGGATTCCGGCAGCTGTTCTGATCACGGCGGAAGGCAAGAATGTGATCGTAATTGGCGGCGGAGACACGGGGGCGGACTGTGTCGGCACCAGCATAAGGCAGGGAGCCGGCAGCGTGACCCAAATCGAGCTCCTGGCAAAGCCCCCGGATCATTCCGCCACCTGGAACCCGGCCTGGCCTGACTGGCCCAACATCCTGCGCACTTCTTACGCCCATGAGGAGGGGTGCGAGCGGAAATGGAGCATTTCCACGACACAATTTCTGGGTGAGGACCGGGTGCGGAAAATCGTCGCCGAAGAAGTGGAGTGGCAGAGCGCAGAAAAGCACCCGATGGAAATGAAATCCAAACCCGGGACACGCTTCGAATTATATGCCGATCTGATCCTACTTGCCATGGGATTCACGCATGTTGAACACGGACGGCTGGTCGGAGAACTGGGCGTGGGCTTGGACCGAAGAGGCAACATCAGCGCGGATGCATACGGTGAAACAACCGTTGCCGGAGTATTTTCCGCCGGCGATGCTTCAATGGGGGCGTCCCTTGTGGTGCGGGCCCAGGCCCAGGGCCGTAAAGCCGCCATCGGAATCGACCGTTTCCTGATGGGTGACACCGTCCTGGCGGACACCACGCTTCTATAGGCCCGCTCACCTTTCTACAATCTTTCACAGAACTCTATCGTGACCCCGTTGGGGTCGAGGAAGAGCAATACCCTGGATCCCAGTTGGGGGAGTTCGGTAGTCGGGAGCGTGATCTTCACCCCCGCTTCGCGGAGGGTTTTTTCGTGCTGCGCGACTCCCTCGACGGTGAACGCGAGGTGCCTGAGTCCCGGTTCGTCGTCGGCTCTCGTACGCTCCGCATTTCGCCCGTGGTAATCGAAAAGCTCCAGACTCCCGCCGGCGGGCAGGTCGAAATACGTCAGGTCGAATTCCTCGAAATGCACGGTTTTGCCCTGTTTGAGCCCGAGTATGTCCCGGTAAAACCTGCTCGATTCGACGATGTTCTTCGTGTTGATGGCGATGTGGTGAATACTGCCGATTTTCATGCGCCCTCCCCCGGTTTGTCCGCGTCCGTACAGCTCTTCCGAAGGTCGCGGAGCATTTCAGAAACGTACCGCGACGTTTCCATTTTTTCTTCCAGGATCAATAATACAAAGGGGAGTCCGGTTCGGGGAGTTATTCCTCCCCGATCGCGCGCGAAAACCGCGTTTTCACCTTCCCGCGTCTTCGATGCCAGAAAAAAAGAATGAGGGCGTTTTCTCCCGTTTCGGGAGGTGTACGTGCCACATTCGCTGCTCCCAATTCGGCTCACCTGTTCAAAAGAGCTCAATCGTGGTTCCGACCAGGATGTAATTGATCAAAGCGAAATTGAAGACTTCGTCGTTGTCGGCGCCCCCCTCGAGGAGCCTATAGCCCACCCTCACTCCGACCCGTTCTACGAGCTGGTACTGTACGGCGAAAAGCACGTCTTCCGCCCTCCCCTGGGGCGCCGCGAGGGCGTCGGCCTCCAGGAGGAGGCTCAGCTTATTCACGGGGCTGTACCAGACCCTGAAGTTGATAAGAGGGACAAAACCGACGTTCGCCTTCGACGCGCCCTGTGCGGCGCTCCATAAGCTCACTTCCGCGTCGCGTATCTTGGCGGTGATCCCGGCCCCGACCTCGATCTTCTCCCTCTGGACGAAATCATAGCGGTAGGTGAGTCTCCAGGAGTTGAACCTGTAGGTCGCCTCGAGCTCCGTGTCCGGTGGAAAGAGGACCTCCTCGAACTGAATAGGCTTGGGCACACTGCCGCTCGCGTTCAGCGTCAGGGGCGCGAGAAGGAGCGCGAAGGTGTGGCGCTGTCCGAGCTCGTAGATGAACTTGAACCGGATGAACACCTTGGGGTCGGTTTTCAGCTCACTGGTGAGCGAAAACTCAGTGCCCGTGTCGCCCGGGATGCGTACGTCGTTGTACCCGCTGATGGCGACTCCCGTCTCCAGGTCGAGAAGAGCGCCCGCGAACAGCGCGGCGCCGCTAAAGACGAATAACGCCGCGCACACAAGGATTACCGGTATTTTTCCTTTCATATCTTTGCCCTCCCCCAATTATCCGCCCGAACCTATGCGCAGCTCGAGACCGTCGGGGTCGACGACTTGCCCCTTTGTGAGGTGCTCCGCGTCGACGGTATAGTTGAAATAAAAGAAGCACATCTCATCCTTCGCCCGCTGGCCAAAATAGATGTCCCGGGGTTTTGGGTGCGGGTTTTCAGGGTTTGCCGCAGAGTTGTCGTAGTACGCGGTCAATTGGATCCGGGCGCCGCGCGGGAGGGCGAGCGGGTCCTTGAGCACGTAAATGGTCTGCCAATGCAAGTCGTAATCGGGAACCCAAACCAAAGGCGCCTCGACGTCGTCGGGCAGGGTCGCCCAGACCTTCATTTCCTTGCCCAGGTAGTGCATGTGCGGCCAGCCTGAAACAAGGTGTATGTCTATCGGGAGCTTCCGGTTGGCGGTGACTTCGTAACGGTCGGCGCCTGCCGGGATCTTGAAGGTTTGGTTGCCGACGGCGCCGAAGCGCACGCGTTTGTCGATCGGTCCTTTCGCAAAGTGAAGTCCGATGCGCGTTCGGTCCATGTGCAGCTGCCCGTCGGGGGTGTAGTGGATATCCATCACGAGGAGTGAGTTCGCAGGGATTCTCCAGGCAGTGCCTGATTCCAGGAAGCGCGGCGTGCTTCCGGGCGTCCAGAAATCGAGAGTGATGTTGGGCATAAAAAGGGCGTCGCCCGAATAACCGAGGCCCGGGTCCGCTTTGTCCAAGGCCTGCGACTTGCGCAGCGGGTCGATGTAGATTCCGAGGTGGTGCACAATCCCGGGGGTGCCTGCTAATACTTCGATCGCCGAAACCCACACATCCTCCTTCGGGTTGAAAGGGAGGACGAACGACCGGAAAAAGTCGCCGCCCGACGGCCGCACACGGTAATCGGCCCCCGCGTCGAGAACGAGATCGGGGGTGCCCAAGCGCCATCCCTGGACGAATTGCCTGGGCGGCGGCAGGTCCCGAAGGTCTCCTTCCGGAGTCCCTCCGTCCGCCCACCTGCCGATCGTATCGATCTGGGATCGGGTCAACCGGCGGTCGTTCCGGAACTCGCCGTACCCCTCGGCGGCTCTCCAGGGAGGCATGCGGCGCGCGGCGGTGCCTTCCTTGACGATCTGCGCATTATCCTTCGCGTCCTCATAGGTCATGAGCGAGAACGGCCCCAGGCCGCCGGGGCGGTGGCACTCAATGCAGTTCTCTTGCAATATAGGCGCCACGTCCAGCGAGTATGTAGCCTCCGGCACGCTGTTCGACACTGCCGGCGGCGCGCTGAAAGGCGAAAGCATCGCGATTACTATCCCGACTGCAACAAGACCTCCGGCTCCTAGTATCACCAAGCGGCCGCGGCCCCGCCCTTCGGTGCCTTCAACGCCTTTTTTCCTCTTACTTCCGTGCTTGTGGGCCATCCAGACCGTCCTCCTGTTGACAATTTATCACTTTAAAATACGATAATACCTCTATCAGGGCCAGATCCCTCTCACCTTGTACGTGTTCACGATGCGTGTCACCGCGAGAACACCTGCGGCCGTTCTCATATCCACACTGTGCTTAACCTTAAGCTGCCAGACGTTATCGAAGGCGGCTTTCATCCAGCGCTGAAGCCTGTCGTCGATGTACTCTTCTGACCAGTGATCCCCGTTCCTGTTCTGGACCCATTCATAGTAGGAAACGAGGACCCCGCCGGAGTTCGCCAGGATATCGGGGATGACCGTCTTTCCGTTTTTATAGAGCAGCATGTCGGCCTCCGGCGTCACCGGTCCGTTGGCGGCTTCGGCGATAACCGGCGCCTTGATCCTTGAGACATTTTCGCTCGTGATCGCGTTCTCGAGAGCCGCCGGAACGAGGATGTCTACGTCGAGCTCCAGCAGATCCTGCCCCGAGATATTCTCGCCGCCGGGGAATCCGGTCACGGTTCGGCGTGCGTTCGACTGCTTGTAGTTGAGGACCCCCTCCCAGTCGAGCCCGCCGGCGTTGTAGATCGCCCCGATACTGTCGGAAACAGCTACGACTTTCGCCCCCGCTTCCGACATGAACCGGGCGCTGTTGTATCCGGCGTTTCCGTAGCCTTGAACGGCTACCCTGGCGTTGAGGATGGACTTCCCGAGTCTTTCGCATACGTACTGAGTGCACAGGAACAGCCCTCGCGCGGTCGCCTCGCTCCGGCCGTGAGAGCCTCCGAACTCCATCGGTTTTCCCGTGAAGGCGGCGGTGGCCGTTTTTCCCGCCATCATGCTGTAGGTATCGGTCATCCACGCCATGATCTGCGGCGACGTGTAGACGTCAGGCGCGGGGATATCCACCTCCGGCCCGATGAACTTGGCGACAGCCGCCGCGTACCTGCGCGACAGGGACTCGAGCTCCCGACTGCTCAGCTCCTTCGGGTTGACCCTAACCCCGCCTTTGGCGCCCCCGTAGGGGAGATTCAAAACGGCCGTTTTCATCGTCATCCAGGAGGCGAGCGCCTTGACTTCGTCGAGGTTGACCTGGGGGTGGAAACGTATGCCTCCCTTCGTGGGTCCCCGGATATCGCTGTGCTGCACTCTGTAGCCCGGAAAGATCTTGATTTCCCCGCTGTCCATTATCACGGGCAGCGCGAACTGGTAAATCCGCTGCGGGTGCTTGAGCAGCTGCAGGTACTTGCGGTCTTCCTCGGGAATGAACTTTCCCGCTTTGTCGATTTGGGTGCAGAAGCTGTCGAAGGGATTCAACTCTTGCTGCGCCATGCGCGTCCTCCAGCCTGAAGTTCTCATAAATATATTGCAATGAATTATAGAACAAGTAATTGCTTCTAGGAAGCGGAATGTTCGGTTTGCACATTAGGTTTTCGGGGCGTGCCCTTTACGAGATTTTACACTTGGAAAAAGTCAAAATAAAAAGTACCTTAGGGAAGGCGGTTTTACAAATCCACGCGAAAGGCGAATGTTAAAATGAAAAAAAGCTTCACGTACTTTATGCCCACAAAAGTCATTTTCGGTTCGGGGAAGCTCGACGAGCTCGCGAAGGTTTCTCTTCCCGGGAAAAAGGCCCTCCTCGTGATAGGGGCCGGCGGGAGCATGCGCAAGCTCGGTTACCTCAAGAGGGTCGAAAACCTTCTGAAGAAGCAGAATGTCGAGAGCGTCGTGTATGACAAGATCCAGCCGAACCCCCTGACCGAACACGTAGACGAAGCTGCGGGTGTAGCGAGAAAGGAGCGGTGCGACTTCATCCTCGGGCTCGGCGGGGGCAGCACCATAGACTCGGCGAAGAGCATCGCGATCATGGCCAAGAACGACGGGAAGTACTGGGATTACATCAAAGGCGGAAGCGGCGGAGGGAAAAACCCGAAAAACGGCGCCCTCCCGATCGTCGCGATCACCACCACCGCCGGGACGGGGACCGAGGCCGACCCATGGACCGTGATCACGAAGCCGGACACCAACGAGAAAATCGGCTGGGGAAACGACGACACCTTCCCCGTCCTTTCCATCGTGGACCCGGAGCTCATGAAGAGCGTGCCGCCGAAGATGACGGCCTTCACGGGAATGGACACCTTTTTCCACGCCGTCGAGGCGTATATCGCCACGGTGAGCCACCCGGTGGGAGACCCCCTCGCCCTCGAGGCGATCGGGCTCATCGCCGTGTACCTCCCGAAAGCGGTGAAGGACGGAAACGACATCGAGGCGCGCACGATGGTGGCCTGGGCCAACACCGAGGCGGGAATCTGCGAGTCCACCTCGTCGTGCATTTCCCACCACTCCCTGGAGCACGCCATCAGCGCCTACCACCAGGACCTCCCTCACGGCGCGGGTCTCGTGATGACCTCGGTGGCCTACTTCTCGCACCTTGCGAAAAAACTGCCCGCACGGTTCGGGGACATGGCGCGCGCGATGGGAGAGGACATTACAGGGCTTTCAGAGGCCGACTCGGCGATGGCCTTCGTGGCCGCCCTTAAGAAACTCATCAAAAACATCGGTCTCGAAGATCTGAAGCTTTCCGATTACGGGGTCAAACCGGACGAAGCGCAAAAGATCGCGAAGAACTCTTTCGAGAACATGGGCGGGCTCTACGACGTAACCCCGGTGAAGCTCACCGAACGGGACGTCGTGGAGATCTTCAAGAACGCCTATCGGTAGAGTGTCCGCACCCGGCGACGCAGTCGGCGACGTAGTCCAGCTCCTCCCTGCCCCCAAGCAGCACGTTGTGGGCGAGCTGGACCGAACGCTTGTAAACGTCGCTCACGACGGGGAAATTGCGGTCATCGGATTTTGCGCCTCCCCAGTTCGCGTTCGAGTAGTCGATCCCCCTTCTCAGCGCCGAGTTTTTGAAGCAGTGGAGGCTGTGAAGCGGAGGGTAGGGATCGTCGGTCGGAATGCCGGCCTCGTTGAGCTTTCGGGAAAACGCATCTTTGGTGATGCCGCCGAACTTGGCGGGATCGAAAACGAATGGGAGGATGTAGTACCCCAGCTCGCCGGCGCCCTCGGTCGGTCTCATGACCCTGACGCCTTCGATGGAGTTCAGCGCAGATGAGAGGTATCTCGCGTTTTCGTTGCGAAGCCTGTGCTGGGCGGGGAACCTGGCGAGCTGGGTTCTCAGAAGGGCGGCCTCGAGCTCGGGCATGCGGCAGTTCGAACCGTATTCATAATGGGAGTAGAAGTATTCGCCCTTCTTTCGCCCGCAGTCGGAGAGCGTATAGATCCGGTCGGCAAGCTCTCTGCCGCCGCAGACGACCGCGCCCCCTTCGCCGGCGGTCAGCACCTTCGATGCCTGGAAACTGAAGGTGCCCGCGTCTCCCCAGCTCCCGACGCGCCTCCCCCTGTAACGCGACCCATGAGCGTGCGCGCAATCCTCGATGACGTGAAGGCCGTGTTTCTCCGCGATTGCGCCCAGCCCTTCCATATCGACGGGGTTCCCCCCGAGGTGGACCGCGATGAACGCCTTCGTACGGGAGGTGACCAGCTGTTCCACCCTGTTCACGTCCATGAGAAGGGTGTCGGGGTCGATGTCACAGAAGACGGGAACAGCGTTCACGCCCACCACCGCGCTCGCCGAAGCGACGAAGGTGTAGTCGGATAGGATCACCTCGTCGCCGAACCCGACGCCCAGGGCGAGGAGGGCGAGCTCGATCGCCACGGTTCCGTTTGCGACGGCGACGCAATGGTTCGACTCCTGGAAGGCGCAAAACTCCTTCTGGAACTCCCACACGTTCCTGCCGGCCGGGGTACCCGGCGCGCCGCACCACCAGTTGTTTGAGCGGATCACCGATTCGACGGCGTGCACGTCTCCCTCATCCCAGATCGGCCACTCGGGGAACCTGCTGTTGCTTTCCGATTTCATTTCTTTGCACCTCGGACTCGTCTGTTATTAAAGAAGGAGAGGCCTGATCCTGGTGATAAGCGCGTCGATGAGGACGGCCACGATGATGAACCCCCCGCGGATGATATTCATGTAGAACGGCGGCATCCCGAGAATCGAGATCGCCGTGGAGATGGCGCTCAGGAGTATGGCCCCGGCGAATACCCCCGGCAGGTGCCCGACTCCCCCCTGGAGGCTCACCCCGCCGATCACGACCGCGGCGAAGGCTTCGAAGAGCATCCCCACGCCGATTCCCGGCGAGGCGCCGTTGGTCCGCGCCGCGAGGAGCCACCCGGCGAACGCGGAGAGCGCGCCGCTCAGGATGAAAGCGCCGAAGAGCACCCTCCCCACCCTGATCCCGGCGTTGAAGCTGGCTTCCCGGCTGTCGCCGACGAAATACACGTGCCTGCCGAAGGGGGTGTGTTTCAATATCATATAGAAAAGGATATACATGAAAACCATTATCACGACGAGGAGCGGGATAGGGCCGACGTTGATGAGGGAGACCGCCACCAACTCCGGGCGGAGCCGCACGACCCCGTGGCCTTTCGTGATAAGGAGCCCGACCGCGCGCAGGATCAGGTATCCCGACAACGTTATTATGAAGGAGTTGATCCTCATCTTCACGACGAAGAAGCCGTTGAAAAGGCCGACGAGCACCCCCATAAGGAGCACGATGCCGAGGGTGAGAAAGCCGTTCAGCAGCAGGCCCGAGGCGTCGGTACTCGTCCCGGTGAGATACGCGGTCACCACCGTGGAAAGGCCGAGGACCGATTCGATCGAGAGGTCCATCTCGCGGCTTATGATGCAGAACGCCTCGCCTATCGCCAGTAAACCGACGAAGGTAGCGTGATAGAGCACATTCCTGTAGATGCCCCACTGGGCGTACCCCGGGATCCCGGCTGAAAACGCCGCGACCACCAGCAGAAGGATGAACCAGACGATGTTGTCGAGCACCCACCGCAGGATACTTTTTCTCAGGACGCTTCCCATAGAGAATTCTCCTCATGTGTGCCGGTGAAGATCGCCGGTCCGCCCGGGTACCGGGCCCGTAGAGGACGTGCACCTCCACGTGAGTGCGCCCTGCCGGGCGCGCTAAACGGAAAGGGGGCCGCGGTTTCACGACAGCCCCCTTTTTTTTCGCGCTGGCGCGCCGCCTCGGCCGAGTCCGGCTACTTCTTGACTTGGTTGCCCCAGAACTTCTTATCGTCGACGTTTTTCTTCGTTATGATGCTTCCGGGGATCATGAGCTCGGGGCCGTAATCCTGGATGACCAGGTCGGACTTGAAGCCGCCGACCGTGTAGGTCCCCGCCTTGATAGGTTTTTTCGCGATGACATCGGCCAGGAACATTGCCACCCCCTCGGCTTGGGCCGCGAGGGGCTGCTCGACAGTCGACTGCAGCCACTCATCCCGTATGAGGTTGAGCCCCATGGGCATCCCGGCGGTGGAAACCATGATGATGTCGCCTTTCTTATACCCCTTACCTTCGAGCACGGCGGAGATGGCGGCCGCGAGGTGTTCGGCGTGGGAGAAGATCAGGTCGGTCTTGGGGTTTGCCACCAGCCAGTTGTCGGCGATGTTGGCGGCTTTGTCCGCCGCCCAGCCGTCGGCGATCTTCGTGTCGATCTTGACGTCGGGGTACTTCTTCATGGTGTCCTGGAAGCCCTTCTCGATGAGCACCGTGTACATGTCTCCCGGGTCGCCCATTATGTCGAGAACGGTCCCCGTCACTTTTCCCTTCCTTTCCTTGAGCAGCCTGGCGATTTCCCCCGCCGCGAGGATCCCGATCTTTTCGCACCCGGCAACCGAAGAGAAGTCCGTCTTGGCACTCTTGATCGTCCGGTCGAAGACGATGACCGGTATCCCCTGTTCCCGCGCCTTCTCGACCCCGACAACGATGGCGTCGGCGTTGCATGCGGCGATGATGATCGCCTTCGGGTTCTGGGTGATGGCGTCGTCGAGCTGGCTCAGCTGGAGCGCGACGTCCTCCGCCTGGCCCGACTGGGCGACCATCTCACGGAGCTCGTACCCCGCATCTTCGACGTATTTCCTCAGAAGCTTGGAGGCTGTGGTCTGGAACTCGTCGAATTGATTGGGCGAGAGATAGAAAACGAGCCCGCCCCCTCCCTTTGCCGCTTTCTTCTTTTGAGCCGCGAGTGCGGTGGCGCCCACGACCATGAGCAGGCAAAGTACGATGCACAGCAGTTTCACGTAGCGTTTCATGTGTTTCCTCCCTTTCCTGAAGTTGTTGTATTGTACCATAAAGCCGGCGCTATGTCACGTGAATAGCCCCCGTGATCATCGACACGATTTCGTCGGCGGTCGCGTCCTTTATGTCGCCCTTGCCGATGACCTCGCCGTGCCGAAGGACCACGAACCTGTTGCACACCTCGAAGGCGTGCTCGATGTTGTGGGTAATGAGGATGATGGGCAGGCCGTGCCCACTCACCTCGCGGATGAGCTTGA
>Ga0315286_10004881_pt1 | contig 12888 bp, 7 predicted proteins | sample YL17G10_0_MG_FD_205038 | JGI IMG/M metagenome (GOLD analysis project Ga0315286, IMG submission 205038) | Sediment microbial communities from Yellowstone Lake, YNP, Wyoming, USA - YL17G10_0 | ecosystem: Environmental > Aquatic > Freshwater > Lake > Sediment | place: USA: Wyoming | collected... | reverse complement strand
GCCCAGCCGCACTCGGGGTTCTGGCCATAATCAGCCGGGACGCTCACGGCCAGGTCGTTCAGATTCGAGGCACATGCTGGAGAGGTCGATGGTTTTGTCAGGGTTATGACGACCCAGGAAGGAATGTTCACCATATCAGTCATGATTTGGCCAAACCCTTCTGTCGGATCCTCAATCACCGCCACCAGCTGCATGCAGTCGTATGTGCCATAGGCTTTCATGCACGCCTTGTCGTTGCCTTTCATCAGCCTTATCGAGCTTATCTTGAGGCTGCAACCCATCTGGCCGAAATCTACCCCAACAGACTGGGATGCCCCTTCAGCTCCCTGATAGACGCTCTTAAGAGTCTCTCCGAAAGTGTAGAGGGAGCTCTTCAGTTTCTGCTCATAGAGTGAGCCGCAGAGGTTCTGGTAGCTGTAGAATCCCAGTATTATCACGAAAGTCAGGATGGTGACCGCTAGCAATAGTTCTATGGGCGCCTCTTCCTGTCCTTTTCTCATGAAATTATCTAATCAAAACTAGTTTATAAGGTTTTAGAAAAAGAGGAACGGAGCCGTCTTGGCAAATTCAGCCGCGTTCTGGAACATCGGCTTGGCTATCGCAAAAAGGATGATCGCCGCTATCGCTACTATTATCAATAAGTATATCGACGTCCACTCCATCCCACGGTTCATTCAAATCACGGTAGATGAGTTCCCGGCGACGTACAGCTTATCGTGTCCGTGCCTATCATGACCACGCATTTATCAGCTTCGCAGCACTTCACCTTGATTTTTTCCTGAAAAACTTTGTCAATTAGGACTGATTCTCCCTGTGTGGCGCTGTTCGTGCAATAACCGTTGGTCACCAGGTTGCTGCTGCAGTAGATGTACACGTCGCCCAAACTGCCTAGTTTGTCGATGAACGAACTACCGGCGAATTCTGTGCCTGCTGAGAAGTCGGCCTTGGATTCGCTCACGTAGGTCGAACCTATCGCGCCCGCCGCCATCTGCAGCTTTTGGCCGATTAGGTTGCCCGGCTCAGTTCCAGGCGGCTTGACTAAATTCAATATCCCAAGCAGTATGCCGAGTATCGTGACTGCGATGACTGCTGCAATCAGTAGCTTGAATGTATCGAATGCTTGTCCCTTCATTAGAACACCTCACTATCAGAACGAACCAGCCATTTATAAATATTCCTATTTCATCCGCAGTTGGAGGAGCCCATATAAACATGGCAGTCGGCGTCATTACATGTTACAGATATCGCCGTGCTTATCTTATCTTTGGCCGCGACTGTCCCACAGCACGGCGCCCAGCACTTGTCAGCGGGAAAATGGCCCGATGGGACGAAACAGACCGGCTTGCCGGCGAATGACGCGCTGCTCAGCTCATCGCCCTCGCTGAAATCCACGCCTGTCCGCGGAAAACATAGGTTTGGCGCGTTGTTCGCCTGTTTGAGCGCATCCTTTATCACATCGGCAGACGACAGAGGCGAGGTATAGCCGGAAGCCACTGAGTATATTATGCCCAGGAAGATGAGGGCGAAGACCGCGGATATTAATATTTTGAACGTCGAGAATGCCTGGCCCTTCATGTCATCCCATCGAGAAGCTGTTGGTGAACCATGCTGAGAGGAAGAAAAGCACTATTGATATCGGCAGGCTCGCCGCTATGTTTATCTTCATCGCCAGGTCGTTCTCCCCCTCCTCTATCTTGCTGGTGAAATAGATCAGTATGAGGGTTATCTCAATAACGTATAACGCTATTATCGCCAGGAAGACCTGCGGGCCAGGTATGTTGGCGAGCATCGCCGGATCGCCTAAGGTGACCATGGGGATCTGTATATTGCCTGTCGATCCCGTCCCCTGGGCCGCGGATGATGAAACGGATTTCAGCGCGTTTATTACGATCTTCTGGAGCGCGACGGTGACTCCCAGGACCAGCGGCGCTATCAGGAAGGCGATGGACTTCATCATCGACGTTATCTCCTCGAGCAGGCTGGCTATCCTCTCCTTTATCTTCTGCGCGTCCCTGAGCTGCATCGACAGGGAGACTAACGCTCTTGCTGCCTGTTGCACCCCCAGGCCTATGGAGTCTATGACGATCATCATCGACCCCCTTATCGTGCTGGATGGCACGTCCTTCAGTGCCCCATATATCGGGTCGAAGAGCGCCATCTCGATGGTCATGCCGAGATTAGTTATGTTGTCGCTGGCTTTCGTGAAGACGGCCGCTATCTTCTGGGTCGAAAGGAAATCGGCTGTATAAGACACTGCCTCTTCTATCGGCCTGTTCTCGCCCAATCTGGAAGCGAGCACATAGATGGAATCCTGGAACTCCTTCTCCATCTCCATTACGTCTTTCTGGGCCTTTCGCTTGTCCTTGCTTGTCCCATACAGGTAGATGGAGGCGGCTACGCAAATGCCTATGACCCCTCCTGCCAGGGTGAAGAACGGATAGTGGGCCGCTTTCGCCTCCTCGTCCCAGAATTCCGGGAGCGGGTTCAGCATCGGGTCTATGACCAGGTAGCAGACAGCGAAAACGCCTATCGCCACTATCACCGCCAGGAAGGCGGCGGAGAGTTCGGTACTGCCTATCTTCATATTGCCTGCCTTTGGGAGGCCTGGATAGGTGTCAGGTATCGCTGGCGGCGTATAGACGGGCGGCCTCCTCTTCAGGATGTTGGAGGCGAATAATATAGTCCCGAGGGGTATCGCCACGTTATAGAGCGTGACCATAACCCACGTCTCGGCCAGAGGCAGTCGCGCCATCACCGAGCCGATGGGAATCATTATAATCAGGAGCAGCGGCATGAGCACCCCGAGATAATATAGGTATACGCTGGGCTGCTTCATCTGGGTCGCGTATTTGTCCATATCGTCCTTTATCCCCTCGAGGACGTCAGACATGGCCTTGTCCAGCAGGGCGTCTCTCTTTGCCTCCTCCACCTCGATTAGAGACGACCTTATCAGCATCAGGGCGTGCTTGAACTCGTCGGAATATTTCCCCCATTTATAGGCTAATCTGTCAAGGGCCTCCTCTATTGTCCTATAGCTCCCTATCTCTATCTGCCATGTGAGCTCCCTCAGGTCTTCGGCTATCTTGCCCTTGCCGTGCTCGCCGGCGAACTGCACCGCTCTCTCCAAGTTCGGGGACAGCTTCATCGACATTATCATGTAGTTGACTATGTCCGGGATATAGGTTATGGACTTCATCTTCTGCAAATCAGCGGCAGACAGGAGATAGTTCTGGATATAATAAGTCAGCAGGAACGGGATCAGGACAAGGCCCATCCCCGAATAGATCAGAATCAGCCAATCGGTGAGCTCTCCGGTTATGTAGAACGCATAGAAAAGATAGCCAAAACCGGCGACAGCCACCATCAAGCCTATTGCCAGGCCGAGCATCGGAGCAGCGTTGACCTCCTTCGCAGACAGGTCCCAGCCGAGAAACTCCAGCGCAACTGCGAAGTCGTCTTTCTTGAACGTCTTGGGGGCGTTGAACATCCTTCCTGCTCGCCTGGCAAACCCCACGTACCAGTTCTCTTTCACCAGCGCCTCTTTGGGCTTCTCGGAGATTTCCTCGCCGAACTCCTGGGCGTAGTCAGCGGGACTTCTTGATTTTCTCAATCGCCTGCCTCCTTGCCACTAGTTCTTTGACCTGGTTCTGCATCATCCAGTCCTGCCATTCTTCGATGGCCTCCGGGAAGTCTACAGAGCCGTGAATCTCCCTCTGTTTCTCTAGAATGAGCAGCCACTTGTCGTTAGCAGGAACGGTATATTTAGCCTCTAACAGCTCGGGTATGTTCTGCTTGTTCTTCATGTCTAAGGTAAACTGCTTAACGTCAGCGCGGGCTTTGATGTCGATCATTATGTCAGCAACTTTCATCCCTCTCCTTTTGGCCAGTTTGGGGAGCATCTCGGACTTCTTGACGTTCTGCTCTAGGAACGTTTGGCTGTCTTTGGCAACATCGAACTCGACCAGATCGATCAGCCCGCCTTCTCGTTCCGGGTCTTCATACCAGTGCTTGCCAATCTCAGTGACTTCGATCAGTCGACGGTTTTTCTTTATCGATCCCCTGAACCTTATCGGCGCGCACGTGACTATGGCGTCAGTCGCCTTGAACGAGGTGTTGGGCACTTCCAGGTCGTTTACTATCCTGTCCCAAACGGAATAGGCGTTCTCGCCATGGATGGTGCCCATTACAGTGTTCCCTATCGCCCCGATTCTCATCGCCTCGTACAGGACCTGCGCCTCCTTAGAACGCACTTCTCCCACGACCAGCACCGAGTCGCCTAGTCTCAGCGCTGTCCTTAACGCCTCTTCCGGAGCCATCTCGGCAGAGACCCGAGATACGGCTATGGCTGACTGGGTCTTTAGTCGTTGGACATTATAGCCTAATCCCTTCATGAACGGCACGGGAAGTTCAAGCGTGTCTTCCTGGACTATGATTCTGAGCGACGGCAGCAATTCGAGCATGAGCGCCTGCAGGAACGATGTCTTTCCCGAGCCTCTCGCGCCCGTGACTAGGGTGGAGGCCTGGGCGTCTATGAGGAACGACAGCAGCCCGGCAGAGAACGAGTCGAGCATCTTCACGTCCATGAACTGCTGCAGAGTCCATGGCGTCTCTTTATGGAGTCTAAGGGCAAACGCTACACCATCGGGCGCCAGGGGAGGCCCTATTACACAGACCCTTGTCTGCAGGTCTTGTAAGTCCAAATCAAGCACCGGGTGCGCCTCATCGAAAGGCCTGCCCGAGTGCGCCCTGAAACGGGAGATTATCCCTTTCGATTCTTCCTCAGTGAACACGACGTTGGTCTGGCAGCTGCCGTACTCCGCATGGACGACATAGACGGGCTTTATCCCGAGCGGCGAGTCCATGTAGACGTCGGTCAGTTTCCTGTCGGACAATAGCAGTTCCATCATGCCATAGCCTACGGTATATCTCGCCACGATCTTGGAAAGCTCTTCCGTCTCCTTGCCGGATATCTGGATATTGTTCTTCGCAGCGAGGTCGTTTATGTTCGTCTCATACACTCTTATGAAATATCTCTTGACCTCGGAAGGAGTCATGAATTTCAGGCCCGTGGGATGATAGCTGGCCACTATCTCCCTCGTCTTTGAAAGCAGGAAGTATTTTTCTGGCGACAGGTTGTATTCCGGCGGATTGATGTAATACAGGTATTGGACTTTCTCTGGGTGGCGGTAGATGGAGACGGTGGCATCTTCTATTATATACTGGTCTATTAGCTCTATGTCCTTCGGCGTCTGGAAGAACACTCTTGATGACACAAAGGCGGGCTTTATCTGGACCTCGAAAAGGACTCTATAGACCTCGCGCCCTTCCGGCATCTTCCCCAATTTGGATAGTATCGTCCTGAATTTCTGGATTATCTCCGTCCTCTCGAAAGCGACCTCCATCCACATGAGGGTCTTGAGGTAGGTGTCAGAACAGGCCTTCATCTTACCAGACAATGTAGGCAATCTCTCTTGTTCCCTTTTAAGCGCATCACGCAAAGTCAGATATGCCTTTATCGGGTCGAACTTGAGCTGTTCCTGCGCTATCTGCACGACTATGCTGTGCCTTGTCGGGATGCAGGAGTCGCAATCCTCGTTGCCTAGCCTAGAATAAGCCCACACGCCCTCCTTCTGGAACAAATCGGCTAGTTCGCCTATCTGCTTCAGCATTTTGGTCTGCTCCTCGGTGTAAATCATCTCGTAGACATCGGCCAGAACGACGTAGTCGGCGCCGGTCTTTGAGAGGTCTTCGACGACTTCCTTCATGCATTGCGGATAGTCGGCCACTGACGGCCCCCAAGTGCTCCCGCGATAGTCTATTAATAAATATCTCTTTCCCCCTTCACTTTTGATGGTGTAATCGTGGGCAACCGTAAAATCAACCTCAAAGGAGAGTCTGTAAAAGGACTCAAGTTTCTAATAGGTATTACTGCTTTTTATACCTTATTCTGGACAATGCTGTCGTTAGTCGATTTGTATCCGCTAAAGACTGTGACAGCTTATTCGTCCAACTCCCTTCTAAGCTTTTTCGGCGTGCCAACCCAGCTGGTCTTTGGCACAGAGCCGACGATAATTGTCAGCGGCGTCTCTGCCCAGATAACCAATCTCTGTGCTGGCGATATAGAGATAGCCTTGTTGCTGGCCATAGTCCTAGCGACGTGGGACAGGAGCTGGAGGAGAAGAGGATGGGGCTGTCTCTTCGGCCTGCTGCTGATTCTTCTGGCCAATCCGCTGAGGATAGCGACTGTCTTGGCTGTCGGCTACTATAGCGGCTGGCAATGGGCCGACTTCACGCACAACGTCCTGTTCAGGCTAATGCTTATAATAATAATAGTCGTGTATTACTTCGTGTGGTACGTGAAATACGATGACATTAAAAAATTCTTCAAGAGGGTTTAACCTCTTCACGCCGCTTGTTGGCACGGCGCTGGTGATAACCGCCATAGTGATAGCCAGCGGGATGGTCCAGAATGACATCAGGATATCCAAGACCATCAGCGCTTCCTACGAGGTCAGCTCGCAGGGGATGATTGCCAAGCTCATCAGGGCGTCGGCCGAGATGCAGATCATACAGAGCACCGAGAGGATAGCATACGAGGAAGCATCGAAACCTTACACTTGCGAAGCTCTGTACATCTGCAACTCTGCGATATACCATAGGCTTCTGGGAAAGGACCAGACGGTGGTGCCTTCGGTCTATGCCGACCTGCTGGGATACGACGGGCTGTTTGCTGACGTGATAAACAGCGTGAACATGGTGCTGGAGACGACGGGCAGGCAGTACGAATTGGACGGCGACTACACCAGCTTGCACACCGATTTTGCCGACCTGTTGAGCAGAATAGACCCGTTCGTCTTGGGCTATCTCGATGACGGGAGATACTATGTCAGGATAGACGATACTAACATCAATCCCTCCGATTTCATCATCAAATTCAAGGACAGGGGCGGGGGGAGGATGGCCGTGAGCATCGCCCCTTATGCATTCAATTTCACCACTCCCGAGCTCTTATCTAATCTGACGCAGGCGACCAAAAACGTTTTTCTGGATATGGCCGGCGGATACAAGGATGATGATGACAGCGTGATTTCGATGATGCAGGCAAAACTAGCCAACCAGGTTAATGAGAGCAATGGCCTGGCATTGACGTTCAAGAAAGCCTGGTTAAAGACTTACAAGGGCGGGTTCCTGCATTCGTATGACGGTTACAGGCTGAGGATAGAGTTTGAGAAAAGCACAGGTGTCGGTGATAGCTTGAACATAACGTTCCAAACGCCCAGCTTTCCCGATACTGTCGATGAGAGCTTCAGCTGCGACTATGCCGGCAGCGATGCTTTCGTATGCAGCACAGCATGATTATACGAAACGTTTAAATAAAGCAATAGAGTCTTTAATGTAGGTGTTTCTCATTTCGATTGCTGACATCTATTATAAGATTGAGGACAAATGGTTCGACCTTCTCGACTGGTTAGAGGCGCACAGCATACCTGTATACAAAATAATCGACCCGCTGGAGAAGAGGGGGATACCTTCGCTGCCTGTTTTTGTCGCATTATCATTAATTCTATTATACCTGATTTTCGGCGTTCTGCTTGCCGGCGGAGGCCCGCTGGTCTGCTTCGAGGACGACAAAGGCGATGCTGTGGCCAACGCCGATTTCAAGATCCTCCAGGATGATGAAATAGTCTATAATGGGGTTACTGGGTCAGACGGATGCGCGCCTATCTCGCTGGCTGATGGCGATTATGAGGCAATGCTTGATAAAACCGGCTACGACAAGAACAAGCATTCGTTCTCGATAACCGAGGACAAAAAGTCGGCCAAGATTACGGTGAAGCACGGCAACGCCACCATGACGGCGAAGACCTTCTGCCTGCAGCCTGACGATGCTGGGGATGTGAGCGCCTATATCAAGGACAACAACAATGTGCCGCAGGACATCGTCGAATGCGGGACTTCCAGCAGCTGCTCGCTTTCGATAGAGCAGGGCATGACATACGTTTTCGCGTCAGACACCCACATTTCTGATACTTATACTTATAACGAACTGAACGGCAGGGAGGCTGACGAGTGTATCGGCCTGGAGATTATAACCCAAGATGAGCCAGAGACCGGGTTCTTCACGGTTGTTGTAAAGGACAATCAGAGCCGGGACATAGAAGGGGCGGAAGTCCATCTCGTGAGCATCTCGGACACCAATACAGACATCCTGCCTTCCCTGTTCACTGACGACCAGGGCAAGGCGGCGTTCGAGGGTGAGATAGGGGCGACTTTCAAGATATATGTCCCGGCGCCCGCAGGATTGGCAGTAAGGTCGTTCCTGAGCAGCCAGACATTCACTTTTGAAAGCATCGCCAACTCGTACACGGTCATACTGGGCAGCGCCACGTCTTTCATATCCATAACGGTCAACGACGGCTTGGATCCCGTTGCAGGGGTCGCAGTTACTGTTTTCAGCAGCATGGAGAATGACCGCGTCTATTACACACACAGTGATGGAAAGGTCAATTTCTCCGCTATAGATGGCAGGGAATATAACGTGACTTTATACAAGGAACAATTCGAATACAAAGAACAGGCTATGGTGGGTGGAAGAAGCTACACGGTAAGCCTGAACAGGATTTTGGAAAGTAGAACCGGTTCCATAGAGGCGAGGGTGATCAGGTCGGACACGAAGGACACTATCAGCGGCGCGGCTTTTGACCTTTGGAAGAAAAGTGGAGACGGGTGGACTCCGACAGGCTACCCAGCCACGCCGACGTCCACTGGGAACAACGGCCTCGGCTATTTCGGATGGGTGCTCCCGGGCAGTTACTGCGTTATAGCTACACCGCCATCGCCGGCCAGGCCGAATACATGCGACACAGGCGGTGTTGAAGTGACTGCGAACACACGGTCTTACATCACCATAGAAATCGCTCCGGCCAACTTCAGACTCACTGTGACTGTTCTTGATGCCAACGATGATCCGGTTGAGGGGGCGAATGTCATCATATGGAACAAGAAGGGCACGACAAGAATCAATTCTTCACAGACAAACACCAACGGAATGTCTGAACTCAAGGTGGTGGGAGACACCGTGTTCCTGCTCGAGGTGCTTTATACCGATGACAACGACGAGAAATTCAGAACCAGAGAATATATCGGGCCTTTCAACAGAGACGCCCAATGGACAGTCAGACTGGAGCATATCAACACATCGATACAGTTCGAGGGCATATTCGACGCCATCGGAAACGAGGTGAACCATGAGACTGCGCCGCTGATGGCCGGGGCAAAATACAATTTCAAATTCGGATTCGGCCTTCCGAACATGAGCGGAAAGCGCTGGGACTCCATAGAGACATCCTTCTCGCTCAACCCGGACTACGCGCTGTTCAGCAAGGACATATGCATACTCATAGACCCGAGGGGTTCGCTAAACTGCTCCATCTCCAACGACAATGTTGAATCCGCCACTAAGACCATAAGGATAAGCGGGTATGATGTGGAATTTTCCGGCACAACTGTCCACTGGAGCCTGCCGGCCAAGATAAAGGGGCAGTCCAACGACCAGGTCTATCCCACCAACGTCGGCTATAAGGCAACGTGGAAGCAGGGCACTTTCGATGTTAAAGATCCTCTTAATGGCAATCCGAGGTATGAGCCGTTCAGCGTACAGAACAGCTCGACGATACTGCCTCCCCCGCCGATAGTGCGCCCTGACGACCACGTGTTCCTGATAACGCTCACAATCAAGAACTCGACGCACGAGGTCGACGGGAGCGATAACAGCTTCAAATCGCCGATATTCACCACATTCACATTAAAGGCGAACATCACCAACAACGGCACCAAGGACTATTACGGCACCATTAACCTGACCCAGGTCACATATATGGTCAATTTCCTGGATGTGGTTGCCATAAACGGCGACATTCGTTATGGTACCTCGCTGATAGACAAAGCAAAGGCCGCCACGATAACCGTGCCTGATGCCGCCCCGCTGACTTTGAAGCCTGGCCAGAGCCTGCTGATAGAGGCAAATGTCTATCCTGTCAACACCAGCACGGGCACTGTTTATCTATTCATCAACTCGCCGACTTACACGACTCCGACCCGCGATGCCGCCTTCGTCTTCAGCATACAGGGAGACGGAGCCGGGGCCATTGCGATAACCACTCCAACCAGCGCGCAGAGGAGCGGCGAAATAAACGAGTTTACGCCTACCATGTACTTCCATATCAAAAACCTGCAGGACAACGCCATAGTCCTGTGGCAGTACATATCTAGCATATCATTGAGCGGGAGCGCACTGCAGGACGGGGTGACATGCGCATACTCATCCAGCCCGCAGCATCCCGGAGATAACACGATACGCCAAGAGACGCCAGTCAATGGTAATTTCAGCGTTGATTTTGTTGATGATTGCCCGCTGAAGGGAGCCGGCGACCTGACGGTCAGCGTAACGGCCGTAAGCAGCAAGTATGTGGTCGACCCGCTATCCCTCTCAGTCATCTCCTGTTTCCCCGGCTCCGGTGTGACCCGCAAGGACGTGAAAGTCGGGCAGAAAGAGGATATTTCCGTCAAGCTGGATACTAGCAACTGCAGAGAGTCGAACATGGTGTATGAAAAGGCATGGGGAGAAAAGACATGCAGCGACACCGTCTGCAGCTTCATCAGCAGCAACGATGCGGTCCTGGACCCGACCAACCTGGCATTCAAGTCGAGCCCGAACTCGTTCAATGTCTCGCCGCTTTACTTCCTGTACGACACCAGCGAGATCATTCCAGCGTTCGGAATTGAAGAGAACGCGTCCGTGAGCTTCACTGTCCATTCCATGAAGAACAAACAGGATAGACAGATAAAAAAGAACAGGTCTGTGGCTTTTACTTTCAACATCACGTCTCCCTCTCCTGCCGAACTCTGCGGAAACGGTGATCTGGACCAAGGCGAGGAATGTGAAGTTAATGACGACTGCCCGAGCGGTGAGACTTGCGCCAGCTGCATGTGCCAAGGAGGCGGGACAGGAGGGGGGGTGTTCAGCGGCAGGTTCTTCTGGCCGCTGCCCACGCAGAAGTATGACAAAACCCTGGCCTGCGAAAAGAACTATTGTACAACAGAGCAAGTGTTGCAGTGGATATCAAGTAAACTTGCTTCCCCAGATAGTATTGACTGCTCAAATCACGCCGGTTTCACGACGAAGACGTTCGAATTCAACGTAGTGGACCAGCCCTGGCTATATAATGACGTGGCTGCTCTGGCTAAGATAATCTACGGCTTGACTTTCGCAGGCACGATGAACACCGAGCCCACTGGATGGACTTCCGATTCGAAATATCTAGTCATCAAAGGTAGCGCGCCTGCCGGCTATAACAAGGTCGTGATAAAGAAAGGCGGTGTGGCAGGCAGCACCGTAAGATGTTACACCTCATTAGAGTTTATCCACGTAAGGGACGTTATAGACACCAGGAAGATAGAGAACATACAGCTCTATCTGCCGGCGAACAAGACAAGCCTGGCCAGCACGCTGACAACGCTGCCGAAGGTGTTCACCACGTCCATCTCCAGCAACCAGCGCAGCCTGCTCAACACGACGCTATCGTCGCAATGGGGCCTGTCCCAGTATCTGCCTGGCGGTGGCGACGCCGATCCTTACGACCACCATATAGAGGCGAGGATAGACACCAGCCTGGGAACTGGAGGCAAGCCAAACGCCATAATAAGCGTAGAAAGAGACGGAAAGAAAATATCTTTCGCTGCCAGTAGCCCCGCATGGATGGATATTCTGATAAAGTCCTTCAGGGCGTATGCCGACCCTAATGATGCTTATAAGATAGACGGCGACACTACTTATTTCCTCGTGGTGCCGGACACGGACACTGAGGGCCTGACGCTGGTGCTCGGCTCTAACGAGTTCCCGGTGAATATGAGCGAGGGCTCTATCGCGGCCAATACCGCCCTCAGAGACCTGATCATAACCAAGATACAGTCTGAATTGTCAATCAACGCCGTAACGAGCATTGTGAACGGCAGGATGGATGAGTCTTATGCGGTTGTGGCGATAGGCAACTCGAGAAAGGTATCCCCTTACGTCGGCTTGTTCAACGACTTGGCGAATAACCCGAACGTCAGAATCCCTGAGAAAGGAATCGGCTGGTTCATGGAAAGAGGGAACTACCTGTTCGCGCCGGATGCCGGAGTTGCTGCCAACCTGCTGAGGGTTCTGGCAAGGAGCACCCCGACCAGCGGGACCTACAGCAGGATAAGCGACAATCTGGTGGCCGAATACGAGAGCAAGACGATGAACGAGCTGTCAAGCTTTATACTGGATAAGTTCACCAGCATGGGGGCGAATGAGGTCTATACGACGATAGTCATGGCGACCGCAGGAACAGGCGACTGCAAGGTGAACCTGGCTAGCAAGTCGATTTATCTCAATCTGGACGGCACGCTGACGCAGTGGACGCCGTCATTCGGCAACAACGGCATATACCTTGTGACCATGAACAAGACTCCCACCAGCAACATCACTTATGCAAAGACTTTATTACCGGGCACGCAGCCGGCAGGAGTTGCGTGCGGCGAGATACAGCCTGGCTGTAGCAACGCGTGCTTACCTGACCAGATACAGAAGCTATTCCCAGATTGCAGCTGTGTGACACCTGTGATACCTATACTTCCTCTCGATTTAGTATTTCTAGGAGATGAGGGTGTGGATAGAACCGTTAATCTATACAATTACAGCGCGCAAGCGGATCTCAGCACAATCAGTGATAACACCAAAAATTCAAAAACAAGAACCAGGTTAGATATCCCGGATGCCGCAGAGGTTAAACTAAAAGTAGCGGATATAGACGGGGACGGAAAGTCCGAGATAATAGTTTTTGATAGCGACGGAACTGACAA
>Ga0315286_10004880_pt1 | contig 12890 bp, 7 predicted proteins | sample YL17G10_0_MG_FD_205038 | JGI IMG/M metagenome (GOLD analysis project Ga0315286, IMG submission 205038) | Sediment microbial communities from Yellowstone Lake, YNP, Wyoming, USA - YL17G10_0 | ecosystem: Environmental > Aquatic > Freshwater > Lake > Sediment | place: USA: Wyoming | collected... | reverse complement strand
CTGAGGTAATCTGATAAGTTAAAGCGGGATCACTTTCGCCATAGGTTTTGCTCTTGGCATCAGCGGTAACTTCCAGCGCTTTTTGGTTAATGGTAAAGTCGGCTGTATTGTAATCAATATCATAATTGCTGAGCACTCCTTCCGGGCTAAGGGTGGCGCTAATAGTATATGGACCGCCGAGGACGGTTTCACCAGCCACTCGGCTGTAATCCGCAGTCACGCCATCAGCAACCAGGAAGCCATCTAAGGTACCGGTCAAAAGTGGATCACCACTGCCGTAGACTTTGCTCTTGGCAGTAGGTGTAACTGAGGCAGGTTTAGGTGTAATATCGGCAGTGGTCAAAGCTTCGGTGTTGAGTAAAGTATATTTATTAGCGTCAGGGCCGCTGATCGAGATACCACTGACACTCACTGTCTTGGCAACGCCTACATTCTCATCATCAAAGTTTGCACTGATATAACTGGTATCGAACACATCGCCAACTAATCTATCATCCGACAGGATTACTGTAGCTATGGTAAAACCATCATATATCTTATTAATACCCGTTGCGCTGACTGTCAGGCCTATAGCTGATACTCTAATGGTATTCGAATATGCAAAATCTAAAGGATTTTCCACTGAAACTGCCTGGATTTTAGCAGTGCCCGGATGATGCCCGGTAAATTGCGTGCTCAGGCTATTTGTTACCGGAGATACTGCTCCAATGTCAGAGCCGCTTTCATCCACAACATACCAATCAGCATAAACATTAGCTAAAAAGTTAGTAGCGGGATTGGGGTCATTTGCATTTCTTGTAATAGCATAAGCAGGAATAGAGGTATTGCCTACGGTTAAACTCAGAGGCCCAAATATTGTGCCTGAGCCATCAACAGCATCTTCCACGGTAAGCACGGCTGTCACAATACCCAAATTTATAGTAGTTTCAAAATCAGCGTGCATACTGCCTGCCTGATTTTTGTTCGTCCATGCTTTTATAGCCCATGTAGATGTCCACGGACCACTACCGCTAAGAGTCGGAGTTTGTACGCTAAAGGTAAGATATCCTGTTTGGCCATTAGTCAAAGCGTGGGTATCAGAATCGGTGCGAATAACTAAAATGGCAGGAGCTAAAAGAGTTCCAGCACTTACAGAAAACTGACTCCAATTAAGTAATGTGGAAGGACCAGTAAAAGATTTAAATGTAGGTAATCCCCACCCTGAAGTAGCGCCTGAAGTAGGTGCAAAAAGATCTAATTCAAAAGCTTGGATGCTTTGGTAATTATCTCCAGGGTTAGGGGTTCCATTAAGAAGAACGCCGAGAGGAACAGTAATATCGAGAGTATATCCTCCTGGTACAGGATTGGGACTCACTGTCCCCACTAATACATATACCGAACTGGTATCCGCAAAAGCCGTTACTGCGCTCTTTGCTCCATCAGTTACTGTCGCTGCATAAGCTCCGTGTGACAAGCCTCCGGGGTTATATATATAGGTAAAACTGCCTTCTGTATCTGTATCAACTATAAAGGTGTCCTGTTCGCTAACAGGATTAGTAATTTTAAGGGTGATGGTTGAATTCGGTTGGAAACCACTACCGGTGATGACCGGTGCATCTTCAGGATTGTAATCCAGTTTATCTGTGGTTATATTTGGCTGCGGCTGATTGGGATTATTTAAGAAGAGAAATAGTCCGGAAAAATAGCCCGGGGGTGCGCGGCCGCTCAAAACTCCGTAAAATCCTAACTGATCAAAGGCACTGACAAAAACCATGCCTGCATTTCCTTGATTTGTTCCTGCTGAGACATCTATTTTTGCATTATTATTAACAAAGACATTTCTGCCGGAAATGCGGATTCTTCCGCCATTACCGGTTAAACCCAAGGCCTTGGCTTCTGTGGTTGAGCCGGAATCTAATGTCGTGGTAGCCTCTGAAACAATATCTATTTCGCCAGCGGTTCCATTCTCCTGCGCATTGGCGGAAATTAATCCCTGCTGTAAAATAGTGTTAGCTTCTATTAAGACTTTACCGCCATCAGGCAATTCTCTGCTGCCGCTTACTATAATTGCACCTTTATTGATCACTTCTGTATCTTTGGCTTGGATACTTACTGTCCCGGCTTCTATCTTACCTATATTATAGATGGGTGCGCCTTCTGCTACCAGCTCCACTACCCCATTATGGCCTACTAAAGACTTAGCTTCAATGATTCCGGAATTGTTAATCGCATAATCAAAAACCTTATTTAAAACCTTGGCAGTCAAAATTACTTTTCCGCCATTAGCAGAGATAGTGCCAGAATTTTTTATCGCGCTGTCCATCTTCTGGCCATCAGGTCCTAAAACTATTTCTTTTACTGCTTCATCTACTACTACGGAAATTTGATTCAGGTCATCTAAGGCCAGGGTCATTTTTTCACCACTGGCTAAAACTACGGTTCCTAATTCTGCTTGGATGAGCCCCTTATTTTCTAGGGCCTGGGAAAGTAAACAGATATAGCCGCCATTGGTGACCACAATATTTCCCTGATTAATTAGAAAAGCGCTTTCTCCATTTTTAAAAAAATTATATTTTCCATTTAGGTAATCAGAATTTGAAATATCTAATGTGGAAGCAATGAGTGAAGCAACATTTATATTAGCCGTAGGGCCAATATTTATTCCATTTGGATTAACTAAAATAATATTTCCTGTGGCAAATAAATTACCAAGAATATTTGAAATTTCATTTCCGGTTACGCGGTTTAAAATTGAGGCAACAGAATTTGGTTGGATGTAACTTACGGTTTCAGCGGGCGCGATGTTGAAGCTATTAAAATTAATGATGAGTTTGTCAAGGCTGGTTGAAACAGTAAGCGTGTTGGGAACTGAGCGGTCAAAACTAACTGCTCTGGGGTCAACAGCACCTTCTACGCTTTCGCCTTCAGGAAGGGCATAGCAAAAAAAAGGATAGCATAATAGCGCTACTATTATTGCTACCCAAAACTTTAAATTTATTTTCTTAAAAGACACTGCATTCGTTTCAGCCTGACCCAGGCCTACTTTGTTTTTATTACTGATAAAATAACTTACGGGAAGTATAACTGATAAATTAGCTTTTGTCAAGGGTGGTTTTTAAAAATTTTTAAAAGTCATAAGTTGTTGATTTAATTATGCTTTTATTCCTGTTAAAATCTCGACGGAAAAAAAATCTCAAAGCCCTGTTTTTTTTAGGCCTTGAAATTTTCAAATAACTTAAAAAAAACTTTTAAAAAGTCTTGGAAACTTCGGTCCAGGCGTGCATGTGGTCGTTGTCAGAAGGGGTATTATCTAATGGCCAGGCAAACTCTAATCTTACGGAAAAATCTTCCGGTAAATTGAAACGTAAACCACAACCCACAGCTCTTAAAGTTTTATTTTTTTCTTCAGTTGCAGTTGGCCTTCTTAAATGTGTGTTTGCCCAATCATAGAACGTAACTATTCTTAACGCGTCATAAAGTTTTGCTTTTGAAAATGGGACTTTGATATTTTTTGAAACTAGATAAGGAGGCATTGACCATTCCCATGTCATAGAACAACCCCTGTCACCTACTGTCTCCGCGGCCGGATATCCGCGCACATTGATGATACCACCGGCTTGAAATTGTTCAGCAGAAGTTAAAATATCCGGCGTAAATTGAAATTGGTTTTTCCATAAAAGCACGGAATTAAAAGGCAGCTTCTGTAATCTAAGCAGGCCTAAATTATCCTTAAAAAATTCTCCACCCGCGCCAGCGCGCGATGAACGGGCATCAAGTTTTTCCAAGCCGCCCATAATGCTGCCAATACCAAAACTGACTTCATTGTCAATAATCGTCCTTCCAAAATTATCAGTTAAATCTAAATCTAAACTGGTCTTAATTACGCGCATGCGGTCGCGGCTGGTTTCCAATCCGCCTTGAAAGTTAAACGTATCTTTGTAATCAAAACCCAGATTCAAATTAAGGTTGAGGTTATCTTTGTTGCTCAAGGATTGGGCAAGATAAATGCTGTAGAGCCTGCTTTTTCCTCTGGCGTTTTGGTCTTCATCTTCAAATTCCTGGCGTAAATCAATCTTTGAATCCGCGGCAAAAAAGCCAAACTTTAAACTTTCGCTAAGCGGGAAAAGGTAACGCAGAAGTAATAACCTATAATTCTCCCCTGCTGAGACTTGATATTGAAAGGTTAAGACATCATCTAAGCCTAAAAGATTATTGTGGGTGAGGGTGGTTCTTACGCGGTCTTTGTCCACATAACGTGAGCCATAATTATCCCAGTCAAGGCCTATATGTATAGGTAAGCGGTCCTTTGCCTCTACGACTACATCTGTGGTACCCGGCTCTTTACCCGGAGCCAGCACTGCCTTGGCATTGCGGTCAGGGAGTTGATTTATCCTGCTTAAACCTTTCCTTAAGGCTTCGTAATCAAAGGGCTCACCTTTTTTTGAAACAATTTTGTTGCGATATAGCGCGGCCTTAAAATAGCGGTTACCTTTTACCTGTATATCTCCAGTCATACCTTCAACTACCCTTACCTCTAAGGCCCCCTGTTCAATCTTCTGCGGAGGTAAATAAGCCCGTGAGGTCACCAAACCCTTCTGGCGGTAGGCATCAGTAAGCAGGTCAGCTACCTTCTGCATTTCTTTTACCGTAAGTTCTTTATTTTGATGGGCTTTAATAATCTCATTGATGGTTTTTTCAGGTAGGAGCGTGACCCCGGTTACGGTAATGGTTTTGATGAGAACCTTACCTTCAGCTGCTGCCGCAGCGGGAACTTCAGGCGCCGGCGCTTCTTCAATCTTGGGCTTTTCTTTTTCCTTCTCGATTTTTTTCCGGAGAAGTTTCTCTTTGTCAATTTCCTGCTGGGTTTTTTCTATCTGTTCCACAGTCTGGGCAAAAATTGCCGCGCTAATAGAGACAATAAAGACGCTTAATAATAAAATGATGATATTTTTTCTCATCTTCACTGCCATTCCTTCCTTTTTGGTAGGAAAACTGATTAATTTAAGGGATATATATAGAGACTTTAAGTCTATTATATAAAGGGGTATTTGTCAATAATTTTTTCGGGCGGCCCTTCCATAGACCGTAGCGCAGGTTTAAACCTGCGCTACAGTGCCCAGAGCTCTCTTTGAGAGATTAAACTTATTGAGAAGGCGATTCTTCGACTTTTATTATTAATTGTTTCTTCTTAATCTGATATGAAATTTTATCCGGTTGGTTCGTATAGCCTTTTTGCGGGTATGCCTGCCGAATTAATTCCAATAATTGCTCAATATCTACCTTAGTTAGCCAATGCCCTTGAAAAGGCAAAATCATCTCCTTTATCTGGCGGGGCTCAAGTAAGCTGGCGCCTTCTACTGTAATCTCTTTGACCTGCCTCTTTTCTGGCCTACCCAACCTATCTCTTAAAGCCTTTTCTTCTGCTAAGGTCTCCCCTGTCCTTTGAATCTGACTTATGGCTGCCTCCGCGGCATAACCCACAACCTGAGAATACATACACAGAAAGAGAAAAAATAAGGTTATGGCTAAGGCGAAAAATTCTTTAAACTTCTCTGACATCAGTGCTCCTTACCTCCACTTTAAATAAGCTAAAAAATGTTGGCTGGTGTGGAGACGGGAAATTGAGGACTAAAGATGGGGATTTTGGGATAATAGGGAACCGCAGGCTACTTATGCAAAGCTACTTATGCAAAGCTACGGTAGTCAAATCGATAAGCTTATTCATCAGTTGTAAATTGGCGTTATTGAATCTTACAGAAGAAGTCTTTAATGCCCCTAGGTTTATTACACCCATAATCCCATCTTCTGTATCAATGGGGACAACCATTGAAGAGCTAATATACGGCCGTTTAAGATAAGGCTTGATGCGGTTGTCTCTTGAGCTATCATCTATCAAAAATGATACCCTTTCCTTTGCCGCGATGCCGGCGATTCCATCGCCTAACCTGACTCGGGTATTATTTATCACTTCCTCGGGGAGGCCTCTTGAGGCGCGAATGGTCAGCTCATCTTTACTTTTATCAAAAAACATTATCGAGCCAATATCTGCTTGGGTTATCTGAAAGGCTACATCTAATAATACATTTAAAAGCCGGATCAACTTAGGTGAATCCAGTACCATCGTCACCTCCCTCATAATATTATGATAAGTCAATTTTATGGTATATTCCCCTATGTCCCGGATTAATTCTACCAAAGACTGCATGCCCTGAAATGAGATTACCTTTATTTCCAGAATCGCGCTCCATAAGTCATCCAGGTCAACATTCAACTCTTCTGCTGCCGGCCGATATTCTTCTTTAGTTTTACGCATCACTAAAATTACCGGCCCGATGATAAGATAACCAAAGACCAAATTTTCGACTCTTAAAGGCGCCAGGAAATTACATATCCCTGCCTCACAAATAAAGCTTAAGTTCTTATCGACTACTGCCCGGCCGCCCAAAAAGGTAGGCAAACACGGCCCGCAGACCTTATTTTTAAACGCGGAATGTTGGAGTAACTCCCGGCATAATCGAGGCTCTCTACTGGGTGAGGTCACCAGGTTTCCCTTAGAATCTACGGTGCGCAGGCTAACCTCGGTTATCGTCGAAAAATTGTCCTGAATCCTCTGCCACTCTTTAATATCAATTAAATCTTTTAAAGAGAGCCACTGACCCCTTAGATTATCTTTCTCTCTCATTAAGGCCCTTGTGATTTTTTAAATAGTCCAAATCGGCGCATCTTTTTATAAAGAGTAGTCCGATTTATACCTAAGGCCTTGGCCGCCTCATTTCTATTTCCGTCTGCGGAATCCAGCGCCTTTAAGATTAAATCCTTTTCCGGAGATTGTAAGGCATCCTTTAATTTCAAGCTGCCATTAACCGCTGGTTCATCTTCGGTTTTAGGATTACTTAAGAACTCAGGCAGGTCCTGCGGCGTAATTATTGTTCCTTTGCTTAAAATTATCGCCCTTTCGATAACATTCTCTAATTCCCTGACATTGCCCGGCCAATTATAATCCATTAATATGGAAAGGGTTTCGCTCGATACGCCTTCAATCTTTTTACTGATATGCTTAGAATGTTTTTTGATGAAATCGTCAATCAAAAGTGGAATATCAATCTTTCGCTCCCTTAAAGGCGAGAGCTCAATGGAGATGATATTTAAACGGTAAAATAAATCCTTGCGGAATTTACCCTGGATGATTAAATCCTGGAGATTCTGATTGGTGGCGGCAATTACCCGCACATCCACCTTTACGGTCTTGGTATCTCCTACCCGTTCAAATTCGCCTTCCTGTAAAACCCTTAATAACTTTACTTGTAAGGCCGGGGAAAAGGCATCGATTTCATCTAAAAATATCGTGCCACCGTCGGCTAATTCAAAACGGCCCATTCTGTCTTTTATGGCACCGGTAAAAGCACCCTTGACATGGCCAAATAACTCGCTCTCCAATAGGGTCTCGGTTAAAGCGCCGCAGCTGACCTCCACAAAAGGCTTGCCCCGTTCCTGTTCATTATATTTATGAATGGCATGGGCAATTAAACGTTTACCGGTTCCGCTCTCTCCGTGGATTAAAACCGTAGCCCGGGTAGTGGCGATTACTTCAATCAGGGTATAGATTTTTTGCATCTTCTCGTCAATGCCCACGATATTATGAAAACGCTCTTTCCGCGAAACTGAAAGCTGCTCTTTTAGTTTGATATTCTCTTCTTGAAGCTGCCGCTGCTTAATCAGCCTTTCAATCACCAGCTTTATCTCGGCGTCCAGAATAGGCTTGGTGATATAGTCATAAGCGCCTTCTCTCATTGCCTCCACCGCATTCTCTATACTGCCATAGCCGGTAATCAGGATCACGGGTATATCCGGATAATCAGCCCTTATCTGTCTTAATAACTGGACACCATCTATCTGCGGCATCTTCATATCCGTAATCAAGATATCGGTGGTGTAATTTTTTAATAAATCCAAGGCCTCTTTTCCATTACTGGCCACGCTGACCGTGTAACCTGAAAGGGTCAGTAATTCACTTAAAGAGTGCCTTACTAATGGCTCATCGTCCACGACCAATATATGCCTGCCGTTAGAACGTGAATTATCTGTTTTCTGCATATTTTTTAGGGATTAAAACCGTAAAGGTGCTGCCTTTTCCCGGAGAACTCTGCACCTCAATGCTGCCGGCATACTTATTGATAATCTCGTTACAGATTGCCAAGCCTAAACCGGTTCCTTTATCTATACTCTTGGTGGTAAAGAACGGCTCAAAGATGCGTTCTTTAACCTCATCGGGCATACCTAAACCCGTATCCTTAAAAGTAATTTCAATCGCGGAATCTCTTATCCCTGTAGAAATGTCTAATGTCCCGCCCTCAGGCATAGAGTCCAGGGCATTTTTTATAAGATTTGTCACTACATGCACCAAGCCGAAATCCAATATCCTGGGCAAATTCTCTTTATATTTCTTATTTACCTTGCTCTGGCCATTAAAGCCGCCTTTAAGGATATCTATAGATTCATCGATTAATTGATGTATATTGGTATAGTTTCTCATCTGGGAGGAATTGGCATTGACCTGATGCGAAAATTCCAAAAGAGATTTGGTAATACCGGCAATCCGGATTAACCCCTTTTTTGCCTCTAATAAATACTCTCTGGCTGTAGAATTGCTCTCCACCTGTTCCAGTAATATATTGGTGTATCGGATAATTCCATCCAGAGGATTATTAATCTCATGCACTATGCCGGCAGCCAGTTTACCTACTGAGGCGTATTTCTCTAACAGGGATTTTTGTTTATCCAGCGCTTCTTTCTCCTGCTTTAATCCGGCATAGCTATGAAAATTATCTATACTCAAACATACATATCGGGATATAGTCACCGCGAATTCTAAATCTTTATCCGAGAAAGGCCCTCCTGTGGATTTATCCGCCAAATTTACCAATCCCAATAAACCACCAGAGGTAAAAAGCGGTATGGAGATAAAGGAATTAGTCTTATAATGCCGGAAGCCATTTTGCTGAAAGCGTAAATCTTTACCGATATCTTTCACCAAAATCGGCGTTTTTATATTTACTACTTTACCCGAAATCCCCTCCCCAACTTTCTTTCGTAAGCCCTGAAGGCTGAGATTAGCAGAATTATAAAATGAATTCAACACTAATTCTCCATTATGAGAATCGAATAAGAATAACGAGCCGCATTCGGCATTAACCACCGACATTATTTCCCTAAGCGTGTTATTCAAAAAACCTCTTAAAATTTCGTCTTTGTCATTCTTATCGCATACCTTTATCTCGTTCATTTTTTCTCCAACTCTTTTAATAAAGCCGTGGCGGTCTTTGTTAATTTACTGCGGGGATATTCCTTAAGCAACCTCTCTAACGCCTCCTTGGCTTTAATTTTATCTTTAAGTTCACGGCTATAAATTAAAGCCGTATCTATCAAGGCTCCACCCACATCAATTTTATCTTTATATTTATCAACTATGGTATTAAGGCTATTTACCGCATTCTGCCAATCCTTAAGTTCAACGTAGCACTGAGCAATTAAGTTATAAACGCTATAAGCAGCCGGTGAATCAGGATATTTATCCGCCAGTGCCTGATAATGGCCAATGGCCTCCTGAAGGGCAGCAACCATTTTGTCCGGCTGATATTTTACTTTATAATGCTGGGCGATATATATGGGAGTATTCAAACCTCGAAGTGTAGTAGGGTATTCCTGCATGAGCTTTCTGTACTGGGTAAGTGCCGAATTCCACTTATCTTCGTTTTCATAAGAATTACCGATTAAAAATAGCGCGTCAGAACAAATAGCGCCGAATTTATTGTATTTCGTTAAAATATTTTCTAACTGTTTTCTGGCTTGAGCGTATTCTTCTTTTACCATGTAAAGCTGCGCGATGGTAAACTCATTATTAACCGATAGTTTACTCTGTGGGTTTTTTTGGATAAAATCTTCCAGTATCTTGACTATTCTTTCCAATTCATTGGGCGGGGAGGCATGGGGATTCTTGAATATTTTCTGCGCCTGTTTCTGTAATTGCCAATATTGCTTCTCAACTGTATACTGGTCATTACCGCAGCCAGATAACATCATCAGGCAAAGAATACTTATTAGGCTTACTCTTTTCATGCTGAGATTAATCTTTAAGCTTACTTAGCCATGAGCCAAGCGGCTCGAAGGCTTTCAGCTATATATTTTTTTTATACAATAAATACAAATATGTCGTAGAAATTGTAATCATAGAATCAATCACTAAAGAACTTAAGAAGATACCAATAAATAAAACAATTAACACAATCTCCGGGAAAAGGTTATCCATTAAAAAATTCGCATTTTGGTTTAGGATTACTATAGGTATATAAATAAGCATAGGGATGCCCACTAAAAGCAGCGTGGAAAAGAAAAATTTTCTAAAAAAAACAAACGACCGTATAATTGACTTAAGTACCTTTGCCTTTTCTATGACCATGATGGGTAAGGCATAAATAAATAAAGCCTGAATGAAAACGGCAATAATAAAGTTAATAATTATAACCAGGGTATTGACCCATGCCCGGGAAGTTAAAAATAAAAGCTTTCTATGCCCAGATGCCAGATACACCAGCAAACGCAGCAGGCCGCCATCAATTACTTTAATTAGGGTATAAAATAAAACCGTAACTATAAAAAAAACGGTTAAAAAAGAAAAATATTTTTTAAACGCGGCCTTTAAAGACCCGGCAAGATTTAAGCTTTTTTTATTGGCTATATCAAGGGCCATAAAAATAGCCATGGCAGTTAATAAAGAACTGAGTAATACCGATAAAAACATTTTGGAAAATGAGGCTAATTCAGGTAGCAATAGAAAATTGTAGGGATAATGCAGAAAGGCCTCTCCCCTAAAAGTCCTGATGGGCGGCCCCAGTAGCGCTTTAAAAGGCATCCGCGGAGCAAGAAAAAGAAAAAATAAGGCCAATGACTCTATACAGGCAAAAATAAGAAAAGGGATAAGAATGCGCGGGTGATTCTTGATAGCTTTTGCCGTATTTTTATAGGCCTTGCTGAGTGTGGGCGAGGCGTCGTTTTGCGACTGCATGAGGTTAGCTTTCTCTGTTGATTATTTTAAACACAAAAGTCTATGAAGTATAACATCCCTTATCTATTTTGTCAAGGATAAAATATTATATATTTCAACGAGTTAGAATAATAAATTTATTAGACAAAGCAGTATTTCCAGAACCTGCTGGTGCCTATACATCTTCTTCGCGAAATACAAATAACACATTATAGCTCTTATACTTATAACAGCATTTTCTATGCCAACCTTGTGTTATTTCTCCTAAAATTTAAACTTCACAACCATATGCGCGTAATAACGTTTCACTCCTGAATAAAACATATTTCTTTGTCTTGCAAAACTTTAAGAAAATTTCACCTCATCTGTTTACTTAGTCATACGTTGTGTTTATGGAAAGCAACAGAAATTGGCAGGCTATTGCCGAAGCGGATTATTTTTTTAATCTCATCAGTTCATCGCGTAAAATCATCGCAACTGATTCATAGTCATCTGGTTTTAGCTCTGCTTTACTAACCACATCAGCATATTCTATCTTGTTGCCGATGGTAATATTTATCTTAGCTAATTTTGGGTATCGATCATAACGTGGCCAGGCCTTAAATGCTCCATCTATATAAATTGGGACAAGAGGGATATTTAATTCTTTGGCCAAAATCCCTATCCCCTTCTTAAACTTAGCTACCTTCCCCAAACTAGAGCGTTCACCTTCGGGAAAATAACAAATAATTTTTGACTCTTTCAGAAGAAAAGAACAAACCTGCAGGGTCTCCACCAAATTTAACACCGGATCAATAGGAATAAGGCGCGCCGTCTTGATAAAATTTTTTATCAAAGGATTAAGCAGATACTCTCTGAATCCCACAAAATAAGTATTTAACACTGTCTTCATTGGCAGGCAGGCCAGAACAAAGAATCCATCGAGATAGCTGTTATGATTAGCGTAAATTATATAAGGCCCTTTTCGCGGAAGATTTTCTTTATGTTTAATATTAAATAGATAAAAAACCCTAAATAGAATTTGCAAGAACCCCAAAAATATAAAAGCAAACACTTTATCCATAAACAAAGGTTTCAATCTAATTTCCTTTAGGGTTTCTACGGGGGGCTTCTGATTGAGTATGTCAGACCATTGAATTCTTTCTATGTATGCCGACCGTGCATTCTCTGACAAATACGGATTTATTTTATGAACCAGGTCTCTGATTGTGCTGCAATAAAATAACTCCAAGGCCAATGAATCCGGTACTTCTATGCTAAAAAATTTTTGCAGCTCCAGAAGCAGCTCAACCCTATTCAAAGAATCAAGGCCCAAATCCAGCTCTAAATGATCGTCTAATTTTACTTTTTTTTGCAGGCGCTCTGATAAATAACTAAACAAATTCTTATAAGTCTCTATGGAGAAAATGGCTGAATCTTCCGGGCTTAAATCATCGTCCTTTCTGCCGAACGCAAGCAATCTTTCGAAATACTCATCATTTATCCTGCGGCGCATAATTTTTCCAAACATTGTACGGGGCAGGGCATCCTTACTAATGGCGAAACCTTTGATACGCTTAAAATCACGCAAGCGATGCGTTCGGTTGTCCAATTCCCATCTTATCTTCTCTGTTATATTAATTACTCTGCGCTTCCTGAAATATTCTTCATTGGGAACTACTATTGCCGCTAACTGGTTAATACCTTCTAAAATCCCTGTTTTCCCTGAAGCAAATACGCATATTTCTTTTATGTAAGGGCTCCCACCGTAATGTTTCTCAATCTCTTCAGGGTTTACTTTCTGGCCGGAACTTAAAACAATTAACTCGTCTTTTCTGCTCGTTATATAAAGATATCCGCGTCTATCTAAATAACCCAAATCTCCGGTAAG
>Ga0315286_10004879_pt1 | contig 12890 bp, 5 predicted proteins | sample YL17G10_0_MG_FD_205038 | JGI IMG/M metagenome (GOLD analysis project Ga0315286, IMG submission 205038) | Sediment microbial communities from Yellowstone Lake, YNP, Wyoming, USA - YL17G10_0 | ecosystem: Environmental > Aquatic > Freshwater > Lake > Sediment | place: USA: Wyoming | collected... | reverse complement strand
CGCACCAGCGCCTGGCCGATGCTCATAGGCGATCCGCCGCAGCGGAGCTGCCGAGTGAACTCCAGGTACAGCCGCTCGCTGTACTCGACGAAATCGGTGTCACCATACTGGTAGCCTGTGCCGCCGATGAAGGTGGCGCCCTTGCGGGCAAAGGCCTGCGCCCAGTCCGGCTCGGCAGTGACGCCGGGGATGCCGTGCTCGGTGACGATGTTGTAGCCCGAGTGGCAGCCCGCGCTGTAGACGAGGACGTTGGTCAGGTCCAGGGGCGACTCGGCCACCTCCGACGCCAGCAAGCGAGTGGTATAGTCGGCCGCCAGCGCGCTGGAGGCGCTAAAGTGGCCCGCCAGGAAGATGACGTCGTGACGCGTGCCCAGGACCTTGTCCCTCAGTTGGTCGGCCGTCCAGGCCGCGGGATCCAACGGCGACGCACCGGAAGGGGCCAGCAGTGTGTCGGCGTCGACACCCGCCCCGGCTTCGAGTTCGGCCTGGATGGCGCTCGCAGCGTCGGCAAGAAAGTCGTAGCCGGTCACCAGCAGCGACCCGGGCTTGGGCAGCACGCCGCCGCCGGCCTGGCTGTACGCTCCCAGCATGGCCAGGATCTCGGCCGGGGTCTCCACCAGGCGGCCCACTGCCAGATCGGGCAGCGGCAGGGATATGCTGTTCAGCGGCAGGTCAAGCCGCGATCCGTACGCGTCCTGGCTTAGGATGTAGCCCTGCGACAGGCTGGCGGCCGAGGCGGTGTCGTCGCGGACGGGTGGCTTGTAGTTCTTTTCGCTCGCCAGGAGAGCGCGGTCCGGGGAGCGGTAGAAGGGGATGACCTCGTCGCCGCCGGCGATAACCACGTACTGAAGGTTCGGGTTTCGGGCCCAGTAGCTCCGAACGATGCCTCGGATGGCCTGGGCAACCAGGTTCTTGGCGTACGGGCACGCCGGGTGAAGATCGGCCTGCGCGTTGGAGGCCGCAACCCAGGGGTCCAGCCCAACGTCGATCACGGTTCCCTGCACGTGGCCGGCAAAGGTGCCGAGCTCTGGCTTTAGCGCGGCCAGATTGGGGTCGGCCGGATCGAACCGGCCCCAGTTGGTCAGGACAAGCGTGCGAAAATCGCCCGCCGGCGGTATCACCACCTCGCCTACCTGCGGCACGATCCCTTCGCACAGGCCGGCCTCGTAGGTCACGGTGAGCCGGAACGGTTCGGCAGCCGCCGACCCGTTTCGCCCGCGCACGCGGACGTAATAGTCACCAGCGTTGTCCCAGGTGTTGGCCATGATCAGCTCGCCGGCGTTGCCGTCAAATGCCGAGACGGCGATCACGCTCCGCAACTGGGCAGCGGTGTACGCCTCTTCGGGGGAGTAGGCATCGGGGGAGTAGGCATCGGGGGAGTACGCATCGGGCGAGTAGGCGTCAGGCGAGTAGGCGTCAGGCGAGTAGGCATCCGGCGAGTAGGCGTCGGGCGAGTAGGCGTCGGGCGAATAGGCGTCCGGCGAGTACGCATCGGGCGAGTAGGCGTCAGGTGAGTAGGCGTCGGGCGAATAGGCGTCCGGCGAGTAGGCGTCCGGGCTGTAGGCGTCGGGCGAGTAAGCGTCCGGGGAGTAGGCGTCGGGGGCGAACCCGGCCGTCAGCTCCAGCAGGTCATCGAGCCCGGCGGGTGCTGTCTGTGCGTCGTAGGCGGCCCCGATATCCTTGAACAGCACCAGGTCATAGTCGGCAGGCGGGTTCATCTCCACCGTCACCCGGCTGCCGGGGCTGACGGCGAATTTGTACCAGCGCGACTGGCCCAGCTTGTCGACGTACTCGTCCAGCGTCGCCTGGGGCGGGCTGCCGGCGAGCCCCAGAGGCAGAGCCCGCTGCCAGGCGTCGTTGTCCGGTCCGGCCTCAAAGGCGCCCATGTCGCACACCGCTGGGGGGCTGCCGTCGCCCTCGCGGGGCCGGGCGGCGCCGCGCTGGTCGGCGGTGAGCGTATTGTCGTCGTCGTCCTGGCAGCCGGCCGGGTTCCCAGCGTCGAGAGCCGGGCTGCCCGGCAGCAGCGCGTGGGTGGGAATCTCGCTGGAGTTGTAGGCCAGGCGACCCAACAGCGGGTCGGCGCCGACGATGTTGCCGTTCACGGGGTCGTCAAAGAACGTAGTGCAGCCCGCGCTGTTGCCGATCAGATTGTAGGCGGGTGTCGTGAACGTGGCGAGAGGCCCCGAGGCCCAGCAGTCGGGCGTCGCCCCGTCGCTGTCTGTATTGCCGGCGAGGATGGTGTTGAACATGCTCACGGCGCCGTCTATGTTTGCCAGGCCGCCGCCGTCTCCATCGGTGTCGTTGCCGGCGATGGTCACGTTGTACAGCTCGGTGGTCGTCGACCCGCCTGCCGCGATGCCGCCACCCCCGACACCGGCGTGGTTACCGCTCACCGTGCAGTTGACCAGCGCCTGTGTTCCGGTGTTGAAAAGGCCCCCACCCTCCGAACCGGCGGTGTTCTGGGCGACGGTAGTGTCCTGCAGGGTGAGTGACGAGCCGCTGTAGTTGAGAACGCCTCCTCCGTGCATGGTGGCCGAGTTGCCGGCGATGATACTCCGCTCTATCTGGACGACGGAGCCTCCCATATCATTATAGCTACAAATGCCGCCGCCCCAACTGGATGAGTTTCCCTCCACGATACAGTCGCTGAGGGTGAGGCTCGCATCCCAGCCGTAGATAGCACCTCCCGAGTCGCTGGCATCGTTGTCGCGGAACGTAACGTCCTCAAGCACGATAGCGCCGAAATATGCCGCAAGCGCGCCTCCGAAGGTGGCCGAGTTGTTGCTGAGGGTAACGTGCCTCAAATTGAGGGCACCACTGCTTTGCCAGATGGCGCCGCCGTAGTTCGTGGCGACGGAGCCGGTGATCACCACGTCTTCCAGGTAGAGCACATTCGTACTGAGGATGCCGCCCCCATAGCCGGAGCCCACGGCGAAGCCGTTGGCCACGGTCAGGCCGGAGATGCTCACCGAAAGGGGGCTCGCACCTACGATAAACGGCCGGTAGAGGTGATTCCCGTCGATCGCCAGGAGCGCAGCACCCGGTCCGGCGATCTCCAGCACAAACGAGGCGTAGAGCCCCGGCAGCGCGCTGCCCAGCGAGATGATCCCAGTCACGTCGAACAGGATTTGGGTATTGCCGCCCGTGGCATTCCATTCCTGTATCGCGGCGCGCAGGGTGCACAGACCTCCCGAAGTCAGGCAAGCGCCGTCGCCTGGCACGGCATCCGGCTCGTCGCCCAGGCTGTTGACGTGGTAGGGCCCCGCTGCGCGGACCACGTTCCCGCGCCCAGGCGGAAAGCCGGCTACGACGGAGGCCAGAACCATCGCCGCGAGGGCCCAGCGAAACACGACCCGAACGATCTGCTTGCTGTTCATTTCCTTTTCCTCCTTCTTCAGCAAGAGTCTTTGGCTTCAGCTAACGAAGCACCGTCTCCAGACTCCGGGTGGCGGCCACCAGCCTTTCGGACAGCATGCGCACCATGAACTCGTGAAAAGCCGCGGCAACCTCCGGCTCCGTTTCTCGCATCTGCGCCAGCGCGCTGCGCGTCAGCTTGTAGGCAGTGGCCGGCGTGTCGGCGATCACCGACGCGGTGCGCTTCGAGCCGAGGTAAAAGCCCAACTCCCCCACCACCGTCCCCGCGCCAAGCGTACGCAGCCGGGCACGCTTGTCCCCCTCCATCTCCAGGTAGACCGACACGTCCCCGTGCTCGACGAGATAGAGAACGTCGGACTCGTCGCCCAGCCGCACAAGATACTCGCCGGCTTGGACTTCTACTCTCTCCAGGAAGCCCATCAGGCAGTCTGTGCTCGCCCCCGGAAAGCCGCCGTCCTCCAGCTGCGCCCGCAGCGTGGCCGGCATGGCCGTCTGAGCCAGGCTGCCGCTTTCCAGCAGCCGGTTCTCGCACCATTCCAGGGCCCTGTCCAAGTCCGGGAAGACGTGCACCCAGTTCTCCGCCCGAAACAGGCCGGCCGGTTCGAATCGCTGCCGGACCTTCTCCGATAGATCGGTCAGGAGCAGCGCTATGCGCTGCCCCTCCGCCAGTTGTCTGGCCTTGAGGAAGCTCATCACCGCCGACGAATCGAGCCCCGTGACGCGGCCAAAGTCGACGACAACGTAGCGCACCGGCGGCTGCCGGATGTCGGCCACGCGCGCTTGGATCTGCTCCAACAGCGCATGGGCAGTGCCGAAAAAGAGAAAGCCTTGCAGCCGCACGATGTAGACCTGCTGGCCCAGCTCGCGTAGCGCCTGCCGGTAGGAAGCGCAACGCTGGACGTTGCTCGAGATGTCGGAGCCCGACAGGGCATGGCGCACCACGTCGGTGCGGCTGTAGCTCAGCACAAACAGCAGGATCGTGGCCAGGAGCCCCACCCCCACGCCCACCAAAAAGTTGGTGGCGCCGATCACAAACAGGATCAGCAGCACGACGGCATAATCCGTCCGAGAGAGCCCGGACCAGGCCACGATCACCCACTCATATAGAAAGTCCAGCCCAAGGAACAGCAGCAGGCCACCGAGAATCGGCATCGGGAAAAAGGCGAGAAGCGTCGACCCGGCCAGAAGCATCGTTGCACAAATGGCGGCGGCGAGCAGGCCGGGGAGCTTGCCCCGCGCGCCGAGGCGGTAGCTCAGCGTGGACAGGCTCAGGGTATGATAGCCGACGATTCCCCCAGCGAGGCCAGAGAGGACGTTGGAAATGCCGGCAGCTCGCAGCTCGCGGTTCAGGTCGACGTCGCGGCGGATAGCCAACTCGAGGGCCGAGGCGTTCAACAGCAGGCTGACCACGCTCAACACCAGGATGATGGCCATGTTGCCGCCTTGCCCGAGGATCGCCACCCAGTTCGCAGCCAGAAGGCTGCGCAGCGACAGCGGATGCCAGGTGGCTTGACCCGAGACCTTTCCCAAGAGCAGGCCCTTGCTGGTCGCAGCCTGCAAAGGCGTTCCCGTGGCCCATAGAATTAGGTAAAAGATGACGATGGCACCCAGGAGAATGCCTGGCATGGTGAGAGAGTGCTTGAACCGCCGCAGGCAGGTGAACAGGACCAGAGCAAAGAGAAGCGCCGGAACCCAAAGGATCAGCCGGTCGGGCCTGAGGAGCGCCGGTAGATTCGCCAGGGTCAGCGGGTGACCCGCCACCACGCCAAACGATCCCTGCACCAGAAGCCAACCCGTCCCGGCCAGAAAACCGCCGACCACCGGATAGGGGACGTAGCGCACCAGGCCACCCAGCTTGAACAAGCCCAGAGCCAGGTGAAACAGGCCGGTCACGAGCGTGGTGACGGCGATGGCTACCAGGACGGTCGCGAGCCTCTCTTCCGCAGTGCCGGCCGAGAGCGAACCGGCCAGGGCCGACGCGATCACGGCCAAGATTACGGCCGGGCTGTCCTGTATGCTGGCAATCACGCCCGGCACACGGCTTGTGAGCGAGGTGCCGACCAAGATGACCGCCGCGCCGGCCAGTGCCATGCCAATGCCGTAAGGTAGATACGGGGCAAGAACACCGGAGAAGATCAGGCTTCCGAACGAGAGGGCGCATACGACCTCGATGATGCCCATCAGCGCGCCCGCGGTCAGATCGGGCAGTAGCTGCTGAGCCTGGAACGCGCCCCTCAGCCACGAGGTCAGTTGGAGCCTCGTGCTAGGGCGCATCTCAGGCATTCCGGGCATGGGCTCCGGCATCCGGCTCGCCCCGCACTGCTTCTCCATCATCGACCGCCATCCCCATCCACAGCGCCGGCCGCAGCCTGCGCCATCTCCCCGTGCAGGCAGGCCATGAGCGCCTCCAAACTGGAAAAGCCGCGTCGCTCGCCCGCTCGTAATCAACTGCCGGAGTGGAGTATAGCATACAAAAAATGATCAGGCAAAGAAGACATCTGACGGATCCACCATCTTGTCAAGACCGCAATCTGTGGCTAAGCCTCTCGTGCTCTTCTTCAGCCACTTCGGGATCTCGATCCCCCTGCGCCTGTCCGCCTGCACCGGTGCTGCCCTACCCGGCAGAGCAGGCAGGCACGGGCGGCACAAGACAGGCAGGGAGGGTGAGGGGTAGACTCCACCCTCGCCCCCTTTCATGGGTAGGTTTTCATGATGGATGCATGGGATAGAGCCTTGTGATGCATCGGAAGCAGTTTCCATTCCTCGGGTACCTCGGGCCAGACTTCAGGAACCAACTGCTACGGGCGATTCGTTTGGCGGGAGCGACGGGCCTCGCTCCCTCTGTGACGTCGAGATCGGGCTCCCACTGTTAGATTGACGTGGAGGGCATTCTTTGACAGTGCTACCTAAGCGATTCGCATTCTCTCTATTAGCCTATCCACACCCCAAAGCGCCGCACCGTACTGCTCCATTGCGCTACGCAGCTCTTCGTCTGCCGGCAGATCGGCATTACCGGCTATCCTCAAGATCACCGGTGCCTGTTCCTACGGACGGCATTGACCTCAGCCGCGATGGTAGCGTCCGTGACATTATCCGCAGATGGTCTACTGCCCAGGCTCTTGATCAGCCCAGCCAGGCGCGCATCCATCTCCGGTTCCATCAAAGCCTTGGCAATCTCCGAGCGCGGCAGGCTCAAGCTGGCGAATTCCCGTCGCAAGCTGGTCCAATGTCAGATCAACCTTGGGAATCGTAACGGTCCTCATGGATGACATCGCCACTTGCCTTCCCTACCGAATTCCTCGCCACGAGCAGCGTCCGAGTGAGCTCAGGATCCACCAGCGTGACCCGGGCAAACCACTCTTCGGTGCGGATGCCACAAGGAGCTGGCGGACCGTGTCGCTCAGTGGGAAACATTCCCGATGAGACTCAAATTGCCGTCCCGTGCGGCGTATAGGATAGGCCGCATGTACTCGTCCACCATGTCGGCCGTTAGCGGGACCGGCATGTTCTCCAGTTTCATCTTGAGTTGTGGGTTTTTGGCGGCGGCCAGCGCACGTTCGATGTGCTGGGGTGTGAAGCCTTTGATCTCGTCCAGGCGTGTCGGGAAGCCGATCCGCCGCGCGAATGCAAACATAGCCTCTGCCACCACCACGCCCAAGTCTCGGCCGCTCAGGTGCTCTATGTCGGCCGTGGCCAGACCGGCTTCCCGATAGATGCGACCGACCACTCTGAGTGGTTGCTCGAGCGCCGGGGCGAAAAAGACCGTGTAATACGGGTTCATGATGGCGCACGCCCGACCGTGGCTCAAGATATCCACCAGCGAAAAGCTGGTCAGATGACCGCCGTTTGTCCCCCCCAGCATGATGGCATAGCCGCCCAGGTCGGTGGCCAGGCACAGGGCCGTGCGCGCCCCCTGTTCCTGGGAATTCTCCAGCACACGGGGCAAGTAGCTGACAACCAGGCGGATGCTTTCTGAAGCAACTCGTTCGATCTTCGCATAGTTGGGCTTGCCAACTGCCCCGTAGAGCACCTCCAGGGAGTGCGAGACACCGTCCAGCGCCCCATCGGCGGTCAACTCCGGGGGCGTGCCGCGGGTCACACCGTAATCAAAGACCGGGTAGGCAGGAACGATAGCCTCGTCTACCACCAGCTTCTTCTGCCCCGTCGCCGTATCCGTGATGTTCGAGTACTTGGTCAGATGGGCTGCCGAGCTAGCAACGGTCTGGATGGCGACGTGCGGGGCGAGCGACCTGCCAGACCTCGCGAGAGCCTGGCTGACCAGCCCTGTGCCAAAGTAGCCGTCGATCTCGCCGCCCGCTGCGCGCAGCACCTCCGCGGCCTTGGCGGCGTCAATCGTGCTGCCCCCGCCAAAGCTGATGAGCACATCCGGGGTAAGCGCCTCGAGCTCACGGGCAATACGGAACAGGTCCTCAAGTGGGGCATTCGGACGGGCTCCCCTGATCTCACCCGCCAGCTCCACACCTGCTGCTGCCAGCGAACGGCGGATGACTTGAACATAGCCCTCGCTGCCGCGGAATGTGCCGCGTACCAGTACGGCCCGCTTTCCGGCTTTGGCCGCCACACAGCCGACCCCCGGCAGGACATCGGAGCCATGGAGGTAGGAATCGCCTTTGAACGCGCGCAGCAGGGCGCGCGCCGCACCCCACTCAGCCAGTTCTGGATCCACGATGTCCCTCCCTCGTGTCTCAGTGATGACAGGCGAGCCACAATGCGATTGCTCGCCTTCTGCTACTCAGGAATCGTCAGTCAGGATGGAGTCCAGGGTGTGGGCGCCTCGCAACTGAGGTCCGTCACCACGTCAACGACGGCCGCTCGCTCGGACGCCAAAGCCTGCCGGATGGCTCCTGCAATCGCCAAAGGATGCTCGACTCGAATGCCGAAGCATCCCATCTCTTGGGCAATGTTGGCATAGTTAACTTGGCGGAAGTGGTACAGTGCCTCCCTGTCGCCCGGTCTGTCCCCGTAGGCGCGGTTGATCCCGGGGATCGCCTGCCCCAGTCCGCTGTTGTTGTTCACAATCGTCACCGTGTTGATCCCGTAGCGGCTGGCGGTCTCCAGCTCGCTCAGGTGGTACAGAAATCCGCCATCTCCGGTGAAGCACACCACGGGCCTCTCGGGCGCGGCGCACTTGGCCCCCAACGCCGCCGGGAACGCCCACCCCAGGGAACCGGCAGCTCGCAGGTAGGTCTGCCCAAGATGGGTCAGGCGCACCAAGGTGCCCGTCCAGATGGCCGAATAGCCCGTGTCCGAAACCAGGATCGCGCTTGCGGGAAGCACGTCCGTCAGCTCCTGGCATAGCCGCTCAGGCCGTACGGGCACAGCGCCGGAGTGGCGTAGCGAATCCATCTCGCTCTCCCACTCCCTCACCCACTGCTGCGCCTGCCTGGACCACCGGCCATCGCCGGTTTTCGAATCGAGCGCTCCCAAGAGCGCGCGGAGGGCGACTTTCGCATCCCCGAGCAGGCCGATCGCGTTGGGGTAGTTCTTGCCCAGCTCCGACGGGTCCACGTCGATCTGGATCACCTGCGTCCCCGCCTTGGGAAGTGTCCAGTCGTGGGTCACCTGATCTCCGGTGTGGCTGCCGACGAATAGGACCAGATCCGCCTCCGCCACGGTGCGGTTGGCGCACCACCGGGAGTAGGACCCTACGAGCCCCACACTGAGAGGATGCTCGTCGAGAATGGTCCCCTTTCCGTTTGGAGAGGTCGCCACAGGGATGGACAGCCTCTCGGCCAGTTCTACGACCTCCGCCGCAGCAGATGAAGCTCTGACCCCCCCTCCGGCGACGATCACGGGGCGCTCCGCCCGCTCAAGAGCCTGCGCCGCCCGCTGCACCTGTTCAGGCTCCGGTATCGGCCGGGCCGAAGGGTAGCGGGTGTAGGCTTGCTCCACGACGGTTTCCGCGTTCACTGCCTGCTCTTCCAGGATCTCTCCCCGCGCCCCCAGCAGGTCGAGGTGCACCGGCCTCGGTGCGCCCGAGGTCGCCTCGCGGAAGGCCTGGCGCAGGTAGTACGGGAGCTGTTCTCCGATGACCACATCCACGTTGTACTTGGTCACAGGCTCGAACAGCGGCCCGTGCTCGATCTCCTGGTAGGCGTTTCGATGTTGGAACAGGGGCGGCTTTCGCCCGGTCAGGGCAATGACCGGTGACAGCCCAAGGTACGCATCCTGCAAGCCGGCCGCCAGGTTCGCCGCGCCGACCGATTGCGCCATGCAGACGCCCGGCCTGTGGCTGGCCCTGGCATAACCATCTGCCATGTAGGCGGCCGCCTTTTCCGAGTGGGTGACGATCCGCCGTATCCCCAGGGCCTCCATTTCGACGAGCGTCCGCCTCAGAATGGCGTCGATGTAGAATACGTGCGTCACCCCGTAGCCCCGCAGGGTCTCGGCGATGAACCTGGCTCCAAGGTGCCGGTGGTGTTGCCGGCCGGTTTTCCCTGGCGTGCTGCCCATATCATCTCATCCCTGCGCTGCTCTGGCCATCATCCGGCGCGCGTCAGCGCTCCACTGCGCATATTCCCTGGAGCGGGGCGCAGTTGCCACGACCACCCCATGCTTGAGGGCTTGATTGGGTACGAGCAAGCGCTCTCCCCGCACAACGTTGCCTTCCCTGGCGTCCACAAATACGAAATCGCCCTCGGCCAGCACGAAAAGCGAGAGGTCCGCAGGCATCCCTACTCGGAGGCTTCCCCGCCGCTGCTCCTCGCCAAGAACCCGGGCCGGGTTGATGGTCACCATCTCTACCACCTGGCGCAAGCTCAGGCCCAGGGCGAGGAACTCTGACATGAGCACCGCCAGGCTAACCGGCACCGGTGCACCCAACAGATACGTGGTGAAATCGGTGCTTAGCGTGGTGGGCAGAAAACCCTGCTCCATGCCTTTGCGGGCCACTTGAATATCCACCTGGCCCAGGCAGGAGCCCACATCCAGTACCACGCCTCTCTCCAGGGCTTCTCGCAGCCCAGGCATCACGCGGCCGTCGGGCCGTATCACGCCGCCTTGCCTCTTGGTAAAGGCATGGGTCAAGACGTCACCCTTACCAAGCTGCGACAGGATCTCGCCGGTGAAAGCGTTGGATCCATCCTCCGAAATGGTCTCCCCTGTATCGATGCCGATGTGAACCACGAGGGGCAGCCCGGCCTCGACAGCGACGCTCTTGGCTGCCTTTATCCCGTCTATCCCCAGGTTCTCCATCAAGTTCACGGTAGCCCGTATCTTGAGGCCTTTGACGACGTCACGGTTGGCCTGGATGGTTTCCAGCATCTTTTCCGGGTTGACCTGTTGCCAGCCAATCTCGGGCAGGATCGCCTCGCCGACAGGGGCCACGTGCAGGAAACAAAAGACGTCGGTGCGGGCTTGAGGAATAACCCATTTTCTCAAGCCGCCAAAGTTCGCGTAGCCGGTGCTCCCGGCATCACATACAGTGGTGACGCCCGAAAGAACCCCCGCCTGGTCTGGAGCCACCGCCAGAGATATGATCGCTTCCGCCACGTGGGTGTGGATATCGATGAGCCCAGGAGTTACCAGCATGCCCCGGGCATCCAGTACCCTGTGCGCCATGCTGCAGGGGATGTCTGGGGTCAGGGCGGCGATCCTGCCCTGATCGATCGCAACATCGAGCGGTGCTTCCAGGCCTTGTGCCGGGTCGATGACCTGGCCCCCTTTGACCAGCAACTCGTAGGCCATTCCACTCACCCTTCGATGGAATCCCGTAGCGAAGCGGAGTGGAACGTGTACGTACTGAACGGCGTCGTACAGGGTGGCCCTGGCGATAGGTGCAACGCCGGCGAAGGCGACAGCTCCATGATCAAGCTCCCCAAAGTGATCCTGCTGCCACCCCGGTCCACGCACACGGGGCCCTCGTGGGAGCTTAGGACCGCCTTGATCCGCTCCACGGTGAGTGTCTCGGCAGGGTCGCCCAGCAGTTCTTCCAGCGTGTTGAACCGGGCCTGGGTGGTCGACCGAGCCAGAGTGGCTTGCACCACGTCAGGAGGCGCTAGTTCGAGCCTCCTTTGCCATATGGCCTGGTCGTCGTTAACCAGGGGATGATTGGTGTGGTAGACCCGGTCGGCGCCGGGACTAGGGGTGAACTCGCTGATCTTATTGGCCGAGCATTCCAGGTCCAGCACTCGCTCTGGCCCGCCGAGGATATAGTTCTGGCCCGATGCATGTTTGACGCGGCGCATGAAGGCCAGTGCGTCGTCCAACGTGGGTCGAGCCAGAACACCTCTCACGATGAAATCCTCGGGCAGGCCGTCTTGGGCATAGTTGAGTTGGAGCAGCGAGTTACAGCAGATGCCGATGGCGCGATTGTTCAGTCCCGCCAGCGAGATTTTGCCCGCGATCGTGAAGACGAACGCCTCGAGCGACGAAGCAGGGTCCTTGACATGCACCAGGATCTGGTAACCATCGTAGTAGGCCGGCGTGTCCATGTTCTGGGCGACGATCGGGGGATGGCCGTCCCGAAGGCCGGTTCCCAAGGCGCTGCATTTCTCGGAGCGTGCCAAGAGCACCGGCAGCTTCTTCTCCAAGCGGAACCAGGGCTCCTCGTCGCTCAGTTGCCTTGCCAGAATCGTGCCGAAATCCACACCGGCGCCTTCGGCGATGCCTTCGACTTCCTCCAGCAGGTCCGGCGTCCACCGCCTGATGGCTGGCAGAAAGTCGGTCTCTGCAAGGAATTGCTGCAGAAAGAGATCCGGATCCATGCCCATGTCGTCGTGGATGTCCTTCTTCCAGGCGCTGATCATGTCGCGAATCTCGGCTCGCAAGGTTTCGCCATGGATTCGTCCCCGTTCTCGCGGGGGGCCTTCCAGGACCAGCACACGGATCGCGGCGGATGGGCCCATGCTAGCCTCGCAGGCCCGGGTCTACCGCGGTTGCGATCGTGGCCTTGCAGATCTTGGTGATGTGGTCGAAATCCAGCCGGTCTATTGTATCGGCCATCGAGTGACCGAATGGATTGCGCCAGTTCGCCGTGTCGAATGCGAATATCGCCGGGATTCCAGCGCGCCAGAACGGCGCGTGGTCTGATCCAAAGGCCTGGGGAAACAACGCGGCGATCTGTTCAAATCCTGGCATTTGGAAGAAGGCGTGAGGGAGGTCAATGACGCCCTCCCGGCAATGGGCACAGAACGCCTGCGCAACCGGCCCAGAGTTGGCGTCCGCGATGAGAAAAGCCCAGTTCGCGGTCGCGCGTTCTGCATCGACCTTGAAGGTCTGCAACATCTGGTAGGTCAGGTTCGGGGGGAGCCTTTGGGAATGCTCCTGGTTCGAGGTCGTACCGATCTCGTCCAGGCAAATCGCGAACTGGATCTTCTTTCCCACTTTTAGAGCTTCGTTCACCCAGGCGCTGCTGCCGATTTTGCCCGTTAATCCGATGGCTGAGGCGGACGTTAGCCCTGCATAGATCGCCCGGCCCTCCTTCAAGTGTTCCAGCACACGTACGGGCATCTGATCTCTGAGCTGCTCCGTGGCTGCGGCCATGGCATCTGCCT
>Ga0315286_10004878_pt1 | contig 12890 bp, 7 predicted proteins | sample YL17G10_0_MG_FD_205038 | JGI IMG/M metagenome (GOLD analysis project Ga0315286, IMG submission 205038) | Sediment microbial communities from Yellowstone Lake, YNP, Wyoming, USA - YL17G10_0 | ecosystem: Environmental > Aquatic > Freshwater > Lake > Sediment | place: USA: Wyoming | collected... | reverse complement strand
GATGGTCGCCTACGGCGCGTCGATCGGCGGCTTGGGCACGCCCATCGGTACGCCGCCGAACCTGATCGGCATCGGGATGCTCGAAAGGATGGCCCAGCGGCGGATCACCTTCTTCGACTGGATGACGCTGGGTGTGCCGATCGTGATCGTCATGTTTCTGCTGATGGTGGCGCTAACCCACTTCCTGCACCGCCCGCCGTCTCGTCGGATTGAAGGGCTCCACGAAGCGCTGGTGTCGATCGAGAAGGGAGTCCCCGCGTGGGGCTGGCCCCAGACCGTGGCACTCGTTTCGTTTCTGTCAGCGGTTGCGCTGTGGGTGCTGCCGGGGGTCGCGGCGATTGCATTCGGGCGCGACAGCGGGATTTTCATGTTCCTGGAGCACCGACTCCAGGAAGGCGCGGTTGCCGTTTTCGCGGCGTCGCTCCTGTTCCTCCTCCCGGTTTCCTGGAATCCGGTTCGTGGTGTCCTCAGTTGGCGCGAGGCGGTCGAAATCGACTGGGGCACGATTCTGCTGTTCGGCGGCGGCCTGAGCTTGGGCGAATTACTCTCGGAGACAGGCCTGGCGGCGAGACTGGCGCAGGGGTTCCTCAGTTTGGAGGGGAGCCGCGACTTGTGGGTGATCACCGCGGGTGCCGGGCTGTTCTCGTTGCTGATTACCGAGACGACTTCCAACACTGCCGCGGCAAGCATGGTAGTTCCGCTTGGCATTGCGGTGGCTCAGGGCGCGGGGGTCTCGCCCGTGCCACCGGCGCTTGCCGCCACCATCGGCGCGAGCCTTGCCTTCGTACTCCCGGTCTCCACGCCTCCGAACGCGATCGCATATGGGACGGGTCGGGTGCCCATCCTCAAGATGGTGCGGGCCGGTATTGGCCTCGACATCCTCTGCTACCTCGCGCTCCTCCTCTTGCTCCGCATCCTCTGTCCCCGCCTCGGGCTGCTATAGCGCTGCCAGGAGGCCGTGGGGGACATTCCCCGGTGATTTCCTCACCAAGCGCTGCTATCATGCGCCTGCCTGGAGAAAGCAAGTTACTATCTATCCCCGACCCGTGTCACCCGTGACATCATCTCCTTCGATACGGAAGCGAGTGCCCGAACGTAAAACCCGCCTACAAGGAGCTCGACGCCAGGGGCTTCAAGAACGTAAAGATACTCTACATCGCCCGCAATTTCGGCGAGGACTGGGTGGGGAAGGGCTATCCCGTAGCCGAGGGGAAGTAGCGGTGCAGTCGCTTGAGCCCTGGTACGATCCAGCAGGAAGACGGTGAAAAATCGAGCTTCTCTGCGGAGCGTTACGGCGGGGTTCTGGGATTGCCGGTCAGCTTCGTCATCGGCTGTGATGGCCGCATCCATGCCAGGCACACCGGCCCGGCCGGATGACTTCGAGTCCTTTCTGGAAAATCACCGGCGATGGATGCTGAGGCTGTTTGAGCGACAGTTCGGCCAGCCGGTCAAGCTGGGGCGTTGAGTTCGGTAAGGGCAGCGAGCGGTGCTCGGACCCCCGAACTCAGATCGGGGGTCCGAGCGTGACAAGGCTTGCTAATTCAGTCGTCTAGTGTGGGAGCAGCGACTCTGCGGGACAGGAATTGTGAGATCGCAGCAGCGGGCGACCGGAATTACGCTGCGCGCCTCTGGTAGCGATGGTGAAGACCGCCGCCGACGTCGGTTCATAACTGCGAGCTGCTGGCGGAGCGCGAGGTTCTCGAGTGCCAGCTCAGAGCGGAGCCGCAGGGTGGTCGGAATCAGAGAGAGCAGCCGCAGAATCATCAGGGTCACGCCTGGGAAGTGTCGGGTCCCGAGGCACAGGAAATCAATGCGGCCGCAGCTGAGGCGCAGACATTTCAGTCGACATATAACTTTTTATCAGCACCTGCGGGAGGGAACGCACGGAGGACCGAGGGCGGCCGGATCAGAAGCCTGGCAGGCGAAGAGGCAGCTCATCCTTCCTATCCGTCCTGCTCAACGCAGGTGCGGCATCCAAAACGACACTCAGCTTCTTCGACAACGAAGGCAGGCAACTCGCCGTCGGGAAATAGAGCAAGGGGGGTGGAAGAGAGCCTTCTTCTCGATTCTTGCCCACCTCTTCTTGCAGATAACCAGCGCGAATGTGTCAGTGCTACTCCTGGAGGAAACGTCTGTGCAATGCCGCCCGGCCAGAGATGGCGGAGAAGAACCCGTAGCAGGCCAAACTCGTTGTGACCAGAGCGACAAATAGTGTCGTTCCCGCGTACCAGTTCTTGAAGTTCGAAGTCAGCGGAAAGTTCAACAGCATGAAGGCATAGAACTGGAAAATGATCGTGGCGAGGAGCCCGAAGCGCGCAAACACCGCAAGATAGGCCGCAACAACAGTCCCGACCAGGATCCAATTGACCGGGTGTTGGATACCTAACAGCATCCCGGCGCCGAAGGTGAAGATGATCCAGGCCACGACAAAGGCCCGCCAATCCTTGCGTAACAAGCCGGAGAGGGCCAGAATCGTCAACAGAACGTAGAGTGGATCCATGACACACTCTTTCTGCATGCTAAAGAACTGGGCGATGCTCTTGGTGGGGCCCAAGAAAGTGTCCAGTGCCACCGTTGGAGGCTTATCCGGTGGTATTCCCGCCGATCTCGTCACAAGATACACAACGGATGCGATCGCGGTGCACGCCGTGCCGAGTGCGGCCCCGATCAAAATATCCTTCCCTACTATCTCGTCGCGCAGCCTGCCGGACAGCAAGCGGCTCCAGGAGATAATGCGATATGGCCAGCGCCGGCGCACATACGGCTCGAGCGCCATGTAGAGGACCCACAGGACTACCGCGTAGAATACGGCCCAGGCAAGCCCCGTGTAAAACAGTTCAAATTCAGCCACCATAGGCACGTGATGGGTTTGAAAAAGCCATGTGAGCATTTGGACGGCCACCATGTACAGGCCCAGCCGGATTGCCCCTTTCCTGTCTCCCCTCCCCAGCCGGATATTCCGCCGGGCCAACAGCACGCCACTCACGATGGCCAGCATTAAGACCGTGAAACCGAGTGTCAAAAATGCGCGACTCTCGGCACCTTGGCGGAAGCCCGTTCGACCCTCAGCTGGTATGTAGGGTTTCAGAGCGGCGGATTCCCAACCGCTGATATCGAAGAATACAGGCAAGCCGCGAAGGGAGGCTGCCTCGATGTGAATCGGAAGGTCAGGTTGCTCGAGGAAATGTCCGTCCCATGCAACATGGACGTCGCAGGCAGGCACAAGGCTCTCCTTTGGTGGAACCTGTTTGAAACGGTCCATCCAAAGACCGGCATTTTCGAACAAAGCCTGCCAGTTCGTTCCCTTTTCCTTTGCCGTTGAGTTGCCCGGGATTCCTGTGAAGCCTATTAGTCTGCCCTTGGTGTCAAGGAACACCGTAGCCATCCCCGGCTTCACTTGCGGGGGGTCTTCGGGAGTAATCTTTGCGTGACTCCTGGCCACCAGGTAATCCGGGCTTTGCCGGTACCAGAAGTAGAGCGCAGCCGGCCGGCCCACGTGCAGCCTGCTCCAGCGACCCGGCGAAGCATCGGTTCTCACCACGTACTCGAGATACTCGTCGTCACGTTCGAACCCGTAAGCCACATCCTTTGGCATGTCGTAGTACCCGAAGGACACGGCAATGGACGCGGCCCGGTCGGCCAGTACAGTCGGGGATTTCTGAAAGGGAACCTCGCGATGGAGGAGTCCCACTCCAGACAGGAGTACGATAATCAGGAGGCCGGCGAGGAAGAGTCCCAGATAGACAAAGGCAACGCGAGGCCTCATAGCGTCTGTGCCCGGGGACACGGCGATCATTTCCGGCGACGGTGTATCTCCGGCAGCCAGGGCAAGGGCTATCGGGTCTCCGCCGGACAGCGTGCTCGAGATCTGATGGAGCGAAGGCCGGAGATCCGCGTTCTTTTGCAGACAGCGCATGATGAGTCTTTCGATCGTGGGATCGATGTCGGGCGCTATCTTGGCGGGCCTGGGGGCGTGACGCTTCTGCAGGAGTGTCAGCTCGGATAGGGTTTCGGCCTGGTAAGCCCGCTTGCCTGTGAATATTTCAAAAAACACCAGCCCCAATGAATAGATATCGCTCTTCGTGGAAACCTCATTGCCTTCAATCTGCTCCGGCGCCATGTACGGCAGAGTTCCCGCCCTGATCCTGCTACGGCTCGCCTCATCGCCGGGGCATGCGAGCCCGAAATCGGTGATTCGTGCTCTACCTCTCCCGTCAACCATGACATTGCTCGGCTTCAGATCGCAGTGGAGCACGTTATTCTCGTGCGCCGCGGCAAGGCCCTTGCAGAGCTGGAGAGCAATCTCGACTCCTTTGGCATGGGGCAGGCGTCCGACGCGTCTGAGCAGTGACGACAGATCTTCCCCGTCGATGTATTCCATGGACAGAAAGTGCCGGCCATCGACTTCGTTGATATCGAACACACGGCAGATGTTGGGGTGTGACAGGTTCCTGGCGAATGCGACTTCCCGATGGAACCGGGCAAGAGCCGCCCCGTCTTCCGACAGGATTTTGGGAAGGAACTTGAGCGCAACTTCTTGTCCCAGCTTCAGGTCCTCAGCCCTCCAGACCTCTCCCATTCCGCCCCGGCGCAAAAGTCCGATGATGCGATACCGGGAGGAAACGATCGTGCCTGCGACAAAATGGCTCGGAGGAAGCGTGCTGGGGAAGCTGGGAGTATTGACGGCCGGATCCTTCTCCGTTCTTGCGCCGCCTCCGCGATCCCGTGCTTTGGCCGCATCTTCCAGCGCGAGGAGGGTTGGAAACAGTTCCCTGATTCTGACGCCGATTTCAGGATGCTTACCGGCGTACTCTTCCACGTCGGGTGACTTGCCTTCGCGTACCGCCCGGGTTAACTCCTCGGCGAGACGTCCCAGAAGCAAAGACTCGTCCGACAAAGCTCCGGACGGCGCCAGTCCACAGGAGGGACAGGATGGTACATCCGCAGGGATAGCCGCCAGGCAGGCCGTGCAGCGCTTCATAAGTTGAGCATTCTACCACTTTTACGCGGAAACACATAAATGTCTCTAGCCAGGAGGGTGACTCAGACACTGCGAGTCCGGATGATTGACCAAACTTCATGGCCGCTCCTCCAAAGTGGTTTACCTTGGGACACGGAAATGCGCTGACGGACGCCGACCAAACACCAATTCTCGATCCGCGTGCGTAGCTGTTAGTAGGGCAATGGCTCCGCCAGCGTTCCTCCGTGTTTGGGGATCCTCGCTTCTGTTGTGGTGACTCGATTCCCACTTCATGAATTGCAGTCGCCAGGAACCCAGGCGTGTCCGGGAATGTCTGTTGCGCCCAGTCCCAAGATGGCGATCGGTTCGGCGAACCGGGTATTGTGCAGAGCGATCGCAAGGTTGGCTGATTCGAGCGCCTGCTCTTCAGATTCTTCCATGACCCGCTCTATCCCACGTAAGGACTCTTTCCAGAAACATCAAAGTCGGAAACAGTTCCCGGATACAATCGGCCAGTTCCGGATGATTGCGCGCGTACTCCTCGATCGCCGGATGTGTACCTTCGCGTACTCTCCGCGTGAACTCCTCAGCCAGTTGGCCAAGCAACGAGTCGTCAGTCATGCGACCTCCCGCTGCCGCGAGAACTCACGTTCCGATCGGCGTTCTTCAGATCACCTCACCTGCCCGGGCCCGGAAACTCCAAGGCCCACCAGGATCGTGCGCAGCCGCTCCACTGCCCGAATGTATCGCTTGGCTGCGGCGGCCTCCGATATCTCGAGCAGCTGCGCCGTATCGCGTGCGCTGAGTTGCTCGAAGTGGCGCCACAGGATTAGATCGCGCTCGTCGTCGTCGAGCTGCCCCAATGCCAGGCGCAAACGCTCGGCCAGTTCAGCGTTGGCAAGCGCCTGGCTCGGACTCGGCTCATGCCCTGCGATCACGGCGCTCACGAATGTCGCCGAGCTGTCCGCCGGCAACAGCAGCGCCTCGTGAGTCACGGCGCGCTTCTCGGCTCCCAGGTGGCGGCGGTGCAACGCCAGCACCTTCTCCCGGGCGAGCCAGCAGAGCCAGAGATACAAGGGCATCGGCTGCTCCTGGAGATACCTGGGCAACCGCCTGAACGCTTCCAGATAGGTTTCCTGAAGTACGTCGGAGGCATCCACGCGGGCAGCCACGCGACGGTCCATTCTCAGCGCGATCGTCTGGAGCAACCGCACCTGGTGTCGTCGGAAGAGCGCCTCAAAGGCGGCCTGATCACCATTCTTTGCCCGATCCAGAAGGCTTTGAGTTTCGTCAGAATTGCCGCACAAGCCGGTCCCTCGCTCAGTAGCTGGCCTTCAGGTCTGGGAATTGACTATCGCGCGCATCGTGCGCCACCGCACCAAGGTACGAGTGGCTCGATATCGAGTGCCTCACGTCCGGGCCTGCGACTCCCCGTCAGTCTCCCTGCTTACCCGACCTGGGATCTTTGAGTCCTCTCCCAGAGATACTACTGCATCGTTTTGCCGAAGTGGACAGCATGTCTTAAGAATTATCCAGTTTCCCAATTGCTCCACCAGCAGGTAAGACCCTCCAGGAACAAGGAACCTGCGTGAGCCGGGAGTCCAGGTTTGGTCTGTATGCGTGCACGGAACAAATCAAGGAATATTGTCCAATTTGGAAAATGCCTGCAGTCCTAATAGGCAGGAGTACACATGATGTCTGCTGAATCCTCTAAAGCCATAGTGGCGGGGTAAGAGATGCGAGGTCTTCACTTCACGCTTAGGCTGCCGTTGGCGTTCTTGGCCGCTCTCTTATCTATTCAGACAGCGATGTCCGGAGAGCAATGGTCCGCTGGAATCAGCGGCGGAGCGGCTTTGACTGACCTGATGGATCGAATGAGCGGGCACTCCGAGGCAAAACGCTTTACCGTTGGCCCGATTCTGGAGATCAGACTGCCTCCATGGTTTGCGGCAGAGTTCTCCGCACTCTATCGCCGTGTGGGTTTTACGTCCCAGGCTATGGGAGGCATCCAAAGCGAGACCAGCCGTGTACGAGCCAATTCATGGGAATTTCCCATGCTCTTCAAGTACTACGTGGGAGGTCGGAGTGCCGTCGCACGGCCATACGTCTCTGGCGGGTATGTCCTCCGTTTCTTGAGCAACGCTCAGCAGACAGCGTACAGATCACCCATACCTGGTCTCCCGCCACCCCCGATCTATCACGGTGGGTATCGCCTCGATAGCAATCCCAGCCAAGGCATGGCCATAGGCGGCGGATTGTCGTTGAAGGCGGGACCTATTCACATAGCTCCCGAAATCCGATACACGGGGTGGTTCACGGTGCCCTTCGATACGTATGGATCTCACGGTTTCACCGTGCGATCCGCGCGAGATCAGTTTGATCTCTTGGTTGGGGTGACTTTCTGAGCGACACCGGCATCCGTAGCGGTTGCCGGATTGACGCCATCGAGTTCGTCGACATCTCTGGAACTGGGGGCTACATATACGCGGATGCCGCATCCAGCACGGACCCAGGCCTGGCTCGTTCACACTTTAAGTACTCGATATGAGACGTGCAGATCCGGATTCCTCGATTGCACTTGGCCGCATCCTTTTCGCATCGCACACACTGGAGTAGAAGCGTGGAATAATCCCGGGAGATTTCGGCTCCGATCGGTGCTACCCTGCTGCTATCTTCGAAGCCAGGCGCGAGCAGTCACTCATGGCAGCGGGCGTCTTCCGGGAGGAGTCCAGCTGAAACCTGGCCGTCCACTACGAACACCGTTTGCGGGGGTGCAAGGGTCATGACAAGCACCGGCCGGATTCATCGAGTTGCCTTCTTAGTGTTTGCCCTACTGATATTCTGCGCTGCGTCGGGTTGGTCGCAAGGCTATGAACGTAGGGTTGAAGCGTGTTGGGACTTCAGCACTGCGACCAATCCGCTCGGGTGGACCCCGGACAACGGACCGTTGCGCAATTTCGGTCTCAGCAACGGGGCCCTTATATTCCCGACCACAGAAGTGGCAGGGGTACTTGTCGGTCCATGGATCTCGCTGCCTGCAGCCCCCTTGCAGCTGGTGGAGATCGAAATGAGCTCGGCTACGACGGTCGGTGCCGCATTCTTATGGGCCAAGAACGAATTTGAAAGCTGGGGAGGACCCGAGTTTACGATTTTGGGGGACGGCTCATTTCACCTTTATTACCTCCCCATGGACACCCCCTCAGCTGCAACCATCTATCGGCTGAGGCTCGGCCTCTTCCGGCCGGGAGGCACGCTTGCGATTAAGTCCATCACGCTGGTGACCATGGTCCCCTCCACTGGTCCCGCAGTTTCACCCCTGTGGCAGTTTGATTCGGACGGAGATACTAAGGGCTGGGCCCCGTACTCCGGCGTTCTCGATATGACCGTTTCCGAAGGCCGCCTCCGAATTAAGACCTACGCCGATACGACCCTCCTCGCGCCGCCTGCCCAGGTTACCTACCAAGCAGAGTGGTTCTCCCTCTTCGGAAGTGTCACGTCAGCTCTCGAGAGCCCATGGCTCCTGTTCAACAACACGGCAGACGGCAACATGTACAAAGCCGCCGTGGAGCTTATCCCGGACGCAGCAGACCATGTGTACAACCGGAATATCGGTGCCAACGCGTGGTGGGGAACGATCTCGCAATTGTCGATTACCCTCTCGGAGAATACAAGCCTCGACATCGAGAGGATTCAAATCTCTGATGCTCCGCAGGGGCCCGCAGATGTCTTCGTAGATGCCCTGGGTCCCGCCACATCCCCGGTTCGTGCCGGAACCCCTTTCCAGGTCTCCTGCCGGGTGTCGGACCGTGGGGCAGAGCCGGCCGAGCAGCTGTCGGTGAGGTTGACTCTTCCCGACGACGGCAGCATTCGGGTTGTTTCATCTCCTTCCGTCCCCACAACCGTACGGAACGGTTACCCGCAGACATTGACATGGACCCTGGTATCGAGCAGAGCCGGAACCGCCCCGATATCAGTGACTGCCTCGGCACCAACTGGCGGAACAAGCCGGGCTTCCGCCAATATCCTCGTCAATCCATCGTTAACGCCTACCGACGCCTCCTATGTCCCGCCGCCCAGACCAGTTTCCTCCAACTACGACGTAGGCACCTATTATTTCGCAGGGTGGGGTCTTGATTCGCACTGGGATCCGATTCGTAACTACCCGGAACGCATGCCCGTGCTGGGATACTACGCCGAGGGGGCCCCACAGGTAATCGATTGGCAGATCAAATGGGCCGTGGAGCACGGAATCAAGTTCTTCGTCGTAGACACGGCTTGGGGTCCTGACGGGGAGTGGCGCAACAACTTCTTCAAAGCGTACTTTGCATCCAGATATAGGTCTTCTATCCAATTCTGCATTCAGTATGGAAACAACTTTGCTTCACTGAGTATTGATGAATGTCTAGTAATAGTTAAGGACTGGATCGAGAAGTATCTTACACAGCCGGAATACTACAAAATAAACGGAATGCCAGTTGTGATCACATACGACCCATGGCAACTGGATACCTGCCTTGGTGGATCTTCAAAACAGGCCTTTGATGCCGCGCGTCAGCTGGCAAAGGATGCGGGACTTGGAGGAATCTATTTCATCGCGACCACGTGCTGCGGTGGGGGCGAGGCGTCGGAGTTGGTGAAATGGGGATACGACGCACTGTCTCACTACACCTTAGGCGGCATTGGAGCATCGAGTCCGGACGAATCTCCTTACAGCCTGGCGGTGAGCGCGATTCAGAGCTATTGGGACTCGCACATCGCCGCTAGTCCCATCCCATATCTGATGCTGGCAAACCCTGGCTGGGACAGCAGACCGTTACGGGCCTATAATACTGATCCCGGGATGCTTGTGGAAATCGGCTCAACTGCCAGCCTGTTCCAGCAGATGCTTCAAGCCGCCAAAAGCCGAATAGACTCCGGCAAGGCCCCCCCTGTGATTCTCGTTTGCGCTTGGAATGAATTAGGGGAAGGCTCATACATTGAACCCACTGTCGGCCGCGGATTCAGCTACCTTGATGCGATCCGAAATGTATTTGTCGGCGTTACCCCGCATACCGATTTGGCTCCCTCGGATGTCGGTCTTCCTCTGGTCGAAACCCATTCTTCCACTGCGTTATGGACCTTTACATCTCCTTCGGATTTGATTCCTTGGCAGAAGGCACCCGGCCCCCCACATTGGAGTCGGGCGCGCAACATCTCAAATTCTCAAATTTCAGACAACAAGTGGACATTCACTATCAACGGCAACTCTTGGGCTGACTTGGCTCGGATGGATTTCAATTTGAGTGCTCTGGACTATTCCGGGGTGTCTATTCGAATGTCGGTGTCTGCAGAAACGGATCTAGACATATACTGGGGTGCGGCAGATGAAGTCGGACTAAGCCCCATCCGCCATATGGGTGATTTCTTCGTCCATGCCGGGCCGGTTCAAACCTACACGTTCAAGCTGTCTGATAGATTTGGTTGGCAAGGGATCATCAATCTCCTCTGGCTGAGCATGTACGCCCCGCCGGGTGCCCAGGTAGCCATCGAATCCATCGAATTTACCCCCTCCTCGGGGGTTGCTTCGCTGACTGCGTCCCAATCGCAGCTTCTGTTCACCACCAGCGTGGGCCAACCTCCAGACCCTCAAACGCTGTCCTTGTCCGGTTTGACCGGCTCCGCTCTGGACTGGACTGCCGCAACAGACGCTTCGTGGCTTTCGCTTTCCGCTTCTAGCGGAACCACTCCAACGAACGTCAAATTGTCAGTCGATTCCGCGCGGCTTTCCGTCGGAGTCTATCAGGGAACAATTACGATCGCTTCTGCAGGCGCCAGTAACGGCAAGGTATCGGTTCCTGTGACTCTATGGGTGATGCCTGGCAGTCCCGCCACCGCGGCCGACCGCCGCTGGGTGAGCCTCGGACCGCAAGGTGCGGGGATTAATGCCCTGGCGATTAACCCGACGGCGCCTCATACCATCTTCGCCGGTGCCTCGGGAGGAGTGTTCAAGAGCACGGATGGGGGCGGCAGTTGGAGTCCCGCCAATACGGGCCTGCCGGAAACCAATGTAACGACGGTGGCAGTTGACCAAGAGGCTCCTCAAACCGTTTACGTCGGCACTGACAGTAACGGTGTATTCAAAAGCATGGACGGGGGCAGTAACTGGAGCCCGGCCAATGCAGGCCTGCCCGGTTTTCCGGTATCTGTTCTGGTCATTGACCCGACTTCTACGACGACGCTTTACGCCGGGATGGGAAATGAGATCTACAGCAGCACCGATGGGGGCGGCAGCTGGACTTCCATCTCTACGATGTCAGGCGCTTCTTCAGTCACGGCACTGGCAATTGACCCTGCGGCCCCTCAGACTCTCTACGCCGGCACGAGAGACTGGGGGGTGTCCAAGAGTACGGACGGGGGTCATACATGGAGACTGGCATGTTGCCCGGGCATGATCTGGCCTAATGTGGGTCCTGTATCTGCTCTGGCGATTGACCCGATGGAGCCTCAAACCGTTTACGCCGGGGCCATGACTGTAGGTGGAGGAGGCGGGTCTAGGCTTGGAGGCGTGTATAAGAGCACGGATGCCGGCGGCAGCTGGATCAACACGGGCCTGGCCAGCACTAATGTAAGGACTCTAGCGATCGATCCGACATCGCCCCAGACGATTTACGCCGGCACTGAATACGGAGGAGTGTTCAAGAGCACGAATGGCGGGAATAACTGGACTCCCGTCAACACGGGCCTGGCAGAGACCAGGATAAATGCCCTGACGATTGACTCCCGGTCGCCGCAGACCCTTTACGCAGGCACTCAGGGAGGCGTGTGGGGCTATTCGATGGCACCGACAACCTCCGCAGATCTTGATCTCGGGGCGGGGGGCGCTGCGCAGGCTCGTACCGTAGGAAGCAATGAAGTGACTCAGGCCGGGTATGCAAAAGTCGCCATTGAGTCTGGCGCGGTTCCATACGGTACGGCGGTCTTCAGTTTCAAACAGAACGGGGTAACCGTGAGCGAAGCGGGCGTTCCGGCCTCTTCTCCCACGACCCGTGCCCGGCTCTTCATCGACTACCGCTCGGGCGTCCCAGGGCTCGGTGATGCCGGCACAGTCGATATCGACACGGGGATCGCCATCGTGAACTATGGCTCCGCGACGGCCAACATCACTTACACCCTGCGCAACGTCAAGGGCACCCGTATCGCAAGCGGTCGTGGGACTCTTGCTCCCGGCGCTCACTTCGCCAAATTCATCGACCAGTTGAAGGAGGTTGCGCCCGGCTTCAACCTGCCCCCGGACTTTCCAACCGGCACCGGATTCGGATCTCTCGAAATCTCGAGCGACCAGCCTCTTTCGATCGTCGCGCTGCGCGAGACAATCAATCAAAGACACGAAGCACTCTTTACGACTACGCCGATAGCGGACCTCTCGCAGCCTCTCGCGGCTGACCCGATCTACTTTCCCCAGTTTGTCGACGGCGGCGGCTACACGACGGCACTGGTGCTGCTCAACACGTCCGGCAATGTCGAGACGGGAACGCTTCAAATCTTCGACGATAATGGCGCCCCTCTGGCAGTCAATCAAGTCGGGGGAACGACCGATTCGTCGTTCAAGTATTCGATCCCAGTTGGCGGCGTCTTCCGCTTCCAAACGGACGGATTCCCGGCATCGGTCAAGACAGGATGGGTGCTGTTGACGCCTGACGCCGGAACCTCAACGCCAATAGGAGCAGGAGTTTTCAGCTATGGCAGCGGGGGGATCCTGGTAAGCGAATCCGGAATCCCTGCGGCAGTTTCCACGACGCATGCGCGAGTTTATGTGGACCTGTTGCGGGGTCATGACACCGGCGTGGCGATTGCCAATCCGACAAGTATGAATACCGATATCACGATAAGCGCATACCGGACCGATGGCGTCACTCCGGTCGGAACGAGCCAGGGACCGCTCCAGCTGCCG
>Ga0315286_10004877_pt1 | contig 12892 bp, 8 predicted proteins | sample YL17G10_0_MG_FD_205038 | JGI IMG/M metagenome (GOLD analysis project Ga0315286, IMG submission 205038) | Sediment microbial communities from Yellowstone Lake, YNP, Wyoming, USA - YL17G10_0 | ecosystem: Environmental > Aquatic > Freshwater > Lake > Sediment | place: USA: Wyoming | collected... | reverse complement strand
TTCTTCCTGAAGCATAATGCTCGGTTTTACCAGTATCAGCAGAATGTCCTGGTCTTTTACCTTGCTGCGGTGGCTGAAAAGCCTGCCAATAAGCGGTATTTTTGAAATACCCGGCACACCCGCCTCTCTATTGGCCTCAGCACCGAGTTTCTGGCCGCCTATCAGCAATGTGCCGCCATCCGGCACACTTACACGCGTCTGAATTTCTGAAACTTGCAGCGTAGGAAGCTGAATGGGGAAAAGAGTGCCGGTTGTGGAAGGAACGGAGAAATCTGAAAGGTTGGCCTGTGTATAGTTAGTGTTGATTGTAAGGATAACATATTTCTTGTCGGCGGTTATCGTTGGAGTTACATTCAGAACAACACCGCCGGTAGTGGTTTCAGTCGTGGGGTCGGCAATAACTCTAACCGGCTGACCCTGGCCTGCAGCTGTTATATCCTCAAACTGATAATCCGAAACATAAGCGATTTCCTTGGTTACTCTGATATAAGCCGATTCGCCGCTCAGGACCGTAACCCTCGGAGCAGTGAGCATTTTTGCATCTCTATGTATCTGTGTAGCTCTCAGGAAGAATGAAACAGCCAAATCGTCAAGAATCGGCACACCAAATGAAACACCGCCGGCAAGCTCGAGTCCAGGCGGAATCGACCCTCCGCCAATCGGAGGCACAAGGTCAGAAGCTATGGTGCCCGGGACAAGCGTTGCAGGCGGCAAGGCACCCGTATATGAACCCATATCAAAAATCATATCGCCAAGTTTACTATTAATCTTGCTCCCCTTTACGTATATGTTGTTAATGCCAAAACCAATATCTTCGAGAAAGTTTTCGGTAACAAACAGAAATCTTGATTCAATCGAAACCTGCTGGCCAAGCGATTGACGCAAATCCTCCATAAGGAGTTTCTGAATCTGCTCGTGAATCTGAGGCGTCTGACTTATAACAAGCCTGGTTCCATGAATGCTGATGGTGCCCTCTCCGCCGTTAACCAACCAGCTCGTCGGGGCAATTGTCTCCTGTATCATCTGCACTAATGTGGTGGTATTCTGTGTAATAATTGCGGCTGTCTCCGGGACCGTCCCGCCTGCCCCCGTCACTTCTGTTGACTGCAGTTCGGTACGGAAATCAGCCGGTGCACCAACCAGCTCGGTAATATCATAAACATGCGTAATCAGTCTGGCTGGAAGCGAACCTGATGTTGCTATCGTTATAATTCCATCTTCAACGGCAAAATCTATTCTTGCAACACCTCCCGATACCGCATCGAGAAGTTCTTTCAAAGCTTTGCCCAGCGTAATACCGTTAAGTCCCTGCATTCCTATAACCGTGTCAGGTTCAACGTATGCGTTGTCCGCAAGGTCTTTCCACCGAACAACAATTTTCAGCGGCGGGTCAACAGAAGTCCTGATTGCCTCAATAGCTTCATTAAACGGCGTATCCGGAGCCAAGGAACTCAAATCTACCAGCGTCTCGAGCTGTTTGTAAACCGCAGCATCGGCAGGAGCAAGACCGGTTATTGTTGCAGGCTGTCTTTTGGCTATATCCTGCCAGTTTCTCGGATAAGTAACCAAATCCGCATGCGGAATCATCGACCTCTGCGTATCGGTCAAAACCGCTTCCTCTTCTTTTCCCATTTCTTTTTTTATCTCAAGCTGTTTGCGAAGATTTATAATATCCTCAAGCATCTGCTTGTTTCTTATAGCTTCTCGATTAGTCGGGTCAATAGCCAAAAGCGTATCAAGCTGAGCCAGAGCTTCCTCATATTTCTGCTGTTCCTGATATTCCTTCGAACCTGCCAAAAGGTCCTGAATCTTTTTCTGCCTGTCAGCGGTCTGCTGCGCACGGAGCTTTCCCTGCGCGGTCTGAACCTCGGCTTTTACTTTCTCAGCCTTGAGACGTTCAATTTCAGTCTGGCGGGTATTTATTTCAGCTAAAAGCTGCTGCAGAGAATCCCTATATTGGGCATAATCAGTATCGCCAAGCAATAGCTTGTTCTTTTCAATGACTGACGATGCACGGGAGATTTCATCCTTTGCCTTGAGGAAATCTTCCTTATCGGCATATTCTTTCGCCTTTGCAATGGCTTCATTCACAACAGCTTTTGTGTAGCTTTGCTGAATACGCTGCTTTTGCTTTACAACCTCAATGTAATCTTCCTTTGCCTTTTCGGCGGCAGGAACCTGAGGCTGAATCTGTTGAGGCTGCTGCGGCTGATTAACTTCAACGCCAAGATTGGGCTCCTGCCCGGCAGGAGTAATAAATTCCGGCCGAACCTGGACCTGTGTAACAGGCATTGGTGACTGCGGAGGCCGATTAATGTCGTTGGGTCCTATGGGTACAAACTCAATGTAGTCGGGATTGACGGTCGGCTGCTGAGTTCGAGGCTGTGTCTGAACCGGCTGCTCGACAACGACCGGTTCTGTTTGCGGAGTCGTCGTCGGCTGCGCAGAAACATTCGGCTCCGGCTGCGGCACTACAGATGATTTCTCAACAGGCTGCTCAGAAACCTGATTGGCATCTGAACGCGATTGTGAACTTAACTCTTTGAGAAGTGTGTCAAGTTTACCTGCATCAGAAACACTTAGATATTCTCTGTATGCAGCAGCTTTGCCAAGAGTTTCCCTTGCGCTGTCATACATGCCGCGCCGGTACTGCTCGGAACCTACATCAAGCAGTTGTTTCCCCGTTTGTCTGAGAGCCTGGACTTTTGCGTCCTTTTCGTCAGCAGCAAAACTAAGCGAAACTGCCGGCAGACAAACCAACAAGATTGCCAAAAAAGCCCCTACCGACAACCTTGCCCTCAATATAGCAATAACCACTGGTTGTCTCCTGACACTAAAAGGTTATTATTTAACAGCCGTAAAAATGTTTCACACTGTCCGGTTTTGTCTATACTTATAGACTTACGACTGTTCAGGCTGAGATTAGCTATTTTAACATAAAGCTTGACTATTTTCAAGTTAAATCTCTTCCAAACATTTTTTAACAGGCTATTCTTCTTTCGAAATGGATTTCTACAGAGATATCCATTATTATTATCGGTAATAATCATCGGCTCAAAAACGCTGATTATAGAGTAAAAAATATCAAAAATTCGTTGATTTGGCCAAATAGGCAAATCTGATAATTCACTGTTTTAACTGAACTTATGGCAAAATCAGAAATTACATACAAATCTTTAGCCTTGGCATTGGAAACATCAGGAAGGCTCGGCTCTGTAGCCATCGGCAGTAACAATGAGTTATCGGACGAAAAAACCTTCTCTACCCCCCTTCGACATAGTGCTGAATTATTTAATAATACAATTAAACTTCTCGAAAAGTTCGGTAAAAAACCTAACCAGATAAATCATGTCTTTATTTCTATCGGCCCCGGCAGCTTTACCGGCATACGAATCGCAGTAACGGTTGCAAAGATGATGGCCCTGGCGGCACACAGTCAAATCGTTGCTGTAAGTACTACCGATGCAATGGCACTGAATGTTGACGACAGCAGTATAAAAAAAATCGCTGCGGTTATTGACGCAAAAAGAGAGCAGTTCTTCATCGCGGCTTTTGAAAGAAAAAACCGAATTTGGCAAAAAGTTCTGCCGGACTGTATGATGACTGCACAGGATTTCAAAAAGAAATTCGACAAACCCGATGAACCAGTCTGGCTCCTCGGCGAAGGCCTGCTTTATTACGCAAAAAAATTTGAGACCGCCAATATTAAAATACTTGATGAAAAATTCTGGTCGCCCAGGGCGTCAAATGTTTTCAGAATCGGTTCTCAAATGGCGGCAAAAGGAAAATTTTCTGACCCTGTCAGCCTTGTGCCGTTTTATCTGCGCCGACCGGAAGCAGAAGAAAACTGGGAGAAAAAAATAAGCTGATTCAACTGGCTGCTAATTCCCCGAAAAGTGTTAATGCACTTGTTCTGGTAATCCTCACATCAGCAAACCGCCCTGCCAGTGATTGCGGGCCGTTAAAGACAACGATATAGTCGATGCTGGTTCTTCCAATAAGCTGAGGATGTTCCTCTTTATCGGCTTTATCAAGATGAGCTTTCTTACTTACACCTTCAACAAGAACTTTTACAGCCCTGCCGATGAATGATTTATTGAAATTTCTGCTGATTTCTTCCTGAACAGCGAGAAGTTTCATATTTCTTTGCTTTTTTACCTCCATCGGAACATCATCTGCCTTTTTTTCATCCGCTCTTGTGCCGGGACGAGGTGAATATTTAAATATAAAACAGTTTTTATATTGAGCTTTTTGAACAAGTTCAACGCTTTTTTGAAAATCTTCTTCTGTTTCGCCCGGAAAGCCAACGATGAAATCACCTGCTATCGCGATATCAGGCACAATCTGCCTTGCCTTTTGGAGCAGGTCGAGATACTCGGCGCAGGTATATTGTCTGTTCATCGCTTTTAAGATTTTGCCCGAGCCGCTCTGTGCGGGAATATGCAGATACCGGCAGACCTTCGGCAAATCAGCCATTGCCTTGAAAATTCTTTCGTCAAAATCCTTGGGATAACAGGTAACAAACTTAATCCACTCGATGCCGTTGTTCTTGCTTACCTCACAAAGCAACTCTGCAAATGAAAAACTATTATAGCGATATGAATTTACCGTCTGTCCCAGAAGTGTTATTTGTTTTACGCCGGCATCGGCAAGTTTTTTAATCTGGGCGATAATTTTTTCAGGCGCTCTTGATACCTCCGGCCCGCGGACATAAGGAACAACACAATACGAGCAAAACTTGTCACAGCCGTGCATAACACGAACATACGCCTGTGCAGGCAGATGATTTTCTGCCGAATCATAAGAATATTCGAAATCATCAAGGTCCTGTAACTGCCCCTGCGAAGGCTTTCGCCTGATATCACCGCTTACATCACTTTGCTTTTTTACCCTGCCGACAGCATTATTTACAAGATTCACAAGTTCCGGTATCTGCAGCGGCCCGCAGACGATATTGACCGCATCGTGACTAAGTAAATCATCCTTGAGTCTTTGAGCCATACAGCCAAAAACCGCAACAATTATTTCGGGTTTGGTTTTCTTTATATGTTTCAGATGTCCCAAAAGCGATATAACTCTCTCTTCTGCGTGATTACGGACTGAACAGGTATTGATAAGCACAACATCCGTTTCTCCAACCTGCTCAGTCAATTCAAAACCTGCCTGCATAAATGAATTGACAACCAGACTGCTGTCGAGTTTATTCATCTGACACCCATAGGTTCGGAGGAATACCTTCACAGTATTCCTCCGAACCTTATGGGTGCCCCCACGCTTAGATTTGCCGCAGCAAATCTGTGGGGGCAGCCTTTAACTATGATTACGTTGATTGTTGATTTCATAAATTCTTACAAGTTCTTCTTTTTGCTGACGAGTCAATTTTTTAATATCTCTTTCTCTGTGTAAAGCACTCTTATAATATCGGTATTCTTTGGCATAAACCAATGTTACCGGTAGTTTATTTCTCAGATATTTTGCTCCGTTACCGCTATTGTGCAATGCAATTCGCTTATTCAAATCATTAGTGTATCCCGTATAATATGTCTTGTTTTTGCATCTAACTATGTAAACCCAATATTTTCCTTTACGTACTGGCGCTCTTGACATAATTTTCATTCACTAAATCTCTTATTCATTGTCTTACTTGTCATTGTTGCGATATCTTCATACTCAGCGATAATGCTCGGCAGTGTTTCCATCCTTCCTGGGACTTCCGGAAAGTATCAGGATTTTTTTAGACATAAAATTATCCTTTGCAATTTTTCAAATATAATCAATAATAAAGCACAAATTCGAAAAAAGAAAGATGTTATTGAAGGGTTTTTAAATGAAACTCGAAAGATTCTCTTTCGGTATCGGCGACAGATTCGCCCATCAGGGCAAGGCCCAGCTTGCAGCAATAATAAAGGCAAAACAGCAGGGCTGCAGTATAGTTCCCGTCTGGAACAAATCAAACAGAGAACATTCCATCATCGGCACTAAACCTGCCGACGTAAAAATCGAAGCGGATGCCGCTGTCAAGGCCCTTGGCTGGAAAGATTCATATTACGTCGATGCAGACCATATAAATCTTAATAACGTCGATTCGTTTATAGATTCGAGCAATTTTTTTACTCTTGATGTCGCAGATTACATCGGCCAAAAATGTGACGATAAAGATTTAAAAGCCTTCGTCGCGGCCAATAAAAAATTCATAGGCAAAATTGAAATACCCGATATCGGCGGCAAATTAAATATCACGCAAAGCGACCTTGAGAAAATCGGGGCTAAATTCCTGCTTGCCGTCAAAAAGGCAGGCGAAATCTACAGACACGTTGCCGGGAAAAAAGGCAGCCATTTCGTAACAGAAGTCTCAATGGACGAATCAAACCAGCCGCAAAGCCCTGTTGAGATGCTCTTTATTCTTTCCGCTATTGCCGCTGAGAACATCCCGGCCCAGACAATCGCGCCGAAATTCACAGGCAGATTCAACAAAGGCGTTGATTACGTCGGCGATATCACGCAATTCGAAAAGGAATTCAATGAAGATATAGCGGTCATAAATTTTGCAATCGAAGCGTTCGGGTTACCTCCCAATCTTAAATTAAGCGTTCATTCCGGCAGCGATAAGTTTTCAATTTATACGCCGATTAAGAAGGCATTGAAGAAATTCAATGCCGGCCTGCACTTAAAAACGGCAGGTACAACCTGGCTTGAGGAAATCATCGGCCTTGCTTTGGCCGGCGGCCAGGGTTTGGATATTGCAAAAGAAGTTTATAATCAGGCACTTGAGCATTTTGATGAACTCTGCGCACCTTATGCAACGGTTATTGATATTGATAAATCAAAATTGCCCGGCCCTGACGAGGTTGCAAAATGGGACAGCATAAAATTCGCAAACACTTTGCGTCACGACCAAAAATGCAAAGACTATAATCCCAATTTTCGTCAGTTAATCCACGTCGGCTACAAAATCGCGGCAAAGCTCGGGCATTGTTATATCTGCGCATTGGAAAAATACGAAGATACAATCGCAAAAACCGTAACAGAAAATATTTTTGATAGGCATATCAAAAGAATATTCATTGATTGAAAACTTGTCTATCTACGGCAGATTGAAGAATGGCAGAACGTTTTCGATGATACCTTAGAATTAAATATTATTTGCTTCTTTTGTTAATTGCAATACCTTCTCTCTCGGGATTTCAACTACATCCCAAGAATTGGCCGATCTGGGCTTCATGTTTAATTTATAACCGCCGACCTCAATTAACCTTATGCCAAATATTCTGTTACTAACCCCTGTTATGTCAGTAAAGTCCCGCTTAAATTTATCATCGAGAATACAATAACAAAAGCAAATCCATGGTTCACATTTTAACTTTGAAGCTGCATCTTCAGCCCTGTATAATCTCTTAGCTTCAATATGTGTTTCCCACAAGAAAGCCGGCTTACCATTTTCTCCGAAATACGGTAAATATTTTCCAGCAATATCTATATATAATGAACGAGAATTTTCCCGAGCTATTATTTTACCATTTTCTAAAAGCTCAACCATAAATCCCGCTTTTTCTAATAATTGCTTTGCGGCAATCTGATATGTTTTACGAGATATTTCATATTTTCTCATTTGTTTTCCTCTTAAGTATATAAGCCTAATCCAAAATAGTTCTCTGTTTTAATAAACCGAATTATTTTTCTCACTTCTTTTTTATGCTCCTCAAAGCTGCGGATAAATTATATCTGCAACGTTTTTGCCAGGCACGTCCTAAAATTCATAGCATGAATATATCAAAAATGATAAATTGCTGTAATATATTATAAAAAAACAAAAAAGGTGTCAGGAACCTTTTTTTGTTGTATTTTTAGATACACAAATATTACTAACTCAATCTTTTCCTTGCTTCAGGCAAATTAAAGAGTTATACTATTGGGTTTTAAACCTTAAAACCTGATTTTTATCCGCCAAAGGCGGATTAAAAGGATTTTATGCCGATTTTCGAATACAAATGTAGTGATTGCGGAAAGATTAGCGAATTTCTGGAAAAGGCTGATATAAAAGCCGACCATATCTGCCCTGCCTGCGGCGGCAAAAACCTTACAAAGCAGTTTTCAACATTCTCGGCAGTAGTAAAGCAGCCTGCCTCGCCGAATAAGTGCCATACCTGCCCTTCCGGCAGAACCTGCCCACATTCAGGACTATAAAACTATGGATGAAAACAAGGTATTCTACAACTTCAACGAAATAGAAAAAAAATGGCAAAAGTACTGGGAAACCAATAAAACTTTTGCCGCTAAGGATTTTGATAAATCCAGACCAAAGTATTACGTACTGGATATGTTTCCGTATCCTTCGGCGCAGGGTCTGCACGTCGGTCATCCGGAAGGATATACCGCAAGCGACATAATCGCACGCTATAAACGAATGAAAGGCTTTAATGTCCTTCATCCAATCGGCTGGGACGCGTTTGGCCTGCCTGCCGAGCAATACGCCGTCCAGACCGGCACACATCCTGCCAAGACCACTCGGCAGAACATCGAAAATATGCGAAGGCAAATAAAAGCATTAGGCTTTTCTTATGACTGGGACAGGCAGGTTGATACTACAGACCCGAACTATTACAAATGGACGCAGTGGATTTTCCTCCAAATTTTCAACAGCTGCTTTGACGAAACCGAACAAAAGGCAAAACCGATATCCGAACTGATAAATAAACTCGAGTCCAGAAAATTATCTATCGGCCCGGATGGCGAAGTCGTTTCTTCCAATCCCATACCGGCGGTTATGGGCGAACCGGCCGGCACACGTAAATGGTTTGAACTGACTAAAGAAGAAAAAGAAAAATTCCTGAATAACCAGCGTCTGGCTTACGAGGACGAAGTGCCTGTCAACTGGTGCCCGCAGCTCGGAACGGTCTTGGCAAATGAGGAAGTTGTCGGCGGAATAAGCGAACGCGGAGGTTTCCCTGTAATACGAAAACCGATGCGGCAGTGGATGCTGCGGATAACAAAATATGCTGACAGACTTCTGGATGATTTAAAATTCGTTGACTGGCCTGAATCAATCAAGAAACTCCAGACCGACTGGATTGGAAAAAGCATCGGAGCGGAGGTCGATTTCAGGGTTGATGGTTTCGATGAGATAATTACAGTCTTTACTACTCGTCCCGATACCCTTTTCGGCGCAACATATATGGTTCTTGCGCCCGAGCATCCGCTTGTTGATGAAATCACAACAGCCGGCCGGAAAAAAGCTGTCGAAGAATATAAAAAACTGGCTCAAAGCAAAAGTGACCTCGACAGAACAGACCTTGCAAAGGAAAAAACAGGCGTATTTACCGGCGCTTTTGCAATTAATCCGGTCAACGACGAAAAAATTCCCATCTGGATAAGCGATTATGTTCTTATAAGCTATGGCACAGGCGCGATAATGAGCGTTCCCGCCCACGACGAGAGAGATTTTGAATTCGCAAAGAAATTTAATCTGCCTATTATACCGGTAGTAGAACCGGATGATAAAGCCCTCGCACAGCAGGTTGAAAAGGGAGAATATTGCTTTATCGGCGATGGCGTCGCGATAAACAGCGGAAAATTTACCGGCCTTTCGACGGCTGATTTCAAGGAACAAATCACAAAATGGCTCGACGAAAAAGGGCTTGGCAAAAAGGCTGTCAATTACAAACTGCGGGACTGGCTCTTCAGCAGGCAGCGATACTGGGGAGAGCCGTTTCCGCTGCTGCATTGCGAAGATGGAAGCATAATCGCACTTGACGAAAGAGATTTGCCGCTGTCTCTACCACAGGTAGAAAGCTACAAACCGTGCGGCACGGGTGAATCGCCGCTTGCGAAGATTGACAACTGGCTCAACGTAAAACTGCCCGACGGCAGAAAGGCAAAAAGAGAGACAAATACAATGCCCCAGTGGGCCGGAAGCTGCTGGTATTATCTGCGTTATCTCGATGCACAAAACGACAAGGCAGGCTGGGACAAGAATAAGGAAAAATACTGGATGCCGGTCGATTTATATATCGGCGGAGCCGAGCATGCAGTTCTTCACCTGCTCTATTCGCGTTTCTGGCACAAGCTTCTTTATGATTTAGGCTACGTCAGCACACCTGAGCCGTTTATGAAACTCGTCAATCAGGGAATGATACTCGGCGAAGACAACCAGAAGATGAGCAAAAGCCGCGGCAATGTTGTCAATCCCGACAAAGTTATTGCCGACTATGGCGCTGATTCGATGAGGCTTTATGAAATGTTTATGGGCCCGCTGGAGTCCGTAAAGCCCTGGAGTACGCAGGGTGTCGAAGGTGTCCATAGATTTTTGAATAAATTTTGGCGGATAGTTTCCGACGAAGACAGCGGCAATCTTAAAAATAGCATAAAAGACGTCGATGCTGATGAAGAAACACAGAAAATACTTCACCAGACCATCAGAAAAGTTACGCAGGACATCGAAAATTTCCGCTTCAACACCGCTATCAGCCAGATGATGATTTTTGTAAATCACATAAGCAGGCTCGAAACCGCGCCTAAAAAAGTAATTGAAACATTTGTACTTATCTTGGCACCTCTTGCGCCGCACATTGCAGAGGAGTTATGGCAAAAGCTCGGGCATAAAAACACGCTGGCCTATGAAAAATGGCCAAAGTTCGATGAAAATCTCGCGAAAGAAAAAGAAATTGAGCTTGCGGTGCAGGTGCTCGGCAAAATCAAGGACAGAATCACGGTCTCCGCCGATGCGGACGAAGAAGAAATAAAACAAAAAGCCCTCACCTGTCCGAAGGTCGCTTCCGCGATTGCAGGCAAACAGGTAAAAAAGGTGATAGTAATAAAATCCCGATTAGTTAATATTGTTACAGGTTAGCAAAATGCTGGAAATAGAGCTGAAATTAAAAGTTGACAGTCTGCAGCCGATAGCAGAAAAACTCAAAAAGTCAGGCGCCAAATTCGAAGGCGATTTTATCCAAATCGATTCCTACTATGACGATTCGGAAGATTCGCTGGTAAACTCCGACAGATGTCTGCGCATACGCAAGCATCGCAACGGCGGCAGTGAAGTCATTGAACTGACATATAAAGGCGCCAGAGAAAATCATCGTTTCAAGACACGCCGGGAAATCGGCCTGAAAGTCGAAAAGGCCGAGGAGCTTGCACTGGTTTTTGAGGAACTCGGCTACAAAGAAAGGCTCACCTTCGAAAAGAAAAGAGGTCTGTGGATTTTTGCCGGCTGCAAGGTTGCGCTGGATGAATTGCCGCTGCTCGGAAAATTCGTGGAGATTGAAGGACCGAACGATACGCTGATTGAGAACGCACAAAAACAGCTCGGCCTTGACAATCTGGCGCATACACCTCAAAGTTACGCACACCTGATGGAGGAAGCGATTAAAAAAACCGGCATAAAAACAAAAAAGATAACATTCGACACAAAACAATGAATCCCGCACCTTCTGAATATTCACTTTTTTACGTATATTTTTTTGAGAGTTTCAAAGATTAATGAAAATCGTAAAAGATTTAAATAAGATTAAACATAAAGAAGGTGCGGGATGAACCCCGAAAACGGCTATATATCGCTGATAATAAATACCAAAGCCGGCGCAAGCAGCAACAAGCTGATGGTAAAAAAATTCATCGATTATCTGCAGCACAAAGGCCTTAAGACAAAAATTGACTATACCGAGTCGCTGCCTCACGCCAAGTCTCTGGCGGCTGAGGCGGCGGTAAAATACGACTGCTCAATGGTTATAGTCGCAGGCGGCGACGGCACAATCAGAGTGGCCGTTGAAGGTCTCGAGGGCAGCGACAAACCGCTGATGCTCCTGCCCTGCGGCACCGAAAATCTCCTCGCAAATGAGCTCGGCTACAAAACGACGCTTAAATGTGCGATAAGCACATTTGAGGCGCAGGTTTTGCGCCCGCTGGATTTAGGCAAGGCGAATGATAACTTTTTCACATCAGTCGGCGGCATCGGTTTTGACGGCGAGGTTGTAAAACTCGTTGACGACCAGAGAAAAGGTAATATCACCCAGCTTCATTATTTCCGCCCCATCTGGCAGACCTTCTGGAGCTATGATTTCCCCAAGATAACCGTAGAAGCCGATGATGAAATAATTTTCTCGGACCGCGGCCTTGTTATCTTCGGCAATATATCCAGATACGCCATTGGATTGCCGATATTGCATCGGGCCGATTACGGCGACGGCCTGCTCGATGTCTGCGCCTGCAGATGTTCCGGCAAAGCGGTCCTGTTAAAACATGCCATTCTGACGCTCCTGAAGAGTCTTCAAAAAAGCAAAAATATCACTTACAAACAATGCAAAAAATTTAAAATATATTCTGAAAGTCCCGTCAGGACCGAGCTTGACGGCGACCCCGGCCCGGACCTGCCGCTTGAAGTAAGCGTTATCCCGCAGGCCGTTAAGGTTCTCGTCCCGCCAAAGGCAAAACCTGTAGGTATGAGGACAAGACTATTCAAAATTTTCGAATGAAATTTTAAATTGTTATAACTGTAAAGACGCGAAATTCTTCGCCGGTTGTGCTGCTCGTTTCGTATTTCGTTTACCGGTTACGTTTTAAATGACGCTTTACGATAGCCGCAGCCGTAACGAGCCGCGCAACCGCAGCCGCTTGACGTAAGTCTTTCTTATTGGAGTATGATATGTTCAAAATTGGTGATATAAAAATCGAACCTGCCGGCGGATTATTCCTCATAGCAGGCCCCTGCGTTATCGAAACCGAAGAAATCTGCCTCGATATTGCCGATAGACTCCTGAAGATAAGTCAAAATACCGGCATCCCCGTAATTTTCAAGGCAAGTTTTGACAAGGCCAACCGCAGCAGCATCAAAAGCTATCGCGGCCCAGGCCTGCAAAAGGGCCTGGAAATTCTGGCAAAAGTAAAACAAAAAACC